>Ga0209125_1001201_pt1 | contig 25759 bp, 25 predicted proteins | sample BarGraIncub1131A_FD_184503 | JGI IMG/M metagenome (GOLD analysis project Ga0209125, IMG submission 184503) | Arctic peat soil microbial communities from Barrow, Alaska - Barrow Graham LP Incubations 11-31A (SPAdes) (version 2) | ecosystem: Environmental > Terrestrial > Soil > Wetlands > Peat... | reverse complement strand
TCGAATAGAATCCTCCGACCAGCTTTTGATGGTCAGTGCCCTGGAGCCATCCCGTAAACAATCCGCGCGAATACAGGGATTCGAGGGTTTCCATTTGCCGCGCATCCCAGCGGCCCGTGTCGAGCACAGTGCGATAGGCTGCAGTCACCGCCGCCACATATTCCGGAGACTTGAGACGGCCTTCAATTTTAAGGGAATCAACGCCGGCCTTGGCCATCTCGCCTACGAGTTCTACTGCACAGAGATCCTGGGGTGAAAACAGGTATTGCCTGCCGTTGAGCTCGCGCTTTTTTCCATCGACAAGCAGACTGTAGGGCAAGCGGCAACTTTGTGCGCACTGCCCGCGATTGGCGCTGCGCCCACCAAAGCTTTCAGAAGTCAGACATTGTCCGGAATAGGATACACACAACGCACCGTGAACAAAAACTTCAAGCTCCGTTTGCACCAAAGAACGGATGGTACGAATCTCAGGCAAGGACAGCTCACGCGCAAGCACCACCCGGGTAAAACCCAGATCTTGCACACAAAGTATCGCTTCACCAGAGGCCAAGGTCATTTGCGTGGATGCGTGTAATTCCTGTTCTGGGCAAATGCGCCGAATCAGTCGGGCAAGGCCTATATCCTGAACAATGAAAGCATCGGGCTTTAGTTGGATGAGTTCCGCGAGATAAGTACCCAGCTTCTGCAGTTCCGCCTCGAACACCAGCACGTTCATGGCGAAGAATACCCGCACCCCGCGCAGGCGACAGAATTCGATCATCTGGCGCAAAAGCTCTGGGCTCAAATCAACTGTGCGACCCCGGGCATTCCAATTGGGCACCCCCACATAGATCGCATCGGCACCGTTGTGCACCGCCGCAAGGCAGGTTTCCCATGTTGAAACCGGGGACAGCAGTTCAGGCTTATGGGAGTGCGTTGGAAGCGTCATGGCGCAAATGTAGAAGAATCGCAGAAGCAATTCTATACGAAACCCCATTGGGAGTCACCCGTACGGATGACCGTCCAATTGGATCGGATGTCGTGACTCGATTAATACGCGAGCAGATCCGTCTTATAACGCAGCACCTTACCGGCGTTTCCTTTCCAGCCGCTGAGCAGAATCGTCGTATCATTGACCTGCAAGGCATCGGAAAAGCCCTCAACGGAAGCATCGGTAACCGTTGCTCCAATCTGAGTCCCATCCTGCCCTACGAGCCAAACAGCCCCTTTACCGTTGAGTACCCCCACCATAAGCAGGCGCGCATCGGCACCAATCGTGACAGCGCGAATCCGGCTCGGAATACCCGCCCCCAAATCGCTGCTCGCACTCACCAAGAGACCGGTACTGTTGTCCACAGTGAGCATTTTAGGAATGCCACCAATGGTCGCGGCCACATAGGTCTTGGACCCCACCGTTTCGAGGTCATAGCCAACTTCATTCGCTGCGCCAGTAGTTACCTTGAACTTGCTGCCTCCTGCGATTGCAGGGCTGTTGTCCTTGGTTAAGCGGAAATAATATATCTCCGAGCCGGTAGAGAGCGTGTGATTGGCAATTCCTGCACAATCGGTACCAGTGATTTCGCCCGCAGCCATTTTGGCATTCGGAATATCCACGTTCTCACTGAATGAATATGATGCGCCAGATGTCAAAGGCGCAAACTCGACCGCTTTGGCATTGGCACCATCGTTGACCAAGACGCAGATACTGTTAGTCGCAAAATAACTGTAGAAGGCAAGGGAATCACCATATTGGAGGCGAAACTGCGCCACACCTGATTGAACAAAATAGTGCGAGCTGGTATCCAAATTGGTCAGGCTAGCTCCGTAAAACAATGGATTCGCGTCGGCATCAACCCCAATTCCGTGAAAGTGAAAAGCCAGGGCACTTTCAGAACCCATGGACACGGTCAAAAGCTTATGCGTGCCCACAAATCCGTCCAGGCCGACTGTAGTCTCAAAACCGCTCACGCCCCATTGCCCAGCAACGGTTATGGAAGCATCTGATCCCTTGCGGAACAGTGACATAGCCCGCACATCGGACACACCGGAGGAATCCACCAAGGTCACAGGAAATCCAATCAAGGTACCTTCGACGCTGGATGAAGATGCTACACTGCTTGAGCTTTTCAGAGAAGAAGAGGAAGAACGTGTTGCGATGGGCATGCCATAATGCTCGTAATCGCATAGGACTTTATGGGTCGATGACGCACGTGAAAGACTATCCTGAATCGCACAATCCGGATCATAGCAGTCATAGTAGCCGTCGCCATCGTTGTCTATACCATCTGTACACATCGCGGCTGTATTTTCGTGCAATACAGTCGCGCCCATATTTTCATCCATGCAGGATACGAGCGCCAAACCCATAGCACACAACCCAAAAAACGCAATTTTACGCATGAAAACCTCAGAGAAATCTTGAAATAAAGATACTCTAAAAATGGATGGACAAATCACTAACGCGACCCCCCTTTGCGAAACTATTTTTGCGACAAATGAATGAAGCCAATGAACTTGCAGTAGACCCGCTCGATGCCACGTTTGTGTGCCTGGTGGTTGATGACGACCCTGACGAAATCGAAATTCTCGAAAAAACCATTCGCCAGAGCCCTCAGGACTCGCCTTTTCGCATGATCGTCGCCTCGACGTTGGACGAAGCCTTCCGCATTTTGGATTCCCAGACCATTCATCTGACTATTCTCGATCTGAACCTGCCTGACTCCAAAGGCTTTGCCACCTTCGAGCGTTTTCAGGACCATCGCTTTGGCATTCCTGTGGTGCTCATTACCGGGCATGGGGACGAAGAACTCGCTCTGCGCGCGATCCGCCTGGGAGCTCAAGACTATATCGTTAAAGGTTCCCACCGCCCCGAGCACACTCTGCGCGCCATGCGGTTTGCAATCGAGCGTCATCGCATCATGACCTCGCATTTGGATCGCTCCATGCAAGACGAGCTTACCGGCCTTTACAACCGCCGCGGCTTCATGGAATTCACCGCCAAGCACCTTCGCCTGGCAGTCCGCGATGAAAAAGACCTTGTACTATTCTATGCTGACCTCGATAACATGAAGCTCGTGAATGACACTGCAGGTCACGATGCCGGCGATACGCTTCTTCGCAACACCGCAGAGCTTTTACGCAAGGCATTCCGCGACACGGATGTTCTCGCCCGTATTGGTGGTGATGAATTTGTCGCACTGGCTTTGGGTGCCGCACCGGAATATACCGGAATTATCGTGACGCGCCTCATGCGCTGCGTCCAGGAATTCAACCAACAGTTGGGGCAGAAACACAATATTTCGCTCAGCCTTGGCATCGCCTCTTTCGACTACCGCAACCCGGTAAGCGTCGACGAGCTTCTCAAACGAGCTGATCAAGCCATGTACATGGACAAGCGCTCCCACAAAGACTGGTCACGCGCGCACTAATTCGCGAGGCAGCGCACGCTCATCGCCTGGGATGCGAGGTTCGTAGCGCTACTGATATCCGAGTTCACATCAATCGTTGTGCGATAGGCCGACGGCGGCGTCCTCTCGTCTGGGCTAGCCGTCCACCAGGTCCCAGCAAAACCTTTTCCACTATACCGATTCCCTGATACATCTTTATAGCCACCCGGCAGGGCTGCAAAACCGAAATCATCGGAGCCTAGAATGGACGACCACAGCGTGCTTTTCGCCATCAAACGAGCCCCCATGCTGTCGATTGCGTAATGGCCAATCATGGTATCCCATTCAGAAGACATTGGCAAATGCCAACCCTTTGGGCACACCACTAAGGCTGTGGAGTATTGATACAGGCGTCCATAGACAGCGCAATTATTGGGTGCATCGCCGTAGCACCAGCTTTTGGTGCCGTTTGCAGTGTCGTAGTTCAAGTTCTCGGCCATCCAGGTCTGTGTTCCGACAGCAATTGTGCGGTAGGATTTGTGGTCACGGGAATCCTGCAACACCCCGTAGCTGATGGACTGGTTCCAGTAGGGGGACATGGAGCTCGAAGACAATGACGACGAAGAGGAAAGTGAACCAACGGACGACGATGAACCCATGCTACTGCTAGGCTCTGTAAGCGAAGAATTCGCAGACAAGACCATTGACGAAAGGACAACGGACGAACTGCTCACCGAGGAAGATGCCGCCACGGGCACTTGCGGATAAGGTGTTGCATATTCGGAAGATATGCTATTACATCCCGCAAGGAGCATGCAAGAAGCAATTGTGGCAATAGCTTGAGGCAAACAGACGGAATGGAGCAATTTTTGGAAATACTTCACAAGCGAAACCCAACTAGAAGAATGCATAAGCTACTAAAGAAATAGCCCTGCATGGCGTATTCGCGGCCTGTTAAATCTTCTTTCCGCTTTGGGCCGTTGGGCTGACGCGATGGTATACTTCGGCAGGCACACGATCAAACTCTTGGATCGCATCGAGCCAGTTATCCATCAAATCACGGAATTCCAGTTTGTAAAGATGGTGATCCAGTAGATCGCCTTTTACATGAAATCTGACGTAATCCCAACGCACCACATTACGCTGGGCAAAGACTTCGCGGGAACGGAAAGTGGAGTCACTCTCAAAGCGATAGCGGGCTTTGTACGCATATTCACCGGTCTTCATGTAACGGGCAGAATCCGCGTAGGTATAAGTAACCGAAGTCAGGGTATCGTTGTTCGCAAACTGAAGGGAGGCATCGCGAAATGCGTGACCATGCTCCAGAATATCGGTGCGCCAATTCCCAGAAACCACTTTCTTCTCTTTGAGCTGCAGCAGGGAATCGACTTTCCAATGATCAAAATTCGTTTTGTCGTACTTAGCTCGTTCAATGTATTTACCCGACTGAACGGATTTTTTCCACGCTGCAGAAGAGTCTCGAACCTCGGTGGAATCCCATTCGGATGTTTGCGAGGCATCGACAACACTCGAGAGTGAATCGAGCTTAGCCTGGAGAAGGGAGTCCGTCAGAACGGGGACAAATACCTTGTAGGGCGTGACCACCGTAGGAGAGCTGGTAGGGACCTGCGCAGAGGTACCTGTAGCCTGAGCCCAGAGGGAGGATGCAAAAACGCTACCGCAAAAAAGAGACTTAAGAGAGAAGGACTTCATTTCGTTAATAAATTAGTAAAAAAGGAAGGACTCTGACATGTAGAATTATAGTGTTCTAACCTGAACGCAAGCACAACATCTAGTACAAACACCCATATCGGCTCTGCACAAACCCAAAAGGATAGACTTCAGTGCTTAGATGGAGAAAGGAAAAATCCTGACTTTGCCCGCCAAACAGTCTAATTCCGGTCCCAATCATCACCGGGATACGCGTTATGGTGATTTCATTGAGCAACCCTGCGGCAAGAAACCCCTGGACAGTGATTCCACCATCGGCATAGACGCGCCGAAAACCCTGTGCTGCCCACTGCGCGCATAGTTCGGCTGGAGATCCTGAATTGACACACACGGTCGCCTGCAGAGCCTGAGGAATCGCGAGTTCGCGATGGCTAAGCACCTGCACGAGTTTTGACCCAAAAGGCCAACTCGGAAATTTAAGCACGGTCTCAAAAGTATTACGCCCCATAACCAATAGATCAATGGACGCAAACAGTGCACTGTAGCCACAGTCTTCACCTTCGGGCACCACCGCATTCGCCTTGTCTAACCAGTCAAGACTTCCATCAAGGCGAGCGATTAACCATCCAAGCTCATCGCCAAAAACGCCAGCACTTCGATGTTCATAACAACGATTTTTCCATGCGGTAGTCATCCATCACAAATCCATTACCGATATCCTGAATCACTTCTGCGACAATGGAAAAACCCATCCGCTCGTAAAAAGCAATCGACGTGGCATTGTTGCGGTTGACCGTGAGCCAAATTTGGTGAGCTGAATGTTGGATGCAATACTGTTCAATATGACTGATCATACGGGCACCATAACCGCGTTTGCGCGTCACCGCATCTAGATATAGCTTACTCAAAAATAGGGTCTGGGACAAGGAGTTGAGCTGGATAGCAAAATACCCAACCGGCAGTCCATCCGAATAGACCAATTCGTAGCGAACTCCGGACTTTACCTGAGCACTGATTGCAAGCACGCTTTGGTAGCGTTCGAGCATATACTCAACCTGCAGAGCGCCAATGATCGGGATAAAATGCCCGGTCCATATGCGTGCGGCAAGTTGTGATATCAACAGAATCTGTTGTTCGGAATGCACGAGCTGAAATTCTAGTTCCATTTTTTAGAATGTAGCCATTGCCATGGATAGGGTCAAATTTCTAAAGCAAAATAGACATGTCATCTCAAAATGCTCCACAAATGTTCTTGACTCCCAAGAATTCAATCGATATACTCAATATGGAAAAATATACTCGGACGAGGAAGCGATGCGCCTTACATTCCATTCATCTTGCAACATGTTTGCAGTCATTACTGCACTATTGCTCTCCTCATGCCTAAATACATCTCCTCTAGAATCCAAGTTCAAGCCGGAACCTGCCGTGGCGGCTTCGCAGGTAGTGTCGTCAAGCTCAAGCCTCACTTTATCCTCTTCATCATTGGAGGAAATGAGTTCCTCATCCTTGGATGAGAGTTCGTCCTCAATCGATCCTGACTCTTCGGCAAGCTTATCTTCCTCTTCGGTAAAATTACCTGCCGCAATTGTTCTTTCTTTAACTTATGATGGCCCAGAGTACAAAGGGACATACTACTCTTCGGCAAGCAAGCCCAAAACCGATTATGGATTCTGGATCGAGACTGCGGATGGACGTTATGTGAAAACCCTTTACGTGAATAAAGGCTTACTTAGTACGAAGCACTTGAACATGGAAAAGCACCTCCCCCGTTGGTACGCTAAAACAGGCATCGTAATCCAATCACTCGACGCCCAAGGCATCAAATCAGATAGCGTCTGGCTCGATGGCATTTCCGGCGCATCCGTATTGATCTCGGCGGCACTTACTTCCAATACAGTGAAAACCCGATGGGACTTTACTGATTCCTTGAACATTCCTGTTGCTACCGGGAACTACCGTTTTTGCGCCGAAGTTGCCAATATTGAAAAGAACGCAGCCACGACAGAAGTCCCCGTCCCTGCTGTGTATCCTTTTAGCGACTACAGTTGCGGATCAATTGCATATAATGGAATTGAGCTCTATGCTGCAGCACAGGGCACCACTCATATTTTGACATTCACGGCGATTACGGAGTGAACATGAAGTCCTTCAATTATTTTCGATTCGTGATTCTTGGCATGGTTGCACTGCTTTGGGCTTTAGGATGCCAAGCATCCCATGGATACCCAATGAGCCCTGCGTCCGATACCACAAGCGTATCCAGTTCAAGCTCGACCGATGGCACAACTGGTGCATCAGAGGGTCAGTAGCCTCAATGGCAAAAGAACTCACCCATGAAGAGCGGATGGCGAAAACCGCCCGCACCAATAAATTGCGCTTGCTTATCGACGCACTCATGATTTTGACTGCCGTTTTTTTAACTCTAACGAGTATTGTAAAGTTGCCATTCCCAACGTCCTGGTTCGACTATTTGCAAGAAAAAGGACTTTATGAATGCATATCCTTCAACTTGCTTTCCTATACACATGATATCGCTGGAATCATTTTTCTCTTGTCTCTGGTTTTTCACCTTGTTTTGAATTGGAAACGACTCACATGGCTTATCAAGGCGATGCTAAAATGAACACAATAAATTTGAAATTCATTATTTCTGCAGCAATGCTCCTTGCCATCGGAACAAGCGCCCAAGTATCGGTGGGTGGTCATTCCGCGTTCTCCCTCTTTAGCCGAACTTCGGGCGTTTCCCAGGTTATAGTGGACAGCTCCACCACTAGCAGGACAACAAACTCGGAATGGAGCGGTGTCAGTTTGCTCCGTTTGATTCCATTTTTCCGCTGGGATGTGAGTGAAAAACTTAGTTTAGATGTACGTCCTTTTATAAGCATCGATGGAACCTCAGGGGCTTCACCGCAGTTTGGTAAGGCGCTCGGCGACGAAAAGCCTAAAAAGACGGTACTAAAACTCGAGGAGTTCTCGCGTGCTTCCGTAAAAGCCATTATAGGCCCTGCTTCAGAACTTTCTGTTGGCTATGTACATCCTCGCTTTACCTGGGAATATGGTACTGACTTGTTCTGGGAGGATGTGATCAACGGCTCGAAATTTGCCATTGATCGTTGGACGGGAATATTTCCAGATGCGGGTGCAGAATACATGCACAATTTTGAATTCGGCGACGCACTCTCCATGCCCACCTACCTTTACCTGATCACAGGCTCCAGCGCAAACCCTTCCGAGCAGACTCCCACAGTAATGGTGAACGCGGAACCTGACTTTGGGCATATTAAGTTCCATATTGCCGCAGCCATGGGACAATGGGATTTTGAGAATCATAAAAGTATGTACCGTACCGCAGCAGGTATATCATACTCGCATGGGCCTTGGGCTGCCCGCGCGGAAGAGTCCTACGGCTGGTGGCAGGATCGCATCGGCAATTCCCCCGACAATGCGATTGCCCATGGAGGTTATGCAAAAGTCACCTACCGCCTTAATAAGACGATCCGGACAACTCTGGGAGGTTCGTACCTCTACCATAATTTTGTGAACACCTATGCCCCTATGCCTGGGGAGGAAGTTTACGTCTCGGTTACTCCAGCACTACAGATATTCACCTCAGAAAGTTCCCGCATTATTTGCCAACTTGACCTAACCAACGGTGTACAGAACCCATGGTCTTCCTTAGGCCAAAGTAACGTACTTGCCTATGCCCAAGGCACCATTGGCTGGCGGCTCACATTTTAATTCATAATACAAGGAATAAATCATGACCATGCGAATCTTCTATGCCTTACTGCTCACCTCTTTGCTTGCGATGCCTGTATTTGCAGTAGATCTATTGACCCAGGACGAAGCTGTAAAGCGAATGTTCCTGACTGCAGACAAAGTGGAGCAAGAGACCAAGACTCTGACGCCGGCTCAACTATCAACACTTAGTGGAAAACTTGGTGGTAAGTTGTATGCAATCAAAAGTACACCATCAGCAACCACGAACCAGTACACGTTCTACTTTGGCATTAAAGGTGGAAAACGTGCATCCATGGCTGTCATTGAAGAGCAGGAAGACAAGTGGGGGGCTTTGCAATTCATTATCGTCATTGACCTTGCGTCCAAGAAAGTAGAGAACATGGCCATGATGAAATATGTCGACGGCCGTGCACGAACGCTATCCAACCGCACATTTCTAAAATCATTTTTTGGAAAAGGAACGAAAGACCCAATCGTAGTTGGACAGGATATTGATGGCGTAAGCGGGGCAACAGTATCTAGTGAGATGCTCTGTTTCATGGTGCGCAAGGGGTTATTCCTGCATGAAATTCTTTATCCATAAATCCGCATTGCTGGCACTATTCAATTTTAAGGGGATTCGTAGCAAGTTGATGCTTTTAGGCATCCTCTTCGTATTCTCTTGTGTGCTGTTCGTGGTAAAAGGCATCTACATTACCCGCAGCGTACAAATCGGATCGCCCATATACAACCAAATTACGGATTATCGCTTCATTATGGAGGATATGGCTCCATTGAAAATGAATCTCGAGCAATTGTCAGGAGCATTTACCTCGCTTCCTTCAATTCCGCAAGAGCAAATTGAAGACAAAATATATGCGCTCGATGATTACCGGATGCCAATTATCAACATCATGGCGCAGTTAAGGGAGCGCGCAAAAACCGAAGGATCAGACTTTTCGCGACTGATTGACACCTTTGAATTGAGTTGGAAAACATATAACGATGAAGGTGACCAAACGCTGGTTCCCCTGCTATTGGCTGGAAAGAATGATGAAGCAACTGCGTTTTTGAAAGGAGAACACGCCAAAGCCTATACCACGCTGTTCACCCATGCGGGCAAAATGCGCGACCAAATCGCCAAGAAAGTGGATGGCCTCGAAAATACCGCCGAAGCAATGGTTCATCGTGGATACATTTTGGATATCGGAATTTCCATAGCCCTGACAGTTATTGTTCTTTTGGCCATTTTGTTGATTGCCGGACTTATTATTCGCCCGATCGACCAAATGAAATCCATGATGCGCGACCTAGCCGAAGGCGAAGGGGATTTGACGATTCATCTTAAGGTTTCTGACCGAGGTGAACTTGGTGAAATGGCTCATTGGTTTAATATTTTCATTGACAAACTCAGGGTTACCATTGACGGTGTAATCCAAAATATTGAGACGCTAAACAAGGCATCAGAGGGGTTACGCCTCTCATCGGATCAAGTCACCACGAACACAGAACGCCTGACAGAGCAGGCCCAGTCCGTAAGTCAGTCCGCATCTTCTGCGGCAACGACGATTGATTCCATTTCCAATGCCACCAAAGACATGTCAACCTCACTCTCCACTGTCGTGGGCTCAATCAATGATTTGAACACGTCACTCCAGACGGTAGCCAATCAATGTGACCAGGAATCGACGACCGTAGCGGATGCAAATGTCCATGCGCAAGAAACTCTGGAACTGGTAGGACGGCTGGGCACGTCTACAAATTCGATTGGAAAAGTCATCAATATTATTAACGATATTGCCCAACAGACGAATTTATTGGCCCTGAATGCCACTATTGAGGCTGCGTCTGCTGGTGAGGCTGGTCGAGGCTTTGCAGTGGTCGCTAAAGAAGTCAAGGAGCTATCCCGACAAACGGCTCAGGCAACCACCGATATTGCCGACCAAATACAACAGATGCAAGACTTGTCAAAACAGGCGGTCACAGCGATTATTCAGATTTCACAACTGATCAGCGATGTCCATGGAATTTCAAGCTCAATTGTCACTTCTGTCGCAAAGCAGAATCACACTATTCAGGATATTTCTGGAAATATTTCCCGGGTTAGCCTGGGGGCACAAACCATTGCAAGCAATGTGAGCGAATCGGCTCATGGAATTTCACGCATAGCAGGAGGAATCGCCTTGGTAAGCAGCGCTGCAGATGATTCTGTTTCGGGAATTCACCAGATTAAATCCAACGCAAAGACTCTTGATGAGTTAGCGCTCGAACTGAAAAACATTGTCGGGGTCTTTAGAACGGTTTAAACGCCCCATTACTGATATCGGACCGAACCAACTTCGATCCAGCCATCGACATGGACTTTTTCTGGATCACGATGAGTCCAGTGAAGAACCCCCCCTTCACCATTCCACTCATATACCCCAAATATGCGTACCACTGTTCCAGTTTGCAGGTTTTCTACCCGGGCTGCAAGATCAATGTTATGTGCAACTAAGAGTGTTTGACCACTCTGCAGGCTTATGATAAAACGCTGGTGCCGGTCTCCTGCGGTGTCATCTGCAAGCAGCCGCACTACCGACCCTTTAACGAGTACCTGTAGATTGCTGGTCTGGTTGGCGAAGGCATTGCCAAGAACAGTATCTGGAGTACAACTGTCAATTGCCATTTGACTAGAAGAATTCTCTGACGCAACGGACGAAGAACTCCCGGACGCAATCGATTCTTTAAGGTTGGATTGGCAAGCAACCAATTGAACGCATAATAGGATACCAAGTACTTTCATGGTTAAACCATTTTACACCTTTGCAAGCATCTCATTGATCGCTTTAGCAGCGCGACGACCTTCACCCATAGCAAGGATCACGGTGGCGGCACCCAAAACGATATCGCCACCTGCATACACGCGTTCCATGTAAGTCTTATTGGTTACATCTTCGACTAGTACATTACCCTTGCGGTTTACTTTGAGGTCAGGGGTCGTTTGGGGGATCAATGGATTTGAACCGTTTCCGATTGCCACAAGAACAGTATCCAGATCCAATTCAAACTCGGAATTCTGGATTTGCACCGGACTGCGGCGCCCGCTGGCATCGGGTTCACCCAGTTCAAAGCGCACACATTCCAAGGCGCGTACCCGCCCCCGCTCGTCCCCTAAAATGCGCTTGGCATTCTGTAAAAAGCAGAATTCGATACCTTCTTCCTTGGCATGATGAATCTCTTCGCCTCTTGCAGGGAGTTCGGCCTCGGAGCGGCGGTACACAATTTTCACAGAGTCTGCGCCCATACGCATCGCCATACGGGCAGCGTCCATGGCAACATTGCCACCACCAAGTACAGCAACTTTCTTACCTGGCCAGATGGGTGTCGTCGCATGGGCTTTATCGTAAGCGCGCATCAAATTGGCGCGGGTCAAATATTCATTCGCAGCAAAAACTCCGACTAGGTTTTCGCCCTCAATTCCCATAAACAGAGGAAGCCCTGCACCAGTTCCGACAAACACCGCCTCGAAACCATCTTTACCAATCATATCCACAATTTTACGTGTGCGCCCAACGACAAAATTCAGCTCGAACTTAACGCCCATTTTACTGAGAATTTCAATTTCCTGATCGACGATTTCTTTGGGCAGACGGAATTCAGGAATACCATAGCGCAGCACCCCACCCAGCTTGTGAAACGCTTCGAACAAAGTCACGTCATGACCTTCACGACGCACATCCGCCGCCACAACAAGCCCCGCAGGACCAGATCCGATCACCGCTACTTTTTTTCCCGTAGCCGCTTTGACTTCGGGAACCTTGACTTGGGACGTTTTCCGTTCCCAATCGGCAGCGAAACGCTCCAAACGACCAATGCCTACCGCTTTGTCGACACTTTTGAGCGATTTTCCGGTGACGCAGTTCTCCTGGCACTGGGATTCTTGCGGACACACGCGCCCACAGATGGCAGGAAGCAGCGAGGTTTCCTTAATTTTGTCGATCGCGCCTTGAAAATTTGCGTTGGCGATCTGATCGATGAATCCGGGAATATCAATGTGCACCGGGCACCCTTCGACGCACGCAGGCTTTTTGCATTGCAGGCAACGCATGGCTTCCAGCTGAGCCATCTCGGGGCTAAAACCCATGGCGACTTCATCTAAACTACGGGCACGGTATGCCGCATCGAGTTCAGGCATCGCTTGCACCGGAATGGCAAGGCGATCTTTGACTTTAAGGGGCTCTGGGCGCGAAATGAGAGCGTGCAGCAACTCGGCCGCGTCGGCTTGAAAATTCTTGGGAGCAAGGCATTCTTCGGACATATGCATACACGTATAAATAGGTTTGAGTTGTGGAGGCGACTTAGCCGCAGCTTCCGCGTTTTTCGTATTCGTCTGCCAAAGCATCGATTCTACAATCATGACCTTGCCCACGGGGCACAGAAATCGGAGTAGCCAAATACTCGGTCATGGACTCTTTTTCGTAGTCTTTATATGCTCCTAGACGCTGCATCATATTGTCGAAATCCACCAAATGACCGTCGAATTCTGGACCATCTACACACACAAACTTCACTTTGCCACCTACATTCACGCGGCATCCACCACACATGCCGGTGCCATCGACCATGATGGTATTGAGGCTCACAAGTGTATGTACGTTATAAGGACGCGTGGTTTCGGAACAAAACTTCATCATGATGGGGGGACCAATTGCCACCACCAAGTCCGGCGGGTTTGATTCTTCACAAAACTCTTTAAGGGGGACCGTAACGAGGGACTTGCGCCCATAGCTGCCGTCATCCGTACAGATGATCAAATTGTCGGCAATCTTTGCCATTTCCTCTTCCATGACCACCAGCTCTTTGCGACGCGCACCGATAATGATATCCACACGGTTTCCTGCAGCCTTGAAAGCCTGGGCAATGGGGTGTAAAGGAGCCGTGCCGATTCCGCCGCCTACGCAGACAACACGGCCTACTTTCGCAATATGAGTCGGGGTTCCCAGAGGCCCTACGATCACGGGAATGTCATCACCTTCCTGCATACGTGCAAGCTGCTGCGTGGTGCGCCCCACCGCCTGGAAAATCAGCGTGATACTGCCTTCCTGGGTGTCGGCATCGGCGATGGTCAGCGGGATGCGTTCGCCAAATTCGGAGTCGACCTGGAGCATGATGAACTGCCCTGCGGCACGTTCTTGTGCAATCAATGGTGCATGAACTCGATACCGGAATACATCGTCGGAAAGCTGTTGTTTCGCAAGAATTTTAGCCATAGGATTAATTTAGAAAACAAGAATTCTCTGGATCAGGACTACTAATACGAACGCAGTCAGCAAGCGCGACCAGGGGTTTATTTTTACTGAATTGGTACGAAATCTACCGTTCAAGCGTCGAGGGGAGGGTGGCCGGGGGAAGATACACCCACCATCCACTTCCTATAAGACGGCAATCACCCCCATTTCGTACGGTTTTGCCATTTACTTCCCTCGTTTTCGACCTGTACCGCATATTTCTGGTTTTGTCAGGCTCCCAGGAATCGCAGCACCCCCATTTCCCCATGTTCAAATTATCTTTCTTCTATGAGAATTTTGTGGCTAGCCCCTCTTGGCGCTCTCTTGTTGCTCGCTTGCAGCGTTCAAGATCCAATCAGTGACCAGGAACGACTCGACGCGTCCATGTTGACTTGCGCCGATTTACCCCGCGACACCGTCTTTCTGCTTACAGAGCGCTATGTGAGCGGCCATTTGGATACCACCACACTCTGGAAAAAAGGCCTTGACAGCACCCGTGCACCACGCTTTGACGGGGACATGTGGTATTTACGTGAAGTTCACTGCGTCTCTGGATGTATACAAATAATCCTTAAAGCTCCTGAACCTCCTGTTACGGGCTTAGATTCTGCACGGTTGCGCCAACAGAATCGCCAGGACTCCTTGACCCGGGTTTGTGACGGCTCCCAAATGGATACCTTGTTCCAGACACCACTCAACCACCCGCTTCCGACCCAGTCCCTCTATAAAGTACTCGCCCACATGCTCGATACCGCACATGGAGACACCCTACGCACTACGCTCCCGGCAGGCTTTGGCTTCGCCTTATTCGGAAAGGAACAAGGCATACGGCTGGTACAGGGACAGTTGCGCCGTTCTGTCAGCGACACCGTCCAGTGGCCCTTCGAATCCACGGTTACCAACCTGACTGCGAGTTTTGACACCACGGAATATCCAAAGCAAGTACGCCCCAGCAGTGACTCACTCCTGGTCCCCCTCCTGCCGCAGGAGCCCTGGGGATTGCGTATCTGGGATGCCTATGGTTTCGAAGACTCGCTAGTATTTAACCCATTAGGCGGATATGAAAATTAGGGGAATTACTCGTTTGACTCCACCTCCAAGAAATATGGAGCTGCAGCAGAACAAGGTGTACCCGACAGCGCACAAAGCACTGCGGATAACCTCCATATTCTGCTGGCAAACAATATTGGGAGGTGGGCAGACTCGCAATTCCCGGGGAATAAGTGATTCAAGAATCCAGGGTGGAGTTAAACGGTTTAATCCCAATATTAGAGGAATGGTAATTCTAATTTTTTGGATGAGCCTTGGTGTAACCTATGCGCAGAAAGGCGTGTACACCTCTTCAGAAGACATTCAGGAGGTGTCCGCACCCGAAAGCGTTGCAGCCACCCGTTTCATTTACCGGGTTGGCGAGAAGCCGGATTCCTTGCGCTTTTACAACATGACGATGTCCAATATGTTGTATGGCTCCCAAAAGACCTTTGTGTGGCCTGCAGACAGCAAGGAAAGCGAACGTTATCGCTTGATTTTCTACCCAACTCGCAAGGCTGCAACAATTCAGAAGTCCGCATCTGAAATTATTTTCAACGACCGTTTGATTCTATCTAGTTCTGACTCTTTGTATTACATACGTGATACAACAATCAAGGCATTGAGCCCCATGCCTCGCCCAGGAATATTCCTGATGACGGGAATGGAAGGTGCGACTTATCATAAATTCGACAATAAGGGTCAAATTGTACCGCGTGAATTGCCTGCATTCTTTTATACGATCAACGACAGTTCGCGCGTTTGCTTTGTTAAAGTACCGCGACGTATTTCCATGGAACTCGACCCATATACCTCCATGGGCCAGTTTCGGACCATGGAAGTCACCTTACCCCCTTACCCTGAATTCCGTCCAAAATTCAGGGTACTCATGGACCTTCCAGCATCTGCAGTTATTGATTCCGCAGGTCTCCATCGCGTCGACAACCTGATCCAGGTTCTGCACTCCTGGTACAGTGAAGACTCCAGCAGCATCGCGAAATTTACTGGGGACATCAAGAAATTATTGGAGCTGGGACTTTCGCGCCGCAAATACGAAGCGGAGGAAACCTATCAGTTGCGGCGGGCTCCGTATCTGAAAGAAATGCAGGATGTGTTGGCCCAAATTATTGCCGAAAATCATATGGAACAGCTTCTGTTACCAATGCAGCAGCGCTTGCAGCTATTCAAGGAATATCGGTCTAGGCAAGCACTGAACTTGCAGAACGAATACATACAAAAGAACAAGGATTTTCGGGCCTTGCTTCTTAACCATCATTTATGGAAACGCGTATTCGTATCTGGATCCTGGATCGTCGGGCATAGCAGGGATGGCACCGCCGTAGACCAACATCCAGAGGAACTTGCCGGTGGCAGTGTTCGTTTGGAATGGATGCAAAAGCTCTACCACCGAATTTCTTGGCTAGCACTTTTCGATGGATCATACAGCGACGAGCTTTCTGGAACAGCAGGACTCGGCGTGGGAATTCCTATTGGCATTGCCCCTGCTGGGAATTACACACTCGATTCCACTTCCGGATTGATCATGCAAATTCAAGCCGGACCAGTTCTCGCATACCGCACAACTGACTGGACAACGTTAACGAGCGCGGACTCACCGCACACTTTGGCATACGGAGGCTTGGGAGGACTGGCCTTTTATTTCACCCGCATGCCCATTTTATTGAGCATGGACTACTCGTATTATAGCGACAAGCAGCGAATTCTCGCACTAAGGGTTGGTCTGCCGATCTTCCGCTGGAAAATCTAGCTTGTCTGCGGAAAAACGAGTAATTTCATAATCCTATTCGCTTTTCATTTCCTGAATATCGGCCTTGCGCACACCGATGACGCCGATCAAGGTTTTTATTCTCATCACTTGCTCGTCAGGGGTTGAAAGCACCTCGCCCGAAAAGCTTTTGCCATTCTTCAACAGCACTTTAATGTACGAATGAACTCCGGGACCAGAATCTGCTGGATTGGCTGGACTGGAATCTTTGGCCATTTTTGCAGGGATAGCTGTGTTAACAACCGCCCCACGCACACTAGCCTTTGGAGGAAGTATGGAACTTTGCGCGACCTTTTCAACTTGGCCTTTTACAGATTCTGGTACCTTATTGCCATGATGAGCCTCCACCAATTGCACCGCTTTCGTTTCCAGTTCATTCATTACCTTGTCCGGCACCAAGGGACTCGATCTCGATAGGCTAGACACCTCGCTATGGGGGGCATTGATCAATTCCTCGAGCAAGGTATCCCCGAGGGATTTATTGATCTTTTTTGCCAATACTTCCAGGCGGGATCCATTTTGAATTTGCGCGCCCATAATGAAGACTCTGCGGTTGGCGTCTTTGGCAATACTCGTCAAGCCACCCGCTTCAATTACACCCAGATAATCTTTAAGAGCCTGTTGCTTGTTGCCGGTTTCCTCTTCGCACAATCCGCGGATCATGAGCACTTCCGCATAGTCTTTCGGTTGCGCTGTCTTTACATTTTTCAAAGAGTTCAATACATCTTTGCACTGCATCAGCAGCGACATTTTTCGCGCTTTCATGAGTTCAGGAAAGGACGAATTTTTTACGATGCTTTGTTCTACCACAATCTGTTCCAGGTGCTGCAGAAGAAGCCCCGCCGTTACACTCTGCTCATTATGTCGGTTCAATTGAATGACGCGCAGATATTGTTCTTTAGCCTCGTCAATATTGCCAAGAAACGCGTTGCAGAAACCTTGATGTAACAGGAGCATTCCGCGCAAAGAAGGGTCGCTGATCATCGCGTCCGCCTTTGCATACAAACCAAGTGCCCGCTCATATTCCTTGACCTGTTCCAAATGGAATGCAAATTCCAGATACTCCAAAGACTTTATTTCTAGAGGCTCCGCGATAGGAGGCTTGCCAATAAATCTGCGCAAGGTATTTACAATGCGTAGACTGGCCTGATCAAGGAAATCAACCGTTTTGAGCGTTGCCCAATATTTGCGTTCCTTGATAGACAAGAGTTGGGTAATGTCATACTCATTGCGATCCAGGGTGCCCCGGTCAATAATTTCCTGGTAAAGCTTTCTCTGATCTACGAAACGAGCAATCAGGTACATTCGGGAAAGGTTTCCCTCGACAAATTCCTGCTTTTGCAGCTGCCATGCAATTTCACTTAAATTCATGCGCAGGCTCGACCATGCGATCACCGAAGTGAGCACAACAACAAGGAGAGCCACCAAGGCCAGGATGCGCTGCATGGTCAGGCTTCCGCTGGATTATAGGCCATCACACGATTACGCCCTGCATGCTTGGCTTTGTAGAGCGCCTTGTCCGCGCATTCCACATAGGCAATTTGCAATGTCGCTGCATCCTTCAAAGGTTTAGTAAATGATGCGTGGATTTCAGCTACACCGAAACTCGCCGTCACCACCACAGCCTCTCCGCTGGGGAGCTCAAACTTGTGGTCCATAATGGCCTGGCGGAATTTATCTGCCGCGAGCATGGACTGCGCTAAATCCGTTTCGGGAAACAGCAAGATGATTTCCTCGCCACCATAGCGGGCCGCGATATCGGATTCCCGCACCATGCTACCGAGCAGCGCTCCAATTTCACGCAGTACCTTGTCGCCAAATACATGACCATAGGTGTCATTTACATTCTTAAAATTATCCACATCGAGAAGCGCTACGCCCAGTGGCTTTCCATACCGGTAGGACTGGGCAATTTGTTTGCGCAGATATTCAAAGAAGTGCCTGCGGTTGAACAGCCCAGTCAATTCATCGGTGATCGCCATGCGTTGAATGACATCATGGGCAGCTTTCAATTCCTCCATCTGCTTATGCAAACGCAGAAACGCTCCTTGTAAAGCTTCGGTCATGTGATTGAATCCAGAAGCCAGCATGCCGATTTCGTCATTGCTTTTCAGCTTGACTTTTACCGTGTAGTCGCCATTGGCAATCCGATCCGTTCCAGCTTGCAGCAGCAAAATGGGCTTCACCACCATGCGGAATAGAAATAGTCCGAAAAGAAAATGCAGGAGCGTGATGACCACCACAGTTAGTCCGATCAATTGATACATGTCGCGGTAACGCTCGCTAATTTCACTGAGGGATATCTTGGAGTAGACCGTGGTATTGTCAAGACCAATCTGCCCGAGAGGAATAAATACCTCAAGATCGCTACGGTCATCGCTCAGCACAAGATGGTATTCCACTCCGGTATTACGCACCAAAGCTCGGGCACGTGCGGCCTGTTGCGCCAATATTGGAAGCAGAGTGAAATGCTGGGCAGACGAATTGAGCACCAAACTGTCGCTATAAATGACGTAGTTCGGAACCTGACGGGAAAGCATGGTAGCGACTGCCGCCACGATTCGCTGCTGCTCATCCTCGGACGGAGTCCCCGAGGAAACCGGCACGGGAATTTTATGTAGACCGCTGACCAGAGAACCGATCAGCTCCCTGGCCTGAAAGCGGGAATTTTCCGAAATCAACTCCAACTGGTTGATCGAAATGACCCACGAAAAGATGCAGATACTGATTACGTTCAGAAAAAAGTAGGAGACCCCTACTTTGAATTTGAGACTTTTCCAGCGCATTGATTTTGCCATCCTGGATATCATAGCCTAATGGAAAACGGAATGCAATTATACGCTTTGCTAAATTTATGGGAATTACTCGTTTGACTCCACCTCCACGAAATGTGGGGCTGCAGCAGAACAAGGTGGACCCGACAGTGCATAAACAACGTATTTTGAATCCCAAAGCACTGCGGGTAACCTCCACATTCTGCTGGCAGACGGTATTGGGAGGTGGGCAATCTCGCAATTCCCGGGAAAAATGCGAATGAAGAACACTCGCAGCAAGCTACGAGGTATCAAAACAAAGACACAACAGCCAATATTACCCTATCACAATACATCAAACGAATTCAAGCCGAAGCAAGCATCGGGGAATAAACCCAAGAGCTGCAAAATTTTGAATTGAGTGATCCACAAAATGTCAATGAAGCCATTACTACCAATGAAGTCGTTTTTCCTTCTTGTTTTGCTGTTTGGCCTTACCTGGGCCGATCAAATCGCCCCCATGGAGGTTTCCGCGTACCAGGTATGGTTTGGCGTAGCGCAATCGGAACCGCACCCCCCCATGAAATTGGAGCACCTGGTTGTGCTCAGAACTTTTTTTCATGCCGGTCAGCCCTACTTTTTGGGCGTCGACCCCTTTACCCTGCAAACCCTGGTGCGTCCTCAAGCAGGATTTTTCCTGCGCCAACAATCGTTGGATTCCAGTGCGCTCATTTGGAGTTCGACCTCCTACTTCCGGCTGATGGCAAGCACCCGCTCAAGCGATGGACAACTGACCGATGTCGGCCTCGAACATGTCCGCGCGGCCAGCGGCATTGTGCTCACCGTGGACCTGTGCCCCTCGCTCAAACCCATGGACCGCTACCTGGTGCGCAATCTGATCGCAGCAATCCCCGCTACCGAACGCCCCATCCCCATCTCGTTCTCCATCTCTGGAGCATGGATCAGACAGCACCCGGGTGACCTGCATTGGCTTTTAGGCCTTGAAGATTCGGGAAGTCTCGCCATAACCTGGATCAATCACAGCAACAAACACCGCTACATTCCCGGCCTCTCCTGGGACCACGATTTCATGTTGCTTCCCGGCACCAACGTGAACGATGAAGTGCTACTGGCCGAAAAGGCGATGCTTTCTGTCGGCATTATCCCCTCGGTCTTTTTCCGTTTTCCGGGGCTTGTTTCCGACCGCAAACTGGTGGAACAAGTGCTCGGCCTCGGCCTCATCCCCATCGGTAGCGACGCCTGGCTCGCCAAAAACCAACAAGCCCACGCCGGAAGCATCGTCCTGATCCATGGCAACGGCAACGAACCCCTGGGCATCCAACGCTTTCTGCAAATGCTCAAAAACCACGATCCGGAAATCCGCAAGAACCACTGGATGCTCCTCGATCTGGAAGAAACCATCGATGATTCGAGCCGCTGACGCACGCCTGCGACCCGTGGCTAGGCCCCGGTTCTCCAGCTAAACCGTTCCCCCCGGGAGCACGTTTCACACTGCAATCACCATTTTCGCATGAGCTAAATGTGCAAAACGCCTTCAGTGTCGTTCGCGGCCGTTGCGGTCGACTATTAGTCGACTGCACTTTTCCAGTGGCCGCTCAACCTCCACTTGAATTCGTCATGCCCATCTAGCTCTATTACCCAGAACCAGGTACTCACGGACACTAGCTAACTGTGCAAGAAGGTATATGAGAATATTTAAAACACGATTTCGTACTCAAATTCAGAAAGTTTTGCATAGGCTATATCTACTTTACCCGAAAATCTTGATTTGATCATTTCAATTTCTCGATCGTCCATTTTGGGGCCCACAATTATTTTTGTTATTGGGTAAAGATTTTTTACCAGTACACTATTTGCTAAAGGGTTTATGAGCCTCCACTCCTTTTCAAACCCCCAATCAACATACTTAGTGAGACAACACTTTTCATAGAGTTTATTAAGACCCTGCTGGTCAACTTTTGACATGAAGAGGATTTCAGTATCAATTATGGGCCTCATTGGACTATAAATAACTTCGTGTATTGTTATTCCTTTACGATTCTCTTGAATATCATATTCTAGCGCAAATCCCTTTCCATTGCCAGAATAGTGCCCCCACATCGTCGGAGAATGTATTTTTTGGGTTAAACACGAAACTCCTATCTTGCGAGTATCGTCATCAAATTCACCCAGTCCAGGAAGCTTAAAGGTCCCATCGGTTCGAATCTTTTCTCTAAGAAACTCTAAGCGAGGGTCATTTGAGGGGATATTGGTTCCTGAGACGCATTTATAGCGCCTATACGCTTCAATCTGGGATTCATTTTTTAATTCTAAATCGAAAACCGGTTTGAGATCGAATACGTCATTGAATGTATCCGGAGCTGAAAAATATACTCCGTCTGAGCATACCATTTGATCGACTTGCTCAAGCGTCTCATCGTCTGCATTCTTTTTGAATTTATAGAAATTCATTTTTCCCTTAATGAACAGTAACCGCCGTGAAAATTTTGAGTTCTATTTAGTGAGTCGCTCGAGCCCTATTTTATCAATTTAACCATCTGTAATCATCTGAACCTGTAATTACCTAACAAGATAGAGCTGAAAAATAGCGCATTACCCCTGAATTCCACCTTTCATCGCCATTTTCTACATTTGCGCGCCTATGTCGAAATACTTTGAAACCCGTTGGCATGGACGTGGTGGACAGGGTGCCGTCACCGGCGCAAAGTCCCTCGCCGAATGCGTCCAAGGCACTGGCCAAACCGTCGTTGCCTTTCCAGAATATGGTCCCGAGCGTCGCGGAGCCCCCGTACGCGCTTACAACCGATTCTGTGCCGAGCATATCCGCATTCACACCCCCGTCACCACCCCCGACGTTGTGATCGTGATTGATGCTTCCTTATTGATCCTTCCTGCCGTCAAGGAAGGTATTATGGAACATACCATCTTCCTCGTGAATATCGAAAAGACCCCCGACCAGGTTCGCAAGATCCTCGGGGTCGAAAACCGTGTCGTGACCATACCCGCGAACAACCTGTCGCAAAAGCTTTTTGGCCGTGCGATCCCCAATTCGGCGATGCTCGGTGCATTTGCCAAGGCATGCCCGAACATAATCGACCTTAAAAAGCTCAAAGAAGAAGCCGTGCACGTATTCTCCGAGCTGCTGGGGCCCGAACTGGTCGAAAAGAACATCCAGGCCATCCAAGACGGCCACGATCTTTCCAACGTTGGTTAATATGAACCTGAAGCAAAAATATGCCCTAAAAAAGTGGCAGGATCTTCCCCTGGGTGGTGTGATTCTCGAAGCCGGCAATGCCGCCGATTACGAGACCGGAACCTGGCGCACTTGGAAACCGATCACCCATCGCGAAAATTGCACCCAGTGCCTCGCCTGTTGGGAATTCTGCCCCGAAAATGCCATTGTACTGGAAAGCGGAATTGGTCCCGACGGCAAACCACGAAAATTCGTTGTGGATATCAACTATTACCATTGCAAGGGCTGCGGACTTTGTGTGCGCGAATGCCCTGTGAATAAAGCGGGCGTTACCAAGGCCCTCGAATTTGTCCGGGATGAGGTCTAACATGGTCAAGCACGCGCAAGGAAAACCCAAGATCGTTCCTATTACCGGTGCCGGTGCCATGGCCCAAGCTATGCGCCAGATCAACCCCGACGTAGTCGCCGCGTTCCCCATTACCCCCTCGACCCAGATTGTGGAAGACTTTTCACAGTTTGTCGCCGATGGCAAAGTGGACACCGAATTTGTGACCGTGGAATCCGAGCATAGCGCCATGAGCGCCTGTATTGGCGCAAGCGCCGCAGGTGGACGCGTCATGACCGCCACGAGCTCCGCCGGCATGGCCTACATGTGGGAAATGTTGTACGTAGCAGCATCCATGCGCCAGCCCGTACTCATGAGCCTGGTGAACCGCGCACTGAGTGGCCCTATCAACATCCATTGCGACCATAGCGATTCCATGGGTGCACGCGATGCGGGTTGGATCCAGATCTATTCCGAAAACAACCAGGAAGCTTACGACAATCTGGTCATGGCTCCACGCATCGCCGAGCATGCTGACGTCCGCCTTCCTATCATGATCTGCCAGGACGGCTTTATCATCAGCCATTCCATTCAAACCATGCAGCTTGAAGATGACGCCAAAGTCAAGGCTTTCGTGGGTACATTCAAGCCCTACCATTCGATTCTTGATACCGATCATCCTGTAACTTGGGGCGCCCTCGATTTGCAGGATTATTACATCGAGCATAAGCGCGGCCAGGAACAAGGCATGCGTAATGCCTTAAAAGTGATTGAAGATGTCAGTATCGACTTTGCCAAGCAGTTTGGACGCAAATATGACCTCTTTGAAACCTACCGCATGGACGATGCCGAAATCGTCATGGTCGCCATCGGTTCTGCCGCAGGTGAAATCAAAGAAGTCATCGACGAGCTGCGCACTAAGGGCGAAAAAGTGGGCCTGCTCAAGATCCGCAGTTTCCGTCCCTTTCCTTACATCCAAATTGCCGACGCCCTTTCCCATGCGCAGATCATCACCGTACTGGACCGCAGCGCAAGTTTCGGTGCCCATGGACCGCTCTTTACAGAAATCACCACGGCAGTCTACAATTACACCGCTAACCGTCCGCTTTTGCTTTCGCATACCTATGGCCTGGGTGGCCGCGAATTGACCATGCAAATGATCGAGCATGTCTTTGCGGAAAGCCGCATTTGCCTCGACAAAGGCGAAGTCAACGGCAGGCAGGGCATGTGGCTGAATGTAAGAGGTGACTGAGGGTAACTTGGCGCAATACTAGAATACGAGTGTAAAGTGCAAAGTGTAAAGAGTAAAGTTGCGGCGATTAGTCCCTAAACCGCTTTATACATCTTTCCGTATTCCCCGAGGCCTTGTGGCCGAGATTTCTAAAACACTTTGCACTTTACACTTTAATCTTTACACTGGCATCACTTTCAACGTCACACGAAACAAATCTTATGAACAAACCTCTTTCCCCAACTCTTGCCACTCTCGGCCCTGAAACCAAGCTGATGTGTGAACGCCCAGGAACCTTCTCGGGTGGTCACCGTATGTGCGCCGGTTGCCCCACGGGAATTTTCACCAAGATGCTGACCCGCGTAAGCGATGAGTACGAGCTCGTCGCCGGAAACGCTACGGGTTGCCTTGAAGTTGCCTCTTCGATTTTCCCTTACTCCAGCTGGCAGATTCCCTGGATTCATACCGCATTCGAGAATGCAAGCGCCATGATGAGCGGCGTCGAAGCGTGCTACAAGTCCCTAGTGCGCCAAGGAAAAGTGACCAAGAAAATCAAGTTCGTGGTCATGGGTGGTGACGGCGGAACCTACGACATTGGTTTCCAGTCTTTAAGCGGCGCCATGGAGCGCGGCCACGACCTTACTTACATCTGCTATGACAACGGTGCGTATATGAACACGGGCGTACAGCGCAGCTCCGCAACCCCCATGGGTGCAGCCACCACCACGACACCTGTTGGCTTCGAAAGCTATGGACGCAAAGGCAACCGCAAGGATCTCACCAAGATCATGCTTGCACACAACGTTGGCTATGTCGCGCAAGCTTCGATTCATGATATCCCTGATCTATTTCGCAAAATGAAGAAAGCGATCGACCATAACGGCCCAAGCTTTATCAACTTGCTATCTCCTTGCATTCCTGGTTGGAAGATCGATGCCGATATGGCCGTCGAAAGCGCACGCCTTGGAGTGGATTGCAACTTCTGGCCATTGTTCGAAGTGGAAGAAGGCAAATTTACCATAAACTACCGCCCTGCCCAGGTTCGTTCTGTCGCCGATTGGGTATTCACACAAGGCCGCTTTAAGCACCTCAAAAAATACCCTGAAGTCGTTGCCGCTTTCCAAGCCGAAATGGACAAGCAGTGGAAGTGGCTTGAGATGGAAGAAAAGCGTACAAACGAAGTTTGATCCATCAAGCGTTACGTCTAACACATTAGGTTGGTCATCTTCTCACAGAAGCCAACCACCATATACGAAAAAGCCTCCGCAATGGTGTGACCCCCATATGTGAGACATAAAACAAATTAGCCCCTAGTCTGAATATTTAAATTGGACTAGGGGTTTTTTATGCGAAAAAATCAGTCATACTCACCCGCACTTAAAGTGCGCGTTG
>Ga0209125_1001200_pt1 | contig 25764 bp, 22 predicted proteins | sample BarGraIncub1131A_FD_184503 | JGI IMG/M metagenome (GOLD analysis project Ga0209125, IMG submission 184503) | Arctic peat soil microbial communities from Barrow, Alaska - Barrow Graham LP Incubations 11-31A (SPAdes) (version 2) | ecosystem: Environmental > Terrestrial > Soil > Wetlands > Peat... | reverse complement strand
ATGTTTCTGAAAGGGGGAGCGCTGGTTCCTCTCTACACGAGGACCCACGTGAGTCTCTCCGACGCGGGATTTAGCGACGTGGTCACCGAGCCGAAATCGGAACTCTCCGGTTTTGCCGAGGGCGGTGTCAAGTTGGGCGCCTTTGCCGTCAGTTTCGAGTACGAAGGTATGGTGTTTGGTCAGTCCGCGAAGGTTGCCACCAGCAGGACCGCCACCGTGCCAAAGGGTGTGGTGATCCAGAACAGCCTGGCTTTCCAGCCGGACTCGCGATCGGACCTTTTTTCCCTGAAGCTGGCTTACAGTTTCTGAAAGTGGCGCAGGGGGCTGCAAGAGGCAAGACACGACAGGAGTGGAAAGGGACAGGTATCGAGAGATGCCTGTCCTTTTTTGGCTCATAAAGAATAATTATTCAACAACCAGAAGCATAAAGCCTCACCACAGAGGTACACAGAGGAAAATCTAAAAACTGATAGTACTTAAAACACAAAAAAGTTAGCCTTTAAAATTTCCTCAGTGTCCCTCTGTGGTGAGGCCTAAGGGGGCAGAGCTGGGTCAATGAGGCCTAAGGGGTCAGAGCTCCAGTGCGGCCGGGCAAGGTCGCGTAATCAAGCGGGTGAGAATCCCGCTCCGGAATGGCGGTCAGAGGGAAAGGGACCATTATCATTGGGACGAGATACTTTACCGCCATTGGCTGTCAACGGCTCAGGCCTGCCGGTTCCCGGCTGATGAAATGGAGGCTATTATCAAGGAACTTCTGGACAAGATGGATTCGGTGATCGCGCAGGTAGCAAGCGAACTGCCGGCGTTTTTCCCCGATGACGTTGCACGAGCCATATTCAACGGTATGAAGAGCGCCCGGGATCGTCTGCTACGCTAGGGCGAAGCCGAAGGTGCTCATATCTGGGCATTTATTGAGGACGACCGTGTGGATCTGCTTAAAGGGTGCTTGCTCAATGGCCTGAACCGTACTTCTTGCATGTGCCTGCAAAGGATGTCCCTTCAGCCTCACAGAATCCTTTTTGTATGCAGAATCACTTGAGTTTGGGAGACAAATCAACTATATTGCCCGGTGGTATCATCGGTTATCAATAAGGGTGTCACAGGATAAAGCGGGTATCGTCGCGGGTACGCAATTGCCGGCGTGACTGAAATAAACTTGTTTTCCAGGGGTTTAGGCTAATTATGTTACTAATGATAGATAACTACGACTCCTTCACCTACAACATCGTCCAGTACCTGGGCGAGCTGGGTGAGGAGGTGCGGGTCTTTCGCAACGACAAGATCACCATCGCCGAGATCGAGGCGCTCGCGCCGGAGCGCATCGTCATCTCGCCCGGTCCCTGCTCGCCCGAGGAGGCCGGCATCTCCGTCGAGGTGGTGCGTCATTTTGCCGGCCGGATTCCCATCCTCGGGGTCTGCCTCGGGCACCAGTCGATAGGCTACGCCTTCGGCGGCAGGATCGTTAAGAGCGCGACCCTCATGCACGGCAAGACCTCTCCCATCCTGCATGACGGGCAGGGTCTCTTCGCCGGGCTCCCCAACCCCTTCCAGGCGACCCGCTACCACTCGCTCGTCGTGGAGCGGGAAACGCTTCCCGAGGAGCTGGAGGTGACCGCGTGGGTCGAGGAGGGGGAGATCATGGGTATGCGGCACCGCACCCTTCCGATCTGGGGCGTCCAGTTCCACCCGGAGTCCATCCTGACCCAGCACGGCAGGGAACTTTTCAGCAATTTCCTGGAGATGTCGAAAAAGACGGCATTTTCTTTAGCTAAGGAGCTGTCATGATACGCAAGGCAATAGCACGGGTAGTCGAGCGGGACGATCTCAGCGAATCTGAGATGATCGAGGTGATGGACCAGATCATGTCGGGGGGCGCCACGCCCGCGCAGATCGCCTCCTTCATCACGGCGCTCAGAATGAAAGGCGAGACGGTCGATGAGATCACCGGCGCGGCACGGGTCATGCGCGACCGGGCTCTGCCGATCCGGGTCGGAAAGAGCGTGCTCGGCATGGACCGCGACGACATCAACCTGGACCGTGAGACCATCCTGGACACCTGCGGCACCGGTGGCAGCGGCACCAACAGCTTCAACATCTCAACGACGGTCGCCTTCGTGGTCTCCGCCTGCGGCGTCAAGGTCGCCAAGCACGGAAACCGCGCGGTCTCGTCGTCCTGCGGCAGCGCGGACGTGCTGGAGGCGCTCGGCGTGAACCTGGACATAACCCCCGAAACGGTGGAGCGGAGCATCGCCGAGGTCGGGATCGGATTCCTTTTCGCACCGGCGCTGCACGGCGCCATGAAGCACGCCATAGGCCCCAGGCGCGAGATCGGGATCCGGACCATCTTCAACATCCTGGGACCCCTGACCAACCCGGCCGGTGCGGACTGCCAGGTGCTCGGCGTCTACCGGGAGGACCTGGTTGAAAAACTTGCCTGGGTGCTGAAAAAGCTCGGCTGCAGGAGGGGGTTCGTGGTGCACGGCCTGGACGGCATGGACGAGATCACCCTGACCGGCGGGACCCGGATCGCAGAGGTGACCCCGGCGGGTGTCGAGGTGAGGCTGATCTCCCCCGAGGACTTCGGTCTGGAGCGTTGCGCCATGGCCGAGCTGCACGGCGGCGATGCCGCCGGCAACGCAGTCATCGTGAACGAGATTCTCTCCGGCTGCGACGGCGCCAGGAGGCGGATCGTGCTTCTGAATGCCGCTTTTTCCCTCGTTGCAGCAGGAAAGGCCACCGGAGTCATGGACGGTTTGCAGCAGGCGGCCGAGGCGATAGATTCCGGCAGGGCCGCCGCGCAGTTGGCGCGGCTGGTCGCGCTCACCAACGAGGCGGGGTAGCCGTCGTTGATGGAATCCCTCTAACCCTCGCGCCTGCGAAGATTCATTTGTGCAGTCTGCAATATCCTGGCGCCTCCAAAGATCCCCTCGCCCTCCGGGAGAGGGGCAGGGGTGAGGGAGGTGCTGACTGCGGTGTATTCACCATTCACCATTCACGTTTTTAAAAGGAACCGCCGCACGATGAGCCAGATGCCGGATGTGCTGAAGAAAATCGTCGATTACAAGACCGGGGAGCTTGCCCGGGAGAAGGGTGCGTCGCCGATTGCCGAGATCATGGCACGCCTCTCCTGCCTGGAGGACCAGCCGCGCGGCTTCGAGGCCGCGCTTCTCAACGCCTGCGGTTCCGGCTGGACGCCGATCATCGCCGAGGTGAAGAAGGGGTCCCCCTCGAAGGGAGTGATCCGGGCCGATTTCGATCCTCTGGAGATCGCCCGGATTTACCAGGCAAACGGCGCCAGCTGCCTCTCGGTGCTGACGGACGAGCACTTTTTCCTGGGGCATCTGAGCTACCTGTCGCTGATCCGCGAGCAGGTGAGTCTGCCGCTTTTGCGCAAGGATTTCATCTTCGATCCCTACCAGATCTACCAGGCGAGGGCCGCCGGAGCCGACGCCATACTGCTCATCGCCGCCATGCTGGAGCTTTCCCAGTTGCGCGACTTCGCGGCCATTGCCCGGGAGCTGTCACTCAACGTCCTCCTGGAGGTGCACGACGAGAACGAGCTTGAAACCGCGCTGGAGACGGATTGCCGCATGATAGGGATCAACAACCGCGACCTGCGCAGTTTCGTCGTCGACATCTCCACCTCCGAGAGGCTCGCAGCCCTGGTGCCGCCGGGGCGCATCATCGTCGCCGAGAGCGGCATAACCCGCCGCGACGAGATCGTCCGCCTGACGGAGAAGGGCGTGCACGCCTTCCTGATCGGGGAGTCGCTGATCCGCGAGGAAGATATCGGCGGGAAGCTGCAGGAGCTTTTGGGCTGAACAGTTGCCCGGCATCCCCTGAAGCAACGCTTTAGGTTTTCTGACGCGATCAGAGAGAGCCCGAAACCAGGAAGTCCGCAACTAAGAGAGCGCCAAACAGAGAGTCCCAAACTGCCGTGCAATGTTATTCAATAATGGTTTACAAAAGGAGTGGCTATGAACACCAAGTTTATGCTTGATGAGACCCGCATCCCGAAGCAGTGGTACAACATCATCCCCGACATGCCCGGGCCGCTCTTTCCGGTCATCAACCCGCAGACCCTCAAGCCGATCTCTCCCGACGACATGAAGGCGATTTTCCCCATGGCCATCATCGAGCAGGAGATGTCCACGGAGCGCTGGATCGACATCCCCGACGAGGTGCGCGAGATCTACAAGCTCTGGAGGCCGTCGCCGCTTTTCCGCGCCAGGCGCCTGGAGCAGGCGCTCCAGACGCCGGCGAAGATCTACTACAAGTACGAGGGCGTTTCACCCGCGGGTTCCCACAAGCCGAACTCGGCGATCCCCCAGGCCTACTACAACAAGCAGGCGGGGATCCGCAGACTCGCCACCGAGACCGGAGCCGGGCAGTGGGGGAGTTCGCTGGCGCTTGCCTGCTCCATGTTCGGCCTTGAGTGCACCATCTACATGGTGAAGGTCTCCTGCACCCAGAAGCCCTACCGCAAGAGCATGATGCAGCTCTGGGGCGGGACCGTGATCCCCTCGCCGTCCGAGTTCACCAACGCCGGCCGCTCCATACTCGCCCACGATCCGGACAACCTGGGGAGCCTCGGCATAGCGATCTCCGAGGCCGTCGAGGATGCGGCGACCCACGCCGATACGAACTACGCCTTGGGAAGCGTGCTGAACCACGTCTGCATGCACCAGACGGTCATCGGCCTGGAGGCCAAGGAACAGATGGCGCTCGCGGGCGACTGCCCCGATGTCGTCATCGCCTGTTGCGGAGGCGGCTCCAACTTCGCTGGCCTCAGTTTCCCGTTCATCTCGGACCGGGCCAACGGCAAGAAGGTGCGCTGCCTCGCCGTCGAGCCCGCGTCCTGTCCCACCCTCACCAAGGGGGTCTATGCCTTTGACTATGGCGATACCGCGAAACTTGCCCCTATCACCAAGATGTACACCCTCGGGCACGACTTCATGCCCCCGGGGATCCATGCTGGCGGGCTGCGCTATCACGGCGATTCGCCGCTCATCTCCCAGCTCTACCACGCAGGCGAGATCGAGGCCAAAGCGTACCGGCAGAACGCCTGCTTCGAGGGGGCGCTGCTCTTTGCGCGCAGCGAGGGGATCGTCCCCGCACCCGAGTCCTCCCATGCGGTGCGCGCCGCCATAGACGAGGCGGTTCTGGCGAAGGAGGAGGGGAAGGAAAGGACCATCCTGTTCGGTCTCTCCGGTCACGGACAGCTCGACATGGGCGCCTATGACGCCTATCTCTCCGGAGATCTTGAGGATTTCGAGTATCCCGAGGAGAAGATCCGCGAGGCGCTGCAGAGATTGCCCAAGGTTTCGCTGTAAGGCAAGCCCTGGAAATCCGAGCGGGGGCTGACAGCCAAGGTGAGGGGCTGATGCCAGTGAGGGGGCCGTTTACCTTCCGGCAGCGAATCCGTATTCTGGTTCTCTGTGGAGCGATTCTAAGGGTATACAACGATGACAAAAGTGAAGATATGCGGTATAACATCCCTTGAGGATGCTCTCATGGCCGTGCAGGCCGGGGCCGATGCCCTCGGCCTCGTCTTCTTCGAGAAATCGCCGCGCTCAGTCGACCCGGAGCGGGCGGCGCGTATCATCGCCGGCATTCCCCCTTTCGTGCAGGTGGTCGGACTCTTCGTGAATGCACCGCTTGATTTCGTGAACGCGACAGCCGACAGGTGCAGGCTGGACATCGTCCAACTGCACGGCGAGGAGAGCCCATCCTACTGCGAGTCGGTGAGAAGGCGCGTGATGAAGGCCTTCAGGGTGCGGGGGATGGAAAGTCTCGCGCCGATGGCGGACTACCATGTCGCCGGGTACCTGCTGGACGCCTACTCGCCCGACTCATACGGCGGCACGGGAGAGCGTTTTGACTGGGACTGCGCCGTTGCGGCAAAGGGGCGTGGGCCGATCATACTTGCAGGCGGTCTCGATCCGGATAACGTAGCGTCGGCGGTAGCCAGAGTCGCCCCTTTCGGAGTGGATGTCTCAAGCGGAGTGGAATTCTCTCCCGGCCGCAAGGATTCCGAGAAGGTGAAAAATTTCATCAGCAATGCCAAGAACGGAGTATGTTAACGGCTGAACGACTGAACGGCTGAACGGCTGAACGACTGAACGACTGAACGACTGAACGACTGAAAGATCTGCTCATGCAGCACACAGAACGCCATAAGTGAATAGCGAACCTTATACCCAAAAGGAGTGGCAATGAAGATTATCGTAACCGATGAGGTGGCTCAGGAAGGTCTGGCTCTTTTGCAGCACGACCCGCGCGTGCAGCTCGACATAAAGCTGGGACTGAAGAAGGAAGAGCTCTACTCGATCATTGGTGATTACGACGTTATCATCACCAGAAGCGGCACCACCGTTGACAAGCCTCTGCTCGACGCCGCGAAAAACCTGAAGATGGTGGCGCGGGCCGGCGTCGGCGTGGACAACGTCGATGTGGATTACGCCAGCGCCAAAGGCGTGATAGTGGTGAACGCACCGTTCGGCAACACGAACAGTGCCGCCGAGCACGCCATGGCACTGCTCCTCTCCTTCTGCCGCAACATCCCCAAGGCGAATGCATCTCTCAAAAGCGGCGCCTGGAAACGCGCACCCTTCACCGGTTACGAGCTGAAGGGGAGGACCGCAGGGGTGATCGGGCTGGGCAAGGTCGGCGGCCGCGTGGCAACGCGCCTCAAGGCTTTCGAGTGCGAGGTGCTCGCCTGCGACCCGTACATCGCCGAAAAAAGGGCTCACGACCTCGGCGTCAAATTGGTGCCGCTGGCGGAACTGATCCGCAGCTGCGACATCATCACCGTCCACACGCCGCTCACCGACGAGACCCGCAACATGATCGGCAAGCAGGAACTCGCCGCCATGAAGCAGGGGGTGATCCTCATCAACGCCGCGCGCGGCGGGATCATCAACGAGGAGGCGATGCTGGAGGCGCTCGACTCGGGCCGCGTGACTGGCGCGGGATTCGACGTCTGGAGCCAGGAGCCGCCCGACACCGAGATCCTCAAGAAGCTGATCGCCCACGACAAGCTGGTCGTCACGCCGCACCTGGGCGCCAACACCTTCGAGGCGCAGGTGAACGTGGCCATCGACGTCTCGCGCGAGATCATCCACTTCCTGGATGAGCAGCCGATCGAAAACGCCATCAATATCCCGAGGTTCGACGCCGCGCTTATGGGGCAGATGCGCCCCTACCTGAACCTGATGAACGTCCTTTCCGACTTCATCATCCAGCTGGTCGATACCAACCTGAACAAGATCACCTTCTCCTACACGGGGAACATCGCCCAGAACGACTGCACGCCGATTACGGTCCTCGGCCTCGCCGCCCTGCTGAACCGGCGGGTGGAGCAGGACGTGAACATGGTGAACGCGCAGCTCGTGGCGGACAGCATGGGGATCATCGTCGAGGAGGTTAAGTCCAGCCAGTCCGAGGCGTTCTCCAACATGATAACCATCTCCATCGAGGGGCCGGGCGAAAAGCGGCTCATCTCAGGGGTGCTCTTCGAAGGTGTGCCGCGCATCGTCAAGCTGCGTGATTACCAGATGGACTTCAGGCCGGAGGAGCACATGCTGCTGCTTGCCTACGGCGACCGTCCCGGCATCATCGGGAAGATCGGCACCATCCTCGGGGAACACGAGATAAACATCGCCTCCATGAATCTGGGGCGGCGTGAGAAAAAGGGAGAGGCGATGGTCATCATCTCGCTCGACTCCGCAGTTCCGCCGGATGTACTGGAGCAGGTAAGGATCGCCACCGAGGCGACCTTCATCAAGCCGCTCTACCTGGTCACAGCAAAGTAGCAAAGTCGTGTGACGTGTGATTTTTATTCGGCACGCATCGCAGCTGAAAGCAGCAATAAGTAAGGCCCCGGCATCTAAAGGAGTGATTGGTATAATCACAGCCTTGGAAGCCGGGGCCTTTTTGCACAAGTTGAGTAATCCTGGGAAGGTCTGCAACTTTCTGTGTGATGATCACACGTCACACATCACGCCTTCAGGTTATCAGGAGAGCCGTCTGCCGCCGCACGCCTTCAGCCGGGCGTGGGCCTCGCGCAGCGTCTGTTCGGTGGTCTCCCAGCTGATGCAGCTGTCGGTGATCGAGACGCCGTAGGCGAGCGTTGAGAGGTCCTTCATCGACTGGTTCCCGCCTTTCAGGTAGCTCTCGATCATGACGCCGGAGATGGAGCGGTTCCCCGCCTCGATCTGTTCCACCACGCTCTGCATGACCTGCGGCTGGCGCTCGTAGTTCTTCTCGGAGTTGCCGTGGCTGCAGTCCACCATGACGGTCGGGGTAAGCCCGGCCTTGGTGAGCATCTCCTCCGCCTTGGCGATGTCCGCCGGGGAGTAGTTCGGCTTGGAGCCTCCGCGCAGCACCATGTGCACGTCGGGGTTCCCGCTGGTGTGGACGATGGAGGTGAGCCCGTCCCGGTTCACGCCGAGAAAGCAGTGGGAGTGCAGCGCCGCCTTCATGGCGTCTATGGCGATCTGGAGGTTGCCGTCGGTGCCGTTTTTGAAGCCTATCGGGAAGGAGAGCCCGCTCGCGAGCTCCCGGTGGGTCTGCGATTCCGTGGTCCTCGCCCCGATCGCACCCCAAGAGAGGAGGTCTGCCAGGTATTCGGGAGAGATCGGGTCGAGCATCTCGGTTGCCACCGGCAGGCCCAGATCGGTCACCTTGCACAAAAGCCCGCGGGCGATGCCGAGCCCTTTGGAGATCAGGTGGCTGCCGTTCATGTCGGGGTCGTTGATGAGACCCTTCCAGCCCACGGTCGTGCGCGGCTTTTCGAAGTAGACCCGCATGATGAGGAGCAACTCCTCGGAGACTTCCCTGGAAAGCGCGGCCAGGCGCTCGGCATACTCCAGCGCACCTTTGGGGTCGTGGATGGAGCAGGGACCGACGACCACCATGAGTCTTCTGTCCTCCCCCCTCAGGATCCTGTTGATCGCTGCACGGCTACTGCTCACGCAGGCGCCCGACTCGGTGGAAAGGGGGAACACCTGCCGCAGGTCGGAAGGTGCAATGATCGGGGTGATGCTCTTGATCTTCAGATTGTTGGTCTTTATCATCGGATGCTCCCTCGGCCAGCGCTTTTTTAATGTGTTGTAATTTAGCGCGTTTCTCATCCGGTGTCAAAAAAAAATGCCCTGCAGGCTTTTAATTTTGAACGGAGCATATTTTTGTATGACCTGGATAATCAGGGGCTGGCCTAATCCCTGGCTAGCCCTCGGGTGAAAACGAGGCGCCGATGGTTTCCAGGGTGGCAAGCGTCGCCCCGGCGCCGCGCATCTCCTGTATCGCGGCCTCGCCGTCCCCCGGTTTCAGCTCGACCGCACGGATGGCATCGGCCAGGAGCGTGACCGAAAACCCCTCCCGCAATCCCTCGAGCACACTTTCCTTCACGCAGTAGTCGGTGGCAAGCCCGCCCACGTAAAGCCGGTCGGTCGCCATGTGGCGCAGCAGCATCGGGAGGGGGGTGCCATTCTCCGTCACCCCCTGCAGCGCCGAATATCCTTCATCCCAGCGCGTCATTCCCTTGGAGATGACGATGGTCCCCTCCGGCAGCAGGAGTTTCGGGTGGAACTGCGCGCCACTGCTCCCCTGCACGCAGTGCGCGGGCCAGGTCCCCCCGTGCTCCCGGAAATGCTCGCTGAACGGCGGGTGCCAGTCTCTGGAGGCGAAGATCGGGGAGCCCCTCTTCCAGAACAACGAGATGTACCGGTTCAGCACGGGAACCACTGCGTCTCCGTCCCTAACGGCAAGGGCGCCGCCCGGGCAGAAGTCGAGCTGCACATCGACGACAAGTAGGGCCGCTCTGCGATGCATAACCGCCTCCTGCGCTGCAAGGCCTCCGGGCCTCACGCCCCGCGCCTTGTTTGGAATCTATCCTTCACCTCGGCAATCAGCTTCAGCCTCAGCTCGTTCAGGCCGGCGCTGATGGAGACCTTGTAGACGTGCGGGTTGATGAGCCTTTGGCACCCCTCGGGAAGCTGGCTCAGCTCCCACGCACTGCGGTCAGCCGCCATATCGAGGGTAGCAGCCGGGGCGCACCTCTTGCCACCCTCCATGACGCGGCTGCGCAGCTCGACGAAGCGCGCCCGGTCCGGGATGCGTACCTGCTGCAACGGGTTGGCCGGATCGTAAACCACGGCACCCGGGGAGATCTCCTCGCCGTCCAGGCTGATGACGTCCTGGATGAAGGAGCCGTCCGGGTTGACCGCGCGCAGCACTCTCTTCTTGTCCGGAAGGGTCGCCTTCGAGACGTCGCTGGTGAGCTTCAGCTTCGGCTGGGTGTCGACCCGGACCAGTTTGTACACGCCCCCGAGCGCGCCGCCCCCTTCTCCGGCGCAGGTGGCGAGCCTGGTTCCGACGCCGTAGATATCGACCCGGCCCCCCTCCTCGCGTATCGACTCGATGACGTGCTCGTCCAGCTCGTTCGAGGCGACGATCTTCACCCCGGCAAAGCCCGCTGCGTCGAAGGCGGCGCGAGCCTCTCGGGAAAGGTAGGCGAGGTCGCCCGAGTCCAGGCGCACCCCGTACAGCTCGTGCCCGCGGGCTCTCAGCTCCGCTGCGACGACCAGCGCGTTGGGGAGGCCGCTTTCCAGGGTGTCGTAGGTGTCGATAAGCAGGATGCAGCCGTCGGGAAAGCTCTCCGCGTAGCGGCGAAAGGCGGTCAGCTCGTCCGGGAAGGCCATGATCCAGCTGTGGGCATGGGTCCCCCTGACCGGTATGCCGAAGGTCTTTCCGGCCAGTACGTTGCTCGTGCTGCGCACCCCCCCGATGTAGGCTGCCCGCGCCACGGAGAGCCCGCCGTCCGGGCCGTGCGCTCGGCGCAGGCCGAACTCCAGCACCGAGGCGCCTCCTGCCGCACGGTTGATGCGCGCCCCCTTGGTCGCCACCAGGGTCTGGAAGTTGATGATGTTGAGCAGCGCCGTCTCCACGAACTGCGCCTCGGCAAGCCCCCCCTCGACGGTAAGGAGCGGCTCGCGGGCGAACACCACCGATCCCTCGGCTGGCGCGGTTACGCTCCCCTTGAAGCGGAACCCCTCGAGGTAGGAGAGAAAGCCCGGCCGGAACAGCTTGAGCCCGTCAAGATAGCTCAGCTCCTCCTCGCTGAAGGCGAGCCCCTCCAGGTAGCAAAGGGCAGTCTCCAAACCCGCGAACACCGCGTAGCCCCCCTTGAACGGGTTGTGGCGGAAGAAGAGGTCGAAGACCGAGGGGGTCTCCTGCATCCCCTGCTCCAGGTATCCCGCAAGCATGGTCAGTTCGTACAGGTCGGTGAGAAGCGGCGAATAGCGCATGATGGTCTTCCGCTAGTTGTCAGCTACGCCCTGGTAGATGGCCTGGAGCAGTTTGCCGGCCAGGGCAGGATCCACTATCTTGAGCGAGAGGTACTCCGCCTGGGCCTTGCCGGGGTCGTTGAGGAGCAGGTAGGCAAGTCCCCGCTTGTAGTGCGCGTTGGGGTCGTCGGGCCAGAGCACGATGAGCGCGGTGTAGGCCTCGACCGCATCCCGGTAGCGCCCAGCCTTGAAACAGACCTCGGCGAGATTGGCGAAACCGAGGGCAAGATTTGGGTCGAGGCGGACCGCCTTTCTGAGGGCGTCGATCGCACTGCCGTAATCGCCAGAAAGCGCCTGGGAGGTGCCGAGGTTCAGCCAGGCGAGGGCGTTGCCCGGCTCGATCGAGATGCTCCGTGAGAACGCCACAACCGCCTCCCGGTAGTTTCCTGCGCCGTTCAGGGTGAGACCCGCCTGGAACCAGTCCTCCGCGTCCAGGTATTCCTCCTGGTCCAGCGGGACCTGCACGGTTCTCGGCTCGAGCACGCCGGTCGAAAGTCCTGCTACGAGCAGCAACATGAAATACCTGCCGGTGGGATGCCTCATGCGGTTCGCCTCGATGGATGGTTAACTTTAACATATTAGGAAAATTTTACTATTTGTGCCTGGCGGAGTTTTTGCTGGCACGGCAGAGCGGATTCTGGTAGATAGAGACCTGGCGGCAGTGGTCCGATCCAGAAACGCCGCCGGGGGAGGATTACATCTTGGAACATCTGTTAATCGTTGGTTGCGGGTCGATCGGGCGGCGCATAGCCCCGCTGGCCCAGGGGGAGGGGATGAGCGTCTGCACCCTCAACAGGGGGGCAGACGGTCCCGAGGGGACACGTCATTTTACCGTGAACCTGGACGACGACGCCACCCTGAAGGGGCTCCCCACCCGGGGAGCCGGCGTCATCTACCTGGCACCCCCGCCGGGGGGAGGGGTCGAGGAGACCCGACTGCGGCGCTTTTGTGCCTCGATCCCTGTCGGGGAGGAACCCGGGAAGGTGGTCTACCTCAGCACCAGCGCGGTGTACGGGGACTGCCCTGGGGAAGTGGTGACCGAGGAGTCACCGGCCATCCCGCAGACCAGCAGGGGGAAGCGCCGCCTGCACGGGGAGCGGCTGCTCGCCGCCTGGGGCAGGGAGCGCGGGGTCGCCGTGGTGATCCTGAGGGTGAGCGCCATCTACGCCGCCGACCGTCTCCCGGTGAACCAGCTGAAAAGCGGCCAGCCGGTGCTGCGGGAGGAGGAGGCGCTGCCGACCAACCGGATCCATGCCGACGACCTTTCCCGGATCTGCCTGGCCGCGCTGGACCGCGGAAGGGACGGCGATGTCTTCAACGTAAGCGACGGCTCGCCCGGCACCATGACCGAATACTTCAACGCGGCGGCGGACCGGCTCGGACTCCCGAGGCCGCAGCAGGTGAGCTGGGAAGAGGCGCGCCGGATCATGACGCCGCTCATGATCTCCTACTTTTCCGAATCGCGGGTCATCGACAACCGCAGGATGCTGGAGCGTCTCGGCATCACGCTTAAATACCCGGATCTCGAAGCGGGTCTCAGGGCCGAAGCGTGACCGACCCGCAAAATGGCGCCTCCCTTGCTGGTCGAAAAGATGGGACGTGAGTACCGCCTGTTCGGGGACACGGGTAACGCTCACACAGGGGGCAGAGCGCTCTTTTTAACAGGAGCAGAGGGGAAGGCTTGCCCATCCGTGAACCTTGACTTCCCTATGAACCTTGTTAGCATTGGCTGATTGATGTTCTCCAGGTATTTAAGACGGGAGATCACGAGGAGGCAGACCATGCTGGAAAGGGGTGGGAAGGATGTCGTGGGTAACAAAGAGCGGCAGCTGGAGACTCAGCAGGAGGGGAGGCGTTTTCTCTCCCCCATGGCGCAGATGGACCGGCTGATCGACGAGGTCTTCAGGAGGCCGCTGTTTTCTTCGCTCTTGTCGCAGAGAATGGGTGGGGGCAGCGGGATGGAGGAGCTCTACCTGCCCGTCGACATTTACGAGGACGGGGAGTCGGTCGTGGTGAAGGCGGAGATACCCGGCATCAAGAAGGAGAATCTCGACATACAGCTTACCGCAGACAGCATCACCATCTCGGGACGCAAGAGCAGTGAGGAGAAGGTGGAGCAAAAGGACTTCTTCAGGGTTGAGCGCTCCTTCGGCTCGTTCACCAGGAGGTTTCCCCTTCCGGTCGAGACCATGACCGAGAAGGCGCGGGCGAGCTTCAAGGACGGCGTGCTCGAGGTGAGGATTCCCAAGAGCGCCGCCGCAACCCAGCGGGCGAGGAAACTGACCGTGGAATGATGCCGTCCCGAGCGGACAGCCCCCTGGCCTCGGCGCTCGCCGGGGCCATTTTTCCCCAGATAAACCGCGCCTGGTTTTGCGGCGCCGATCCATCCTCCTCGCTGCCTATTTTTTAGGCAAAAGGCTATAATGAGCCGTTTCTGCGCCTGCCTGAATCCCCGAACGCCGTACTATCCACAGAGTTATCCACAGGTTTTGTGGAATATGAGCCGCTCCACGCTGACCTTTACCTGCCGAGCGGTAAAAGTTATCCACTTTTCATTATTAAATTAACACCGAGTCAAGGGGTTGACGTGAATTCGAGGCATCAGAAGCTCATGAGGCAGAAGAAGGGCTTTTTTGAGCGGGCGCTACGGGGGAGTTTTCGGCTCCTGCTTTCCAGGCAGGTAAAAAGGTCCATGATTGGGTAATCATGGACCTTTTTGGTGTGATTGGCGTTAGTACGGGGCACTTTCTGCTAATCCGTCGGTAGAGCCCCCCCGGGGGGCAGCTGCCTGCTCGTTGTCGACCAGGGAGATGCTTGGTACCGGTTCGGTTCTCCTTTTTCAAGCGGTGGTGAGACCGCCTGGCGGATGAGTCAAGTCGCTTTCCGCGTTGTCCCGAGTAACGCCAATTTGATTTGCTCCGGAATACCGTACGTCCTGTTTGGGTTACTGACCTTGGTCGCAACATACCCCGAGAAGGCGTTTCAGGCTTCCCTCTGCAAAATGAGGGCTTGCTCACCACGGCTGTACACGGGACAACTTGTTTGGAAAGGTAGTCAGGGACTCAACCATTGGTAACGTGTATTCCAGAGCGGCTTCGCATTCACATGCGTTGCATGACCCCAAGTCTATCAACCCGGGTTTTGCTGTCAAGCTTACCGGTTAAAATAATTTTATCTGGTGCAATTGGCCGTTTCACCTGACTTTTTTTTGGGGCTGGCGGCGCCCCACCTCACCACGCCCGGCAACCGATACGGTCCCTCCCCCCGGATTACAGCCGGACCAGGTGCACCGAGCAGGAGATGCACGGGTCGTAGCTGCGCACCAGGCGCTCCAGCGCACCCACCATCCGGGTCGGATCGGCTCCCTCCAGGGCGCGTGCCAGCGCGAGGAGATCAAGCGACAGCGCCCCCTGGTTCAGGGAGGTCGGCGTGATGACGTCCGCCTCGGTGCAGACCCCGCCCGCGCCGAAGGCATAGCTGTGAATCAGCAGGCCGCGCGGCGCCTCGCAGGCAGCAGTTCCACGCCCGCTCCTCGGCACGACCTCCACGTTGCCGGCCCCGTCCCTGCCGATTTGGAGCAGTTCGTCCACCACTGCCCGGGACCGTTCCGCTGCCTGGTACAGCTCGATCGCCTGGGCGACGGCGTTGCCGCGCATATCCTGCGCGATGATCTCCCCCTTGACCGTCTCGAAGATCTCCCGCGCGTCTGCCGTGACCGGGGGCGCGAGGTTTAGCCGGGAAAGCGAGCCGACGGTGGGGAACTGCCCCAGGACCCGCGCGTACTTTGCGTGCGACTGCGGCACGACTTCCTCCGCGACGAAATCACGGTAGGCCTCGACCGGAAAGCCGCGGCCGTCGCCCATCCGGAGCAGTGAGCCGGAATAGGGGACCTCGGAGGGCTCCAGCGCCAGGTAGCTCGGCGCCGGCAACAGCGGGAAGGCGAAGGGGGAACGGAAGAGCCCGAGGGTCTCCCGGCAGGAGGGAAGGATCGCGTCGAGCTCGTCGCGCATCAGCAGAAGGGAGTCCCTGCCGATCCTTTGGCCCAGCCCGCCGAGGGTGATGTTCACCGGGTGGATCAGCCTGCCGCCGACCGTCTCCTGGATCAGGTTGCCGACCCGCTTGATGGCGAGGCCGGCCTTCAGGAGCTCGGGCGCCTCCCGTGCGAGTTCCGCCACCCCGCGCACCTCCAAAAGGTCCGGGAGCAGCAGGCAGTAGAGGTGCAGGGAGTGGCTCTGGATCAGGCCTCCGTGGCAGATCAGTTCGCGGGTGAGCCTTGTCACGCGGGAGACCTCGATGCCGAAGGCCTTCTCGAGCGCGAGGAGCGCCGTCACCTTGTGAATGGTGGAGCAGAGCGAGCAGATCCGGCAGATGACCTCGGGCACCTCGGCAAAGCTGCGGCCGACCAGGAGCGCCTCGAAGAGCCGGGGGGACTCGGTGAGGCAAAGCTCGACCCGCTCAACCCGGGCGCCATCGAGGTACACCTTCAGGCTTCCGTGCCCCTCCACCCGGGTGAAGGGGTTTATCTCAACAACGCTGCCCATAGTCCCACTCCGGAGTAAAACGGCTCATCCTGCGCTCGATCTCTTCCCTGTCGAAGCCACGTTCCAGGAGAAGCTCCAACTCCTGGGCCACGTTCGCCTCCCGCACCGGCCCCCGGCACCCTTCGCAGGGGATCCCCGTCGCCGGACAGCGGGCGTTGCACCCCCCCTGGATGATGGGGCCCAGGCAGAGTTCGTTTCTCGCCAGCAGCAGGCAGAGGTTCTCCCGGCTCCTGCACTCGGTGCAGACCGGGTAGCAGGTCTCCGGGGGGAGAGTCCCGCAGAGGAGCGCCCCGAGGAGGGCCAGCAGGTCCGTCTTTTCCGGGGGGCACCCGGTGATGGCGAAGTCGACGCTGACAAAGTTTTTGAAGGGGGAGGGGGGGAAGCTCTCGAAGGCGCGGGCCCCCTCGCCGTAGACCTGCCTGAGCAGCGCGTCCCGCTCCGAAGTCCTGTTGTTCATGGCGGCCACGCCGCCGAACAGGGCGCAGGTGCCGAAGGCGACCAGTATCCTGCTCGCGTTTCTGAGGCGAAAGAGGGTGGTCAGATCCCCCGGAGTCGACACCGCCCCCTCAACGATCGCCGCGTCGAGCTGGCCCACGGGAGAGCTGCCGCTCTCTCCCATCGGGAAGTAGACCAGCTCGAATTTTTCCGCGATCTCGGGGAGTTCCTCCTCGCAGTTCAGCAGGGTGAGCTGGCAGCCGGAGCAGGCGGTGAGCCCCGCGATGGCGATTCTTGGTCTACTCATAGCGCCTCCGGTATCTGTTTCAGGTCGCTCAGGCGAAAGACCGGGCCGTCCAGGCAGCAGAGCTTCTGCCCCACCGCGCAGTGGCAGCAGCGCCCTATGCCGCAGCGCATCCTGCGCTCCAGGCTCAGAAGTATCCGGCCCGCCTCGACCCCCGCCCTCTCCAGTTCGCTCACCAGGCAGCGGTAGAGCGCCGGCGGCCCGCAGAGCGCCGCGTAGCTTCTCGCCGCATCGAAGCTGAACCCCTTCAGCAGGTCGGGGAGCAGCCCCACTGCGCAGGAAAAGTCCCCGGCAGACTCCTGCGGTGCGAAGTCGACCGTCAGGTAAAGCCGCAGCACTCCCTGCGCGGCGAGCCCCACCAGTTCATCCCGGAAGAGCATGAGTTCCGGCTGCCTGGCGCCGTACATCAGGGTGATCTCGCCGAAGGCCTCCCGATGCCGCAGCAGGTGGAAGAGGAGCGAGCGAAGCGGCGCGATGCCGAGTCCCCCCGCCAGGAGCAGGACGGGGCTCCCCGCCATCTCCCGGATCGGGAAACCAGTTCCGAAGGGGCCGCGGATGCCGAGCCTTTGTCCCGGCCTTGCTGCGTGCAACAGCTTCGTCACGTGCCCCACGCGGCGCACGCAGAGCTCGAGGATGCCGTCCGTGCCCGGTAGGTCCGCGGGCGAAATCGGGATCTCGCCGGCCCCTGGGACCGACAGCTGGACGAACTGCCCTGGTATGAAGCGGGAGAGCGCCTTCAGTGCGGACGGCTCCGGTGCGACCCGGAACAGCGCGGTGTCGGCGGAGAGTTCGCGCCGGTCCAGGAGGGTCGCGGCGTGCGGCAGGTGAGGATCGGGAGTTTCGGCCATCATGTCGGATCCCCTTCCGGTGGAGCGGTCTCGATCAGCTCGCGCAGGTCGATGTCCACCGGGCACGCCTCCTTGCAGCGGCCGCACCCGACGCAGGAGACCACCCCCTCTAGCGGCGAGAAGCCGCAGTACTTGTGCAGGAACCGGTACCTGAGCCGCTCGAGCCTGCTGGTCCGAAAATTGGCGCCAGCCACCTCGCCGTGCATCTTGAACAGGCAGTTGTCCCACTCCCTGAGCCTCGCACCGTCCCCGGCAAGCCCCGGGTACTCCCGCACGTCGAAGCAGTAACAGGTGGGGCAGCAGACCGAGCAGGCGCCGCAGGCAAGGCAGAGCTGGGCGAACCTGTCCCAGAGCGGGTTGTCGGAAAAGCGCAGCTGTGGGTCCTGGGGCCGGATCCTGCAGGCCGTGCGGCAGGGGCCGGCGCTGGCGGGCGCCGCTTCCGTGAGGAGGTCGTGCGCGGCACGCGCGATCGCCTCGCCCTTCGGTGTCGAGGGTCTTGTCAGGAAGCCGTCATCCAGGGCGCTTAGGTAGAGGTCGCAGGGGGCAGCCTCCGGCGGGGCCGAGCAGAAGCAGAAGTCGTCCGGCTCGCAGGAGATGCCGACCAGGGTGAGCCGGGCGCGCCTGGCTGCGTAGCAGGGATCGGGGCGATCGCCCAGAAAAACCCGGTCCAGGTAGGCGATCCCCTCCAGGTCGCAGGGGTGGACGCCGAAAAGGACGATGTCTCGGCCCGGCGGCGCCGCAGCATGGTAGATGCCGTCGCGCAACTGCAGGATCTCTTCTCTGAAGGGAAGTAGATACTTCTTCGGGGGGATCAGGGTCCTTCGGTAATCGAGGCGCAGCGCTGCTGCGTCGTCGAGTGCGGCGAAGGCAGCTACCCCGTTGTCGGAGATGGTTGGACCGTGCAGCTCGCCGAAGAGTCTCAGCGTCTCGAGGAATGCCCCGAGGTGCGAATTTTTGAGAAAAACGTTTTCCAAGGTGAGCCCTCAAGGCAGAGGCGTAATGCGTGATATGTGGTTTGTCATTTGTGTTTCAAGATTTGGCAATGCTTCATTTTACCGACAGGTTTCCGGTTGGCAAGGGGAAACCCCCGGCGTGAATCGAGAATATCCCACCAAGACACAGGCAATCATACAAAGTGATTTTGCTGGCCAGGTTGCACCTGTCAGGAGTCACAGCGGTTCGATTGACTTGGACTCGGTAAAATGTTACTTAAAAAGGTACTGGCGCTGATTCGGCCTCTCGGTAAAACTTCAACGACTAGCATGCGCTGCACCGCTTAGCTCATAAAATTCGCGGGTGCGGGCAATGGAACTACAAACTCCTTAGGGGGCGCCGGAACCCTCTTTTTTTCCTGCCGGTTCGGCGGGCAGATCAGGATCGAGAAAAACGACATGACCAGAGATTTCGTTGATTTCCACAGCCACATGCTGCCCGCGCTCGATGACGGCGCCGCTGACATGCGCGAATCCCTTGAGATGGCGCGCACGCTCGCCGGGTTCGGCTTTGCTACGGTGCATTGCACCCCCCACATGATCAAGGGCGGCTATGAGAACCCGCCGGAGAGGGTAAGGCAGGCGACTCGCCTGCTGCAGCGCGCTCTGCACGAAGCGGGGATCAAGCTGAGGCTCATCCCCGGTACCGAGCACTACCTTGACGAGTACCTCTTAGAACAGGTTCCGGGCGCCCTGACGGTCGATTCCTCCCGCTACCTACTGATTGAGGCTCCGTTCAGGTCTGTGGGCGGGGGTATGCTTCCTGCTGCGGTGGCAGGGCTGAAACAGCGCGGTATGTTGCCTCTCTTCGCCCATCCCGAGAGGTGCAGTGTCTTCCATCCGCCAGCCAGGAAGGAAGGGGTGCGCGAGGCGCTTTCATTTGTCCTGGGGAGGCGGAAGGAGCCTGATCTCGTGGGCTCGCTCATTTCGAGTCTGAAGGATGACGGGTGCAAGTTCCAAGGGAATCTCGGAAGTTTTGCCGGAGCTTACGGCAGCGAGGTGAAGCAGCGGGCGGTTTTCTTCCTGAAACAGGGGGTATACTCCTGCCTTGGCAGCGACGCGCACAGGCAGGAGGATCTGGCAGTCATGCTTTCAAGCGGTTTTGAGGTAGTCGTTGCAGCGGTAGGAGAGAGTGCCGCGCATGAACTTCTCTCAGGCAGAAGCTTGATCTGAAAACTGTCATGTGTGATGTGTGTAATTGAGATTCGTGACGTATTGACGGGTTTCGCATTCGAGCGTCTCATATCTACTTTTGTATCACGACTTTTTCTCTGTAAATACCGGTCACCTATCACACTTCACACCTCACCTATCACGCTCCTCGCCTCTCGCATTTTAAGCTTTCTCATTTCGACCCGTTGACCATGCACCGTCGGCATGCTACCATTCTTGGGGCTTGCTAACCTGCGCACGCCTCGATTTTCCCGGCACCGGGCCCATCTTGGTGACTTGACCCACTCCGCAGTATGGGGGTTGCGACAAGGCCTTGCCGCCGGGCCGGCATGGAACTAGCGGTGCTTGACTAAGGGAAACGCCACATGTTGAAGGTCCTTTCCGTTTTTGGTACCCGTCCCGAGGCAATCAAGATGGCTCCGGTCGTCAAGGATCTGGAGAAGCACCCGGAAGCCTTCCAAAGCTTGGTCTGCGTCACCGCGCAGCACCGCCAGATGCTGGACCAGGTGCTGAACCTCTTTGAAATCTCGCCGGATTACGACCTAAACATCATGAAGCCCGGACAGGATCTCTTCGATATCACCTGCAACGTCCTGCAGGGCCTGAAACCGGTCCTCGAGAAGGAGCGCCCCGACGTCTTGCTGGTCCACGGCGACACCTCAACGACCATGGCTGCCTCCATCGCCGCCTATTACACCCGGACCAGGCTAGGTCATGTGGAGGCGGGGCTTAGGACTTGGGACAAGTTCTCTCCCTATCCCGAAGAAATGAACCGGCGGGTGACGGGCGCCCTGACCGACCTCCATTTCGCGCCGACGGAGGCCTCGCGCCGAAATCTGCTCAGAGAAGGGGTGGCAGACCGGATGATTTTTGTTACCGGGAACACGGTGGTGGATGCGCTCTTGTCGGTTTCCGGCAGGATCAGTGCCGACGCCAACCTCGCCAGCCACTTTGCCGCCGAATTCTCTTTTCTCGATCCCCGGAAGAGGCTCCTGCTCGTCACCGGCCATCGCAGGGAAAATTTCGGGACCGGTTTCGAACACATCTGCCATGCGCTCTCCGACATCGCCAGGAGAAATCAGGACGTGGAGATTCTCTATCCGGTCCATCTGAATCCCAATGTTCAGGAGCCCGTAAAGCGCATGCTTACTGGTATCGGAAACGTGCATCTCATCAAGCCGGTCGATTATCTCCCTTTCGTCTACCTGATGAACCGTTGCTATCTTATCATCACCGACTCCGGCGGGGTGCAGGAGGAAGCACCGTCATTAGGCAAGCCGGTTCTTGTCATGCGCGACACAACGGAGAGGCCCGAGGCGGTGCAGGCCGGCACGGTGCTGCTGGTCGGCACCGACAGGGGTGCGATAGTACGGCAGACCAATCGGCTGCTTGATGACCGTGCGGCCTACCAAGCGATGTCCATGGCGCACAACCCATACGGCGACGGACATGCGGCAGAGCGGATTGCCGGTTTTCTGGCGCAACTGACTTGTCAATTGACAATTGACAATTGCAACTCGAACGACTTAACGACTTAACGACTTTGACTCAAGCGAGGTCCAGAATGGCTCAAAACAGGCAGAAAATAGTTGTCATGGGATTGGGGTACATCGGCCTTCCAACCGCATCCATGCTCGCCACCAAGGGGCATCAGGTGGTCGGTGTCGATGTGAACGAAGCCGCGGTAGGCATCATCAACGCAGGCAAGATTCATATCGTGGAGCCGGATCTGGACATCCTGGTCCGTTCCGCCGTCAACAGCGGCAACCTGAAGGCGTCGCTTGTCCCGGAAGAGGCGGACACCTTCATCCTGGCTGTGCCAACGCCGTTCACCACGTCGGCGGTCAGTGCCCAAAAGATCCCCGATACAAGCTACATCGAGGCGGCGACGCGCTCGATAGCCCCGTTTCTTTGCGAAGGAAACCTCGTCATCCTGGAGTCCACCTCCCCGGTCGGCACCACCGAGAGGATCGGCGAAATCCTGGCCGAACTGCGTCCCGATCTCATCCATCCCAAATTCGCCACGCAAAACACGGCCCTGATTCATCTGGCCCACTGTCCCGAGCGCGTACTTCCGGGTCACATCATCCGTGAACTGGTGGACAACGACAGGATCATCGGCGGCATCAACAAGGCCTCTGCCGAGAAGGCGAGAGATCTCTATAAAACCTTCTGCAACGGCGGCATCTTTCTTACCGACAGTAAGACGGCTGAGATGTCGAAACTCGTGGAAAACTCGTCACGCGACGTGAACATCGCCTTTGCCAACGAGCTTTCCATGATCTGCGACAAGCTGGGCATAAACGTCTGGGAGCTTATCGGGCTTGCCAACAAGCATCCGCGCGTCAATATCCTGCAGCCGGGGCCGGGGGTCGGCGGGCACTGCATCGCGGTCGACCCGTGGTTCATCGTTGCCGCGGCGCCCAACGAGGCGAGGCTGATCCGCACCGCCCGCGAGGTGAACGATGCCAAACCGCATTGGGTCATGGAGCGGGTGAGGGCGAAGGCGGAGCGCTTCAAAAACCCGGTCATCGGCTGCCTCGGTCTGGCATTCAAGGCCAATATCGACGACCTGCGTGAGTCGCCGGCCCTGGAGATAACGCGGGAGCTTATTGCCTCGGGGATCGGCAGGGTGATGGCGTGCGAACCCAACGCCAATGGCCACTTTGCCGAGTTTCCGCTCTATGAACTTTCGGAAGTTTTGAAGGAGGCGGATATCCTGGTAGTTTTGGTCGATCACGATGAGTTCAAGGATATAGACCATGAATTGCTGAAGGAGAAGATGCTCTTCGATACCAGGGGCGTCTGGAAATAGGATTCAGGGGCCGAACCATGACGGCCATTGTTCCAGTCGTAAGGAATCACTTGGTGCAAGTCAAGTCTGGCAGGGCGCAGAGCCTGGCGCAAGCGGGATCGTCGTAGTCGAAATGATAGTGGTTTTTCAGGTTCCAAGGCCCGGGCTGTGCTGCCGGGCCTTGGTTGTCTCAGGGAGGGAACGCTCTGTGCTGAGAGGAGTTAGGGGACCTTTCTGCCGCGCCCCGGTGCATGTTTGATTTGTTGACCATGCCCCGCCGTCATGGTATTTTGAGGCTGATCTTGCAAGGACGGAAGGTGTTATGAAGGTGTTATGCAAGTAAAAGCACATAACGGCATCACGCCATTCCCATATATAACGCATCACACAACACGCGATTGTCATGCTCCGCAATGTCAGCTTCCTGTAACATATTTAGAGTGCTCCCTAAAAATAGGATTACATCAATGTCATCTGCGTATGAAGTGCTGAAGCTGGAATTAAAGAGCAGTCCTAAAACCTGGCTGGTAACCGGCTGTGCCGGGTTCATCGGTTCAAACATCCTGGAACAACTGCTGAGGCTTGGCCAGCAGGTGGTCGGGCTGGACAATTTTTCCACCGGGAAACAGAGAAACCTGGATGAGGTGCAATCGCTGGTGAGCATGGATGAGTGGGAACGATTCCGCTTCATGGAAGGTGACATACGGGACCTTGCCACCTGCCACGAAGCCTGCTCCGGTGCTGATTACATTCTCCATCAAGCGGCGCTGGGCTCGGTGCCGCGATCCATCGATGATCCGATTACCTCCAATGCGAGCAACGTGACCGGTTTTCTGAATATGCTGGTCGCCGCCAGGGAGGCCGGGGTCAAGCGGTTTGTCTATGCGGCCAGCAGTTCAACGTATGGGGATCACCCCGGACTGCCCAAGGTAGAGGAGACGATCGGTCGACCACTTTCGCCGTATGCCGTCACCAAGTACGTCAACGAACTCTATGCCGATGTCTTTGGGCGGTGTTATGGTCTGGAGTCGGTTGGACTTCGGTATTTCAACGTGTTCGGTCCCAGGCAGGATCCCGATGGCGCTTATGCTGCGGTGATTCCCAAGTGGATCGCCTCGTTACTGCGCGAGGAGCCGGTTTATATCAACGGAACCGGCGAGACCAGCCGCGACTTCTGCTATGTGCAAAACGCGGTTCAGGCCAATTTGCTTGCGGCGACTGCTGATCGTGCCGAGGCGGTCAACCAGGTCTACAACGTTGCGGTGAATGCGCGCACCAATCTGGTGGAACTTTTTTCCCTGCTACGCGACGGGCTTGCGGCGAGGCATCCTGCTCTGAAAGAGTGCCAGCCGGTCTTCAGGGATTTTCGCGCCGGGGACGTGATGCATTCCCAGGCGGATATAGGGAAGGCTGGACGGTTGCTTGGGTACCAGCCGACGCATACCATCAGGCAGGGATTAGACGATGCTCTGGAGTGGTATGAGGGGAACGTTGGATAAAGTAAGGTTCCGTGACCAGAGAAGCAGGGGCAGGCTGGACGGAGTTTTTTCCCTGCATGTGCCTGTCCCCCATAGCTCCACGAAGCTCCTACTTAGGAGGTAATGCATGGATGAGAAAGACTTTGAGCGGATTGCTCAGATGGTGGGCCAGGTAATTGATACCAAACTCGATCAGGTGAACGCAAGGTTTGACCAGGTCGATGCCAGATTTGATCAGGTCGATACCCGATTTGAGCAAATAGATGCCAAATTTGAGCAAATAGATGCCAGGTTTGAGCAAATAGATGCCAGGTTTGAGCAAATCGATGTCAGATTTGAGCAAATGGATACCAGATTTGAGCAGTTCAAGGATGAAATTATCCACGAGTTCGATCATGGGCTGACTTTGCATGACAATGGATATCAGAATGGATTAGCTGTGATCGCAGAAGGCCATCAGATGCTTTCGGAGAAATTGGAACGGGTTGAATCCAGTCTCAGTCTTAAAATTGACAAAATTGCTGCCGAAGTTGCTGCCCACCGTGCTGATACTGAAGTGCATCATGGCATTTATCGAGTGAAAGAGAGTTAGGGCCGTTTTCGAGAGTTACCGGTCTCAGAAAAGTAGATTGCGCGCCAGCCGCCGCAGCCAAGGCTTCTTTGGCGGAGGTAGACGGTAGCGCTTCGGCGCGCAAGCGTGGTAAATGGTTTTAGCTTTGATTTTTCGATCAGGCTAACCGTGGCAACTGTCCCCGATTATTGGCAATGCCCCCCTGGCCCCCCCCTGGACCCCCCCCTGTGATCCTGTTCAATATCCGCAATTCTTCGCAGCGGGCTGAACACCCGCTAACTTCCTGATACTACGTTAGATACTCCCGCCGGCGACAGTTGCTGTGCAACAGCTTGGCACGGCTATTGTGAGGCTGGTATCCGTTTGCAGAGCTGTGCGGCGGAAATAGTTACCATATTTCAGGGTGTTAAGCGTTTTTTAATGGGTCGCGCCAAAGTTGGATCCAAAGTTGTAGTTACTGGTTAAACGAACCGACAGGGGGATTTAACCATGAAAACCACGACACTGGTCCGCAGCTTAAAGGCATTTGCGATAATCGTGGCCTTCATCGCCGGCAGCGGCGCGCAACCGGCACGGGCTGGCGAGGTCTCCGTCTACCTTAAGTCCGGCTGGTTCACTTGGGACGAGAAGCTAAACGGCAGCTCCTTCGTGAAGGAAAAGGGCTTCATGCACGGCGCCGGTATCTCAAGAAGGGACGAGGTGTCGGCGTTGTCGGTTGCCGAGGTTGTCGAGGTGTGGGGGGGCAACCTGGATTACGACGGGCACGACGTGACGGGGACGACCCCGCTGAAGACGGACACCTCCTACCTCGGCACCAAAGAGGAGGTTGCAGTCGGGATGAAACTCGCAGCAATGGACACCTTGAGCTTCGAGCCATTCGCGGCAGTGGGCCACAAGTTCTGGGTCAGGACCCGCTCCAGCGAGGACTGGAACAGTTTCTACGCCAAGGCCGGGGTGACGGGCGAGTTGAAGACGACCGGCTGCACGATGTTTCTGAAAGGGGGAGCGCTGGTTCCTCTCTACACGAGGACCCACGTGAGTCTCTCCGACGCAGGATTTAGCGACGTGGTCACCGAGCCGAAATCGGAACTCTCCGGTTTTGCCGAGGGTGGTGTCAGGCTGGGCGCTTTTGCCGTCAGTCTCGAGTACGAAGGTATGGTGTTTGGTCAGTCCGCGAAGGTTGCCACCAGCAGGACCGCCACCGTGCCAAAGGGTGTGGTGATCCAGAACAGCCTGGCTTTCCAGCCGGACTCGCGATCGAACCTTTTTTCCCTGAAGCT
>Ga0209125_1001199_pt1 | contig 25771 bp, 28 predicted proteins | sample BarGraIncub1131A_FD_184503 | JGI IMG/M metagenome (GOLD analysis project Ga0209125, IMG submission 184503) | Arctic peat soil microbial communities from Barrow, Alaska - Barrow Graham LP Incubations 11-31A (SPAdes) (version 2) | ecosystem: Environmental > Terrestrial > Soil > Wetlands > Peat... | reverse complement strand
TTATTAATAAATAATCCCAATTTGATCTAAAATATCTATTTCTGTCTTTTGGTGAATTATTGCATTATAAGGTTGATGGCCATGGCATGGGCCGTTTGCTAGTTGCTAAAAAGCCCTAACCTTTATCTAAGGGCTAGGGCTTTTTATACTTTTCTCTATTATCTGTACTCGGTTTTTACAAATTTTTCTAATGCTGGCAGCGAGCGTTTTACTTTTTCCGTATCAATACAATAAGCCATTCGGAAATATCCAGGGCAACCGAAGCTGTCCCCCGGTACCAGAATCAAATCATACTTTAAAGCTTTTTGGCAGAATACTTTGGCATCTTCCTCAAGTGCTTTGGGAAAAATATAGAAAGTTCCGCCTGGCTTTATACAGTTAAATCCCAGTTCTACCAATTTGTCATAAATCAGATTCATATTTGTTTCATAAACAGACATATCGGCAGTCAAATCCACCACTTCCGCAACAGCAAGTTGAATAATGGAAGGTGGACAGTTATGTCCTGTGCCTCTGGAAACCTGTCCGCACATGCTGACAATCAAGTCAGAATCTACACAGGTAGGATTTACTGCAACATAGCCAATACGTTCTCCTGGCAGTGACAGAGATTTAGAATAGGAGTAACAGGAAAGGGTGTTGTCATAATATTTTGACACATATGGAGTATCTACTCCTTCAAATAAAATCTCTCTGTAAGGTTCATCGGAGATAATAAAGATTTCGTGTCCGTATTCATTTTCCTTTGTGCGAAGAAACTCTGCCAGTTTCTTAACTGTCTCTGTAAAATAGACAACGCCAGATGGATTGTTAGGAGTATTAATCAATACTGCAGTTACCTTCTCAGTCAACATTTCTTCAAACAGAGTAAAGTTAATCTGAAAATCTTCCATATTTGGAGGAACCACTTTCAGTGTAGCACCTGTTAAATCAATATATGGACGGTATTCAGGGAAAAATGGAGCAAAGGTCAGTACTTCGTCTCCAGGTTGCGTTACACATCGTACTGCATGCGCTAAAGCACCAGCTGCCCCTGAAGTCATAAAGATGTGGTTTTCTGTGTAATTCATATCGAAGCGTCGATTCAAAGATTGAACTATTTTTTTTCTAACGGATGAGATTCCGAGACTTGGACTATATCCGTGAAGCTCAGTAGGACATTTACTAGACAACATATCAATCATAACCTGAGTAAATTCTTTGGGGACAGGAACAGATGGATTTCCTAAGCTGTAATCAAACACATTTTCATATCCGATCTCATGTCCACGTTCAGTGGCGAACTCAGCCAGTTGCCTGATGACGGATTTACCGTCTAACATTTTCTTATATTTTTGTGCAATCATTGTTTTCCCCCTAGATTTTTATATTCCATTTACTATATAATCAGGACGTTCGCCTTTTAACGCCACAGTAATGTTGAACCAGTTTTTCTTGTGCGCACGGTAGAAATAACTTGTTGTAATTCCACCGATATGTGGTGAAAAAATAATACGGTTAGCATATTCTTCTGGCAAGTTCAAAAGAATGTTATCACGTGTGGTAGGCTCTGGAGCGACAGTGTCTAACCCAACGCCTTTAATCTGTCCAAGCATAAGAGCATCGTAAAGCGCTTGATTGTCAATGATTTCGCCACGTGCAGTATTAACAATATAGGCAGTTGGCTTCATTTTGCTTAGAAATTCACTGTTAATCATTCCTGTAGTTTCAGGGGTGACAGGACAGTGAATACTGATAATATCGCAGGTACGTGCCATTTCATCCAAATCCATGTAAGACACGTGATAGTCTTCTTCCACATCAACTGACTTTCGGGTTTTTGTATAATAGTATATAACACATTCAAATGGCTCTAGTCTTTTTGCAGTTGCCTTTGCAATATCACCAAATCCAATCAGGCCAATTTTACAATCAGCCAGTTCTGTTATACCTTGGACCATCATTAGTTCCTTCATCTGAATCTGATTGCCTTCACGCTCCGAATGGTCCAAAGCAATAATGTTTCGAAGCAATGCCAGCATTAAAAGCACTGCCTGTTCTGCTACGGCACCTGCATTCGCTCCTTTGCAATTGCAAACATATATACCTCTTTCTTTTGCAACTTCACAATCAATACCATTAAATCCTACACCCTCCGACTGTATTATTTTCAGATTCGGCATCTGCGCGATGACATTTCCTGAAAGCTTTGCCATAGGATCGATAGCAATAGCATCTGCATCAGAAGCAGCTAGGAGCAGCTCTTCCTCCCTTGCATCACGGGGGCAGAAAACCATAGTAATGTATTTCACAATATCAAGGTCAGGCATATACTTTCTATACCGGTCTTCATTTCCAATAATCAAGATTTTCATACGTTATCTCCTTTATAGTTGAAGTTGCTTCACTTAGCATCTTTAATAGTTAAAAATATTATAAACCCTCTGGCAGCTAGAGAGTTTAGCATTTCAACCAGAGTGTCAATTTCATGATAGTTATAAAAATCTTGGAGCTTGCTGATAAGTACATCATATTTTTTATATTCTACAATTATTTCTAAATCCCTTCAATGTTTAGTCATGAAACTAATATATTTTATCTAATAAACTCATCAAGAACATAAGCTATCCCATCCTCATCGTTAGATAAAGTTACATAATTCGCCTTTCTCTTGATTTCTTCTGGTGCATTTCCCATAGCTACCCCCATCCCAGCATATTCTATCATGGGCAGATCATTAAACCCATCGCCTATAGCAATTATTTCATCTTTTTTAATTCCTAAATAATCTCCTATCTTTTCCATGGCAACCGCCTTTGAAACCTTTTTATCAAAAAATTCTAAAAATGTTGGTTTTGAAGTACAATAAGTAACGCCGTCCCCCAACTTATCGCGTAAAATGCTTTGAAAATAGTTGATTTTATCAACCTCATCATACCACAGAATTTTTGTAATACCATTTTGAATTATTTCTTCTTCATTTTCAATCAAAATAGGTTCAACTTCTGATAATTGCTTATAATCATACACTCTTTCGTTCAACTCATAAGCAAATAATTTATTATTTGACCATACAATAATAGTTGTTTCAAACTTTTTACCCCAAGCTAGTATATTTCTTGCATCCTCAGCCTCAATATTCTGTTCATATAAAATCTTTTTTGATTTACCCATAACAATCATTGCACCATTATAAGTCATAACAGGAGAATCCAAATTTAATATATTGTTATAAAGGTCTACTCCTTGTATAGGTCTGCCTGTACAAATTGTAAATATAGCACCTTTTTCTACAGCTCTTTGAATTGCATTTTTAGTCTTTTCTGTAATTATTCCCTGGCTATTGAGTAATGTTCCATCCATATCTACTGCAATTAATTTGTATTTCATCTTCTTTCTCCTTTGAACATATAGCTAATTCCCTTAAAGAAAAAGCTCTTACTCATGTATTAGATGAATAAGAGTTTGTGTAATTTATAATTTATTCCTATCAATCCATAATCCTAAAGCAGGGTTACTGATATAAAAAATTTCTTCACCATCGTCTAGCGTATTAAACCCATCCTTAAGCTTTTTAGGATCATATTTTTCATATGCACTTTTTAGCGGCATATATTTAAAGTTAGCGCTTTCCACTTCTTCCTTGGTCAATTTTTCTACAGCATAAGTAATTGTAAACCTGTCGTCAGAGGACCCATGAATCAAGTGGGCAGCTACAGACAGATTGTTTTTGATATCAGAGCGCTGATCTACCAAATGTAGCACATTTTTACGTCCTACATAGCCATATTTTCTGATAAGGACATCATTACTCTCATCCTCACCAAACTTTTTGATGCCAGGTGCTAGTATAATGAGTTCTCCGCCATCTTTAATAGCCATGCGAGTTCTGTAAATCGCTTTATTACCAAGCCAAGTGCTCTTAAACTCTCTTTCATCCAAATATACTACCACCTTTTGTAAAGGCTTTTCTACATAGGTAAGGTTTTTTTTCTGGCTTAATTTAACTGCTTCTTCAAAAAGTTTTCTGTCCCTTCCGATATACAGGCCGTGAATAGCTGCCTTGTCACCAACTTGCGTGGTTACGGTAAGCACATACATAAGGGGCATGTCTTTAATAAAATTCGTTTCTGCATAATCAAAGACCTTGCGAACAGGTGAGAAATCTTTGCCCATAATTCTTTCCATTCCATAAAAAGCACCCAGCATATGGGAACTATTAATCATTTTGCTTCCACCGCAGCCGACAAATATGTTTTTGCTATAATTTGCCATGCCCACAACTTCATGGGGAACTACCTGACCTATAGAGATTATAAGGTCATAGGATTTATCTAGAAGCCTCTTATTGACTTCAACGTCTACAGGGTCTTTCATCAGGCCTTCTGATACTTCATCGATAAAGCTTCCTGGGACTTCACCAATTTTAACCACATCATTTCTCCAATTATGTGCAATGATACTCTCCATGGGAACAGCCGATCCAAAAAACTCTTTGCACTCTGCTTTACTCATAGGCTCATGTGTACCTAAAGCAGGCATTATCTCTACTAGGCAATGATCCTTTAGCAATTCATAATAAATTGCGGTAATAATCCCAGCACCGGAATACATTCTTGTGAAATCCGGAGGGATTAGTAATACCTTTTTAAGACTACCTTTTTTATCTGCAAGGGACTTAATAAGTGCCTCTTTAAGAGTTATTTCATCAATGCCGTTAGAATTTATTGAGTTAACAACGATTTCTCTCAAATTTATCACCCTTTCATTAATTTAAAACCACTGATAGTGGAATTTACCCTCTTTATCTGTTCTTTCAAAAGTATGTGCACCAAAGTAGTCTCTTTGTGCTTGCAATAGATTGGCTGGAAGATTTGCAGTTCTGTAGCTATCAAAGTATGTGACTGCACTGGAGATAGCTGGAACTGGTATTCCTAAAGTAACAGCAGTTGCTACTACCTTTCTCCAATCCGCTTGATAATTTTCCAATATGCCTTTAAAATAAGGATCTAGCATAAGATTTGCAATACTTGGATTGTTATCATAAGCTTCTTTGATTTTCTGTAGGAATTGTGCTCTAATAATACAACCACCCCTAAAAATCATGGAAATATTGCCGTAGTTTAAATCCCAGCCATATTCCTTGGAGGCACCCTTCATAAGTGCAAAACCCTGTGCATAAGAACAGATTTTACTGGCATAGAGTGCTCTTCTTACAGATTCAACAAATTCCTTTTTATTTACAGTAAATGTGGATGCTTCAGGTCCTTTTAATATTCTGCTAGCTTCCACTCGCTCTTCCTTTATGGCAGATATACAACGTGCAAAAACCGCTTCAGCAATAGTTGGCGTTGAAATACCTAAGTCAAGAGCACTCTGGCTGGTCCATTTTCCGGTACCTTTTTGCCCTGCTGAGTCTTTTATAATATCAACCATAGGTTTTCCTGTCTCAGTATCAACTTTAGTAAAAATGTCTCTCGTAATCTGGATCAAATAGCTGTCCAACTCTCCTTTATTCCACTCTGCAAATATATTGTGCAGTTCTTCAATAGATAACCCTACAATATTCTTGAGAAGGAAATAAGCCTCGCTAATCAGCTGCATATCACCATATTCGATTCCGTTATGGACCATTTTAACATAATGACCTGCACCATTCTCACCGATATAAGTACAACAAGGTTCCCCCTTTACTTTTGCAGAAATAGCCGTTAGAATAGGCTCTACCAAAGCATAGGCATCTTTCTGTCCCCCGGGCATAAGTGCTGGACCATTTAGCGCGCCTTCTTCGCCACCGGATACACCCGTACCTATAAACCTTATGCCTTCAGCTTCAAGTTCTTTGTTTCTCCTGATGGTATCCATAAAGAAGGAATTCCCGCCATCAATTAAGATGTCTCCTTTACTAAGAAAAGGCTTTAGCTGGTTGATCATGTCATCTACCGGTTTGCCGTCTTTGATCATAATTAATATTCTTCTAGGTATTTCAAGGGAATCAGTGAACTCTTTAACTGTAAAGGTGCCTATTATTTTTTTATCATTCAGAGTTTGTGAAAATTCAGTGACTCTGTCGGTCCAAGCGTCATATACAGATAATGAGAACCCATTTCTCTCAATATTGAAAGATAAATTTTTGCCCATCACTCCAAGTCCGATGATTCCGAATTGTTGTTTATCCATTTATTTAAAACCTCCTTGAGTTTATTGCTTAGCACACCACCACCTGTTACAACTATTGCCTTTTCCATGGAGGTGTTGATGGTAATAATTTTTTGAAGTCTTCAATTAATTCTTCCTCATATGCTCCTTGATATGTACCTTCAATAAATTTATCAAAGGCTTCTTCATAAAATTTCTGCCAAGACGCATCTTCATTCCCTGGATTAATTGGGTAGAAAAGTACATTATTTGCTTTCGCTGCGTTATAATCACCAAGGGCATCTCCAATCTTTAGGACATGAGTCTCAACATATCTCCCAGCTTTTGCAATTCTAATATGATCTTTTTTTGTTCCCATTTCTTGACCTGCAATTACTTTGACGTATTTGTCAATGCCGTGTTCTGCCCATTCACGGTTTAATGCTGATGTTGGAGTAGCGGATACTACAATTGCATCTGCATACTTAGACACCTTTTCCAAACTTTCACTAACATATGGGAAAGGTGGTACACCATGAACCATGTCATCAATTGTGGCATTTACTGCCTTTGACCATTTAAGTGTCCTTGCCAAAACAGGGTCATTTGTTTCATTAACTGCCTTCTCGAGTAAAGGATTACTCAAATTAGGTTCAGTTTCCACCCATTTGCGTAAAGCTTTGATATCAGGAAGTTTAAAACCACGTTTGATAATCTCGTCTCTCTCGCCTAACAGGTCAATTACCTTTATTAAAGCAGGAAATCTGTTTGCGCCTCTCCATTGAGAGTAAAGATTAACAAACTCTGCAGCTTCTCTGGCATATTTGGATATAGCTTGCAACCCCCATTCTCTAATGGTGGTTGGTGTAAAACATTCTTTATGCTTGATTTCCATTGCATCAAATGCACAACCGTCGGAATCAATACATACTAAGAAATCTTTTTCTTTTTTTAAATCTATTAATGCTTGTGCTGGATTACTCATAATTGTACTCCTCGTATTTAGTAATTTTATTTGTTCCCTTTACCAATGATTAAAACATAGATTCATAGATGAAAATCAATACTACCTGTCGGCTTCAGGGACATAAGCCGGTAATTTTTTCTCTGCAAAAATCCGTTTTAGCCTTGCAAATCTCATAGTGCCTCCAATTAAGGGTACACTCACCCAATCATCACCGATTAAAGGTTTGGCGTATTTAACAAAATCATCTGTCACGTCCATTCTGTCAGGGGTTATCCAGTTTTCTGGAAAGGAACGTTCAGAATTGGCAACAAGGTCAAGAGGCACCTTGTCATATTCCACATTATAAATAAATCCCGGCTTTCTAAGAATTGTAGACATAAAGCCGTTCCCCTCCTGCATAGCAATTTCAACTGATTTTTGACCTAGTTTATAAGCCTCATCAAGATCTACTGGAGAAGCAAAGTTAATAGCACCTCGCTGATCTGTACCTGGTACCTGGCATCTGGCTGCACCCCGTGCTTTTAGTCCAACTTTATTTAAATAGTTTACCACTACCTGGGAAACAGTAATTTGGCTGGCACTAAATTGTGTATGTCCAAACCCGTCTTTTGTGGAGCCAATATCACCCACATCAATTCCTTCACCCAAAACCACTAACGCTCTTCCAGAGGTTTTCACTTGCTCATTTATTTTTTCAGCCATTTCTGGAAGTGACACATTAGACTCAACTGAATAAATTTGGAGCGGCATTTCTCTTTTTAGATCTGCTAGTCTTGCAGCTGCTGGTATAAACCCTATTTTACGCCCCATGGCCTGCATAACCAATACTGGATCTGCAGGGGAAGAACCAGCATTTTCTTCATTTGCATTTTGTATATATGACATCCAATAACGAGCTACACTGCCATACCCCGGTGTATGGTCGATTAATTTAAATTCAGAATCACCTACATCATTATCTATTGTTTTAGGAATACCAACTGCAACAAGCTCTAAACCTTTTTCATGAGCAAGTCTGCTTATTTTGTTTGCAGTATCCATGGAATCGTTACCACCTATATAAAATAGGTACCCAACATTATGCGTTTTAAATACTTCAATGACTCTTTCAAAATCCTCATGTTGATTTTTCTTCAATTTGTATCTGCAAGTTCCTATCGAACCTGCTGTTGGTGTAGTTCTTAAAAGAGAAATTTCCTCTTCAGGTTGATTACTAAGGTCAATCAGCTCCTCTTTTAAAACCCCTTCTATACCATGATATCCGGCATAGACCGTGCCAAATATGTCACCAAACATTTTACATGTTTCAATTACTCCCCGAAGCGAATTATTAATAACGGGAGTAGGCCCTCCAGACTGAGCAACAACTACATTTTTGAATTTAGCCATTCTCATACCTCCTTAAAATATTGATAGAGTAGGAATTGAAAAAATCTATTGTGATATATAGGAATGCAATAGATGGTCTTATTTTTAGTATACAATCATTTATTGCCGGTTACTTTGCAATAGTTGTTCGATTTAATGCAAAAATTGCTGATTTGTTTGTTCAGTGACCAAAAATATTTATATCTGACTTACTTTGAATAGAGAATTTCCTTGGTGAAGTGCCAAATTCTTTTTTAAAGGCACGTATAAAATTTGAATAATCGCCAAAACCACAACGCATACATACCTCAGTTACAGGAGTAAATTCTCTGAGAAGTTTTTTAGCCATGATCAATCTTTTTTTCTGGATATATTTGTGAATGGTATAGCCGGTCTGTTTGGTAAATTCACGTAACAGATAATACTTGCTAATAAAAAATCTGGATGAAAGTGTCTCTAAAGAGAGGTCTTCACCTAAATTTTCATTAATGTACTTAAGAATCATATTTAGTTGATGGTTGTATTTTATATCTGTTTCAATTTCTTCATCATTGGTATCAAGATAGGCTTTGTTTAAATAAATAATCAATTCAGTCAGATAAACTTTCTTTAAAATATTACTTCCATAACTTATAAAACTACATTCATGTCCTATTTTATTCGCGATATCTCTAATATGCTCAGCGATTTCAGCTTTAGGACGAAGCAGGTTATACCTGTTTTTTGAGGAAGATTCAAAACACATAAAGAGATTGGTGCCATCGGTACTTTGCTCTTTGATATAATTCGGGTCAAGCCAGATAACAATTCTTTCATATAATTCGCCTGTTTCAATGATTGGCTTATGAAGTTCACTGTTATTAATTAGAACAATATCCCCGGGTCTTAAAATGTATGACTTTCCTTCAATAACATATGTAACTTTTCCGGAAATAAATAAATACACCTCATAAAATTCGTGATTGTGATATTCCACATTTAAAACAGATTCATCAATATAATGAAAGAATTCAAAATCGGGGGTTACCATATATTGTCTAGGAGTAAAGCTTTGTTCTAAAGTTTTCAATCTATCACCTCAGCCTTAAGCAAATATTTTTGTTGAGCAATTCTATTTTTTTATGCTCATTCTATAGAATATATGCTATAATATTATCATTTTGCATTATTATTTGTTTAAAATCAATTAAAATATACTCAATATAAACAATTGCAAATAAAAAAAAGCTATCAATATACGATCCTCCTAGTACATTGATAGCGTATTATCTTTTAGGCTTTTTAAATTTACATTTTTTAGGTACCTTACCTGACCACGTCGTAATCGAACGTACTAATCATGTAACAAGGCACCTTTGATAAACAGAATCGCACAATATTCTTTAAATTCATGTATTAAAACTATGTTTCCTTTCTGAAACGTGTAACACGGAACACCTCTTTTCAATTTTCCGTTGTTAAACAATTGCATCTTCATCATTTACTTTTAATTTTATACCATTTTCTACAAACACCTTATATAATTCCCTTTTATTTTCTCTTTTGCATCCCTATAGCTTCAATTTTTGGGTCATAAAAGCCTTTAAACATAATTTGCTACTTCTATTTTACCATCTTCATAAGCTTTTTCAATAGCAACATATGTCTTGCTATTGCTTTCTAGTAGTTTTACATTTAACAACTTCACTTCAGTCTTTACACTGATAAGGTTAATTTAGGTATTGCCAAAGGTAAAAAAGATTATGATAAAAGAGAAATTGAAATAGATTTCAAGGAAAATTTAAGGTAATGTTCCTTAAGTATATACATTGATTTTTATTTCAATATAATATAAGATGATAACATAATCTATTGAGAAGAGATAGTTAATCAAATTAAGAATTTTTATAGACTCTTAAGAGAAGAATCATGAAGCTGTATCAGTAAAGGTTACTGATACAGCCTTTTTACTTTATTAAGATGAGAAGCCGATTTTATAATTAGGGGGACAATCGATGATAAAAAAGATATTAGCTGTGGGATTGTGCATGGTTTTAGTCATACTAATGGTTTCGTGTACAGATAAAGATCAGAAGATTGATAAATACGCTACTAAAATGGACACCATTATGCACATAACAGCCTATGGCTCTAATGCTAGTAAAGCAATAGATGCAGCTTATAAAAGAGTAGATGAAATTGAACAAATGGCAAGTAGCTCGATAATTGACAGTGATGTAACTAAAATTAATAATGCTGCAGGAAAAGAATACGTAAAGGTACATCCTGAGATTATTAAGATTATAAAAATTTCAATGGAATACTCAAAGCTTAGTAATGGAGCTTTTGATATAACAGTAAGTCCACTTGTAAAACTTTGGGGAATTGGTACTGAAAATGAGAGAATTCCAACCGATTCTGAAATAAAACAGAAAGTAGCGCTTGTTGGTTATAATAATATTAGTATAAATGAGACAAATAACAGTGTTAAGTTAATGAAAGTAGGTATGTCTATAGATCTTGGAGGAGTTGCTAAGGGCTTCACTGCAGATGAGATTGTAAAGGTTTTAAAAAAATATGGAGTTAAGAGTGCTATTATTAACCTTGGTGGTAGCTCCATATATACATTGGGGAAAAAGCCGGATAATACATTATGGTCCATTGGGATTCAACATCCAAGGAAAGAAAAAAATGAGGGAAATATTTGTATAGTAAAGCTCGATCAAGATGCACTTTCTACATCTGGAGATTATCAGAGATTCTTTATAAAGGATGGGAAGCGCTATCATCATATATTGAATCCAGCTACTGGATACCCAGCTGATACAGGGGTTATGAGCGATACGATACTTGTAGGTAGTAATGTTCCTGATTGCAATATGATTGCAGACATTCTTACAAAGATTACTTTTGTCAGTGGTGTAGATAAAGGATTAAAAATTATCGATAGTCTTTCAGATATCTCATGCATGGCAGTAACTACAGACTATAAAATTTATAAATCATCAAAGTGGGATACTAAATTGGAAGATTTAAGTCCTAATTTTAAAATAGTAAATTGAGTTATAATTATATTGAAATGAGGGATAAAATTGTTATTAAAGAATTTTTTCAAATTAGTAGAGATAAAAACTAAATTGGCTAGTTTAATTCCATTTTTTTTAGGATCAGTTTATGCTATTTATAGATATAAGAGTTTCGATTTAAAGAATTTTATAATAATGTTTATTTCACTATTAGCCTTCGATATGGCTACAACCACAATTAATAATTATGTGGATCACAAAAAATCAAACAAAAATCAAATAAGTAATATTGTTAATGATAGCCTAATTGCTAAATATGGAGTAAATGAAATAGCAGTGCTATCCATAATTTTTACATTGCTCTCAATTGCAATTATATTTGGAATTATGTTGACTTTGAATACGAATATTGTTGTTTTATTTTTAGGAGTTATCTCCTTCGTCGCAGGGATACTTTATACCTTCGGTCCTATACCAATTTCAAGAATGCCACTAGGAGAATTATTCTCAGGATTTTTTATGGGGTTTATAATTATATTTTTATCAATATATATTCATATTTATGATACTAATATAATTTCTTTTACTTACCAAAATAATATTCTAAGTCTTAGTATAAACTTATTAGAAATTCTTTCTATTTTTTTATTTTCCATACCTGCAATAGTAGGGATAGCAAATATAATGCTTGCTAATAATATTTGTGATGTTGAAGAGGATATTCTAAATAAAAGGTTTACATTACCTTATTATATAGGAAAGCCAATGGCTTTAGGACTGTTTAGACTTTTATATTATATTGGTTATGTAGATATAGTAGTGTTAGTAGTTTTAAAGATAATTCCATTAGCATCGTTACTTACACTATTAACTTTTACTATAGTAAATAAAAATATTAATCTCTTTAATAATAAACCAATCAAAAGTGAAAACTTTGTTCTATCTGTAAAAAATTTTGTATTAATGAATTCAACTCAAATAATTATAATAGGCATAATATGCACAATTTACAATTAAATCATATATACAAAATGAAATTTTGTGATAATATTAAATTGGGTTGTTTATTATTAGAATAAAAAGTTGAATTCTAAACAATTGTGAATAAAATGATAATCTTTATTCCAATAATTGATAGTTATAATAAAATAATCTTTATCAGAATAAGACAGATGCCAAAAAATTTAGAGATAAAAAATGTACTACAATAAATAATATGGGGTGGTAAAAGTGTTATCAAAAAAGAATATTGTCATTTTAGGTGCTGGTTATGGTGGTGTCCATGCAGCAAAAATTTTAAGTAAGAAATATAAAAAGAATAAAAACGTAGAAATTACACTAATTGATAAAAATCCAATTCATACACTTATGACGGAACTACATGAGGTTGCTGGTGGCAGAGTAGAGCCTGATTCGGTACAAGTAGATTTAAGGAAGATATTTTACGGTTCTAAAGTAAACATTGTTACTGAGGAAGTAAAAAGCGTTAATATTAAGGATCAAGTTTTAGTTTCAGAATATAGTGAGTATAAATATGACTATTTAATATTAGGAACTGGAAGTGAACCTGCATATTTTGGAGTACCAGGTGTTAAGGAACATGGATTTTCTCTTTGGTCCTTAGATGATGCAATTAAAATAAGGCATCATATAGAAAACATGTTTAAACTTGCAAGTAAAGAAAGAGATGCAAAAGTGAGACAAGCTATGCTTACCTTTGCTGTAGCAGGTGCTGGCTTTACTGGTATAGAAATGGTTGGAGAACTTATTGAATGGAAAAAGAAACTTTGCAAAGAATATAACATAGATGAGAACGAAGTAAAGTTAATGGTAGTAGAAGCCCTAGGCAAAATACTCAATGTTTTAGATGACAAAATGGCTTTAAAAGCAGAGAAATACATGAAAAAACATAGGGTTGAGATATTAAAGAATTCAGCTATTTCAGAAGTTACTCCTAATGATATAACTCTTAAGGACGGAACAAAAGTCATTACTAAAACATTGATTTGGACTTGTGGCGTACAGGGAAATTCCTTTTGCTCAAATATTGGTCTATCCTTAACGAATAGATGCCGAATAAATACTAATGAATTTATGCAAGCCTTTGATAAAGAAAATATTTATGTTGTAGGTGATGCAGCTTTCCTTGAAGAAGGTGCTTCTAAGGGGTTACCACAAATAGTTGAAGCTGCTCTCCAAACTGCGGATACTGCAGCACATAACGTTATTGCAGATATTCAAAAAACACCTAAAAAACCTTTTAAATCAAATTATCATGGCTTTATGGTTTCTATCGGTAGCCATTATGCCGTTGCTAATGTTGGTGGAATGAAACTTACAGGATTTTTTGCAATGGCTATGAAACACTTAGTAAATTTACATTATATGTTTGGTGTTGGTAGTTTTTATCTAATTTATCACTATTTATTACATGAATTCTTTAATATTAAGGAAAAACGTTCAATGCTCGGTGGACATATATCCGCTAAAGCTCCATCAATTTGGCTTGTTCCATTAAGATTATTCATTGGATCAATGTGGGTACTCGAAGGACTAAAAAAGCTTATAGGTGAAGATACTTGGGCAAAAGCTTACGGATTTAATAAAATATTTTCTGGAATTGGAAAAGATAGTTGGTTTTTAAATGGAAATATTAAAATGCCTTTTCAATGGTTATTTGTTTCTGCAGATGGTACTGCAAGTGCTTCACTAACCGCACCAGTTGCCACCTCTACACCCATTTTAAGTAATATGCCTGGATTTTTTAAGGCGATTATGAAAATATTAATACCAAACCCTGAAATTGCTATCTGGTTTCAAAGAATTATTGTTTGTACTGAAATAGTAATAGGTTTATGTCTACTTGCTGGATTATTTACTTGGCTGGCTAGTGCGGCATCAGATGTTTTAGTTGTTAGCTTTGTTCTATCAGCAATGGCTGGTTATGACATACTTTGGTATTTCTTTGGAGCTATAGCTCTTATGGCAGGCGCAGGAAGATCTTTTGGACTCGACTACTATGTAATGCCTTGGCTTGGTAAATATCTTGGAAACTTTTGGCTTGGTAAACAAAAACCATTATATAGCAAGGGTACCTCAACGAAACTAGTATAATAATCAATATAGCAAGAGGTAATAATGAAAAAATGGGATCTAATAATAATAATTGCTTTAATAATAGTATCATTTATTCCTGAAACAGTAATATTTATTAACACTCATAATAAATATAAAAGCTTTTATGTAGAGATATATTCAAAAGGGAAGTTATATAAAAAACTTCCCTTAAACAAGAATGCAAAGAAAATTACTTTTACCATTCATAATGAACTAGGAACTAATGTTATTGAAATAGATAAAGCAAAGGTAAAAATCATTGACGCAGATTGCCCTGATAAAATATGTGTAAAAGCTCATGCTATTAGTAAGCCTGGGGAAGTTTTAATATGTTTACCACATAAGTTAGTTATAAAAATAATAGGTGAAGGAAAACAGGAGACAGATGAACTATCCTATTAAGGTGAATTAAATGACAAAAACACGCAAAATGATATTCTTATCATTGCTAGTATCACAAGCATTGGTGCTACATTTAATTGAATCTATGATACCGGTTCCATTTATAACGCCAGGCGCAAAGCTTGGGTTAGCAAACATTGTTACGGTTGTATCACTCTATTCCTTTGGTGAAATAGAAACTTTATTTGTTATTATTGTTAGGTTAATACTTTCCTCAATGTTTGGAGGAAGTATATCCAGTCTAATGTATAGCACTGCAGGAGCATTATTTAGTTTCTTTATAATGTTATTTATAAAGAGATTAGGTAGAGATAAGGTAAGTCTAATAGGTGTTAGTACCGCTGGATCAGTGTTTTACAATATTGGTCAAATTACTATGGCTGCATTAATAGTTCAAAATGTTAATATAAGCCTATATCTTCCCATTTTAACAATGTCAGGAATAGGCACTGGTTTTTTTGTTGGGGTAACGTCCAAATATGTTTTAAACCATTTAAACAAAATAAACTCTACTACTAAATTATTTGACAGTAAAGGGTGATCACATGGACAATTTTTGGAAGGAATATCCTATTATAAAAAATGACTTAGAAGCAGTAACTAAAATAATGAAAAAAAATATTGCGTGTAGAGAAAAAATTGTTGAAAACGTGATTTTAGAGCTAATAGATGCTGGTGGCAAGCAACTTAGACCAGCCTTTTTAATTATAGCAGCAAGATTTGGTGAATTTAATAAAGAAGAGATTTATCCTTTAGCTGCTGTTATTGAAATGCTTCATATGGGTACTTTGGTACATGATGATATAATAGATGACTCTATGCTACGACGAGGAATTGAAACTGTTCAAGCAAAACTTGGTAAAGAGTATGCTGTATATATAGGAGACTTTTTATTTTGTAGGTGCTTTAAAATTTTATCTGAACATTCTTCTTTAAAAAGTATTAATATAGACTCAAATACTATGTCTAGAATGTGTATGGGAGAAATAGGTCAATTTTCATCAAAATTCAATCAACAAGTATCAGTCAATAAATATTTAAAAAGAATTTCTTCAAAAACCGCAGAGCTTTTCTCGTTAAGTTTTTATACTGGAGCAGTAGAAAGCAAATGTAGCAATAAGTTAAGTCGTGACCTTTCAAAAATCGGCCATAATATAGGTATGGCCTTTCAAATAATTGATGATATTTTAGACTTTACGGGAGACGAAAAAGTAATTGGTAAGCCTAAAGGTAACGATATAAAACAAGGCATTTATACCCTGCCATTAATATATGTACTTCAAAAGGAAAGTCTTAGATTATCTCCTATTCTTTCTAAGAACTCCTTTGATGAAATTGATATTAATAATATTGTTAATATTGTTAAGGAATTGGGAGGTATTGAAAAGTCTAGGGCGTTGGCCGTAAGATATACTGAAAGATCGTTTGATTTAATTAATACTCTTCCTAGCTGTGAAAGCAAAAACCTCTTATTAAAGATAACAGAAAATTTATTAATAAGAATCTATTAAATATAAAAGCACCATCAGTTTCACTAGTCTACGACTTTTTTTGCATTAATTTAAAACATTCTCGAATTGTATTCACAAATTAATAAAATGCAATGATATATTTCGATGTTTTAAGCATTCTTTTATCAAATATGTTATAATGAATTTACACAAAACAAAACAGGGGGAATATTTCATGAAAATTAAAGTATTGTTATTAACAACAGTTATGGCGGCATCATTATTGGTTGGGTGTGGTTCTAAGGCAGCAAACTCACCAACTAAGGAGCCAGCGAAAACTGATGCAGTAGCGTCAGCTTCAGTAACAAGTGACCCAGCAGTATTTACTAAGACAATAGGTAAAGATGGAAAATGGATTATTGTTATAACAGCGGACATGACTATAAAAAACGATCTAGTATTAGATGGCGAATTCAAGAATGGTAAAAAGGATACTGCAGGTAAAGAAACACTGCAACGTAAGATAGCCCTTTATAGCCAGGATGCTAACAAAAAAATAACAGCTAGGTTTACTTTAACAGCACCGAAACTAACAATAAATAGTCCTTTAGCTAGTATTCAACATGGAACTTTCAAAGGCGATCTTTATGTTGAGACTAATGACTTTCAGTTAGTAGATAATAAGGTTGAGGGAAATATTTATTTTAAAGACGATGCAGCAAAAGCTGGATTTAAAATGGATGCTACTTCTTCTGTAAGTGGAGTTCAAGAAGTAAAGAAATAAAGTTAAATACTTAAGGCTAAAACAGTTAATCCATTGTTAATTCTATGGATTAGCTGTTTTTTTATATATTATAGGATAAAGCTTTAGCTTCTGATGAACTCGAAAAGTAAATTTATAAGCATTAGCGGACTATGTATATTAACTTAGAGTTTTTAGTTAGTTTAGAAAAAATAGTCCCCCATATTTTATATAATACAGGGGGACCAGTAACCTTCTACGTAATCTTTAAAAAGTTATGATAATTAATTATTATAATGCGGACTCCTGTTTTAATATATTCTGAAAAATTTTTTTATGCACTTGTTCATCGGAAATGATTTTTAAAATAATTTTCTCTAAATATACATCTTTTATACTATCTAATATTACTTTATAATTATTAATAGCATTTATTTCAGATATTATATTTCTTTCGAGCTTCTGAATCGTCCTCACTTTTTCTTCCTTTTCAGTATAACTTTCATTTTCATAAATGATGTTTTTATCAACGTATGGTATGTTTCCAGACATCCAAAAGTTTTTACTCGAATTTTGATAAAAAGGTTTTCCTCCCAATAATGGTATTAATTCACCTAAGGTATCCATATGGTTCATTTCAACTAATGCTATACACATTAATGCATTGGAGATCTCTTTATTATGAATAGTTTTACTGTGATAAATATATTGAGTTATAGCTTGTATTTCGCTGTCAGCACTGCTAGAATAGGCATCCAATAATAGATTTGCATATTCAATATTTTATTTTTCCACTTTTACCGGTGGAAAAGGAATATCTGATTGACATGGAACAGTTTGAAAAAATTTATCAATCATATTTTCAATATTACTGAACTCTTTCACATTAATTCTCCACTAAAATTATTAATTCTAATATAAATATATTAATAAAAATAGGATATATTTATATTTTCTTAAATTTATGAATTGTTTTTACTATATAAATATTAATCCAATAACAAAATGTGGTACTGATTATATTGAATTCTACAAATGGTTTACCAGAAATCGAATGTTTGTGTTGGTTATTATTGGAGGGTACAGAGTGCCTATGAATAACGGATTTTTCCACCATTGATATGGATTATCTGTCCAGTCACATAAGTTGAATCATTTGATGCTAGATTAACATATGCCGGTGCAATTTCAAATGGTTGGCCGGCTCGCCCCATTGGAATATCTGTACCGAGGGTAGCCACTTGGTCTGCAGGATAAGTACTTATACTTAATGGTGTCCAAATAGGTCCTGGTGCCACTGCATTGACACGAATACCTTGATCTGCAAGTGATATTGCCATAGTACGAGTGAAGGAGACTATAGCACCTTTTGTGGCGGAATAATCAATGACTTTAGGTTCACCTTCGAAAGCAACTCTAGACGCTGTGTTGATGATTGAACTTCCATTTTTTAAGTAGGGTAGCGCAGCCTTCGTCATATAAAAGAGTGGGAAGACATTGGTGCGGAATGTATTTTCCAGTTGTTCGTTTGACACATCCATTATATCTCTTGTGTATGGTTGAACGGCTGCATTATTCACTAGGATATTCAGATGTCCATACATTTCTATAGTACGAGCTATTGCTGATTCAGAAGTTGAAGAATCTCGTAAATCTACTGGTAGAAGTAGGCAGCTTACACCTAACCCCTCTACATATTGCTTGGTCTCTTCTGCATCACGATGCTCATTCAGATATACTATTGACAGATCTGCACCTTCCTTGGCGAAGGCAACTGCAACTTCCCTGCCAATTCCGCTGTCTCCACCGGTAATGAGTGCCACCTTGCCAACCAATTTACCACTTCCCACATAACCCAGGTAATCAAAGATTGGGCGAGGATCCATGCACCATTCGAAGCCTGGTGGATCTTGGTGTTGGGGTTTAAAAGCAATTTTCTGCATTACTTCTCTTTTCTCGATTCTAATGTTTGGAATTACTGGATAATCCTGATTCATTGTATATTCCTCCTCTCAATAAAAACAACATTTATAATAATTCACCAATGATCAAGCTCTAGGCCATAATGTTATTTATACATATACTCTCTAGTCCAAGGTAAATCATTATTTGCACCTTTAGCAAACAAAATTTGGTGAAGGTTTATATTTCCACAATTGAAGGATGCCGCACAAGAATGTAAGTATAATCTCCACATTCTGATAAAAGTCTCATCCTTGGTTTTACGTATTTCCGGCAAAGAATTTTCAAAATTCACTGCCCATTGCTCTAAGGTTCTTGCATAATGCATTCTAAGACTTTCTACATCTGTAACTTCAAATTTTTTATCCGTTATGTTTGAAATCAACTCTTTGAGAAGAGGTATATACCCTCCAGGAAAAATATATTTATCTATCCAAGTATCAACTCCCCCTCCATCTATGCCTGTTATGCAATGAAGTAAAGATACCCCCTTTTCATTTAGCAAGGTATCGACAGTAGCGAAATAATCTATAAGATTATCTTTACCTACGTGTTCTAGCATGCCCACACTAACTACCTTATCAAATTTTCTGTTTTTTAGTTCTCTATAATCTAACAGTTGAACTTCAACAAAATCACTTAGCCCTTCAAGCTTTATCCTCTCACTAACCCTTTCAAACTGCTCAGAGCTTAAAGTTATTCCCATAGCTTTTACTTTATATTCTTTTGCAGCAGTCAAGATTAATTCACCCCAACCACAACCGATATCAAGTAATGTATCTCCTTCCCTTAAACATAGCTTTTTCAAAATATACTCTACTTTATTTTTTTGAGCTGTGCTAAGAGAATCCCCGGAGGACTTAAAATATGCACAGGAATAAGTCATTGTATCATCTAACCACAACCTGTAAAAATCATTCCCAATATCATAATGATATTGGATATTTTTCTTGTTGTTTTTAGCATTATGTGTCATTTTTTTAACTAATTTTACTGGTTTAGTACAATCATTAAAAATGCTTTCCTTACTATTATATAGGGATTCTATAACTCTTTGTATGTTTCCTTGTATATCTAATTTATTAGTCATGTAAGCTTCACCTAAAGCTAAAGAGGGATCATTAATAATATCCATTTTATCAATTGGCTCATTTAAAATTATCTCAAATTCGCCTTCCCCTTCACCATATTTTTTTACTTCTCCATCCCAAAATTTAACATTAAAGGGACCAGAAAAGGAGTTTTTAAATAAGGTTTTATAAAATAATTTATCTATAACCATAATTCTCGCCTTCTTTTTAATTCTTTTATTTATTGCGTATTCTAACCTTATTATTCCCAACTTGAATTAATTTTATTTACATTTTTTTATAATAGCACCTGCTGTATTTCTATCTGGCTAGTTGACAAACTAAATAAATATAGTTATAGTTATAGTATAATTAATCCTATAGGTATTGTAGGCTTTAATTTTTCTAATATATCTAAAAGTGATTAGTTGATGAGTATTTACTAGAATTTTATAATAAGTATTGAGGTGGATAAGTATGCAAAAGACAATTGAAATTGAAAGTAGAAATTTAAGGCTTAGAGGTATGCTCCATATCCCTAATAATATAAAGGGTAGGGTCCCAATAGTAATCATGTTCCATGGCTTTTGCGGAAATAAAATGGGACCTCACTTTATATTTGTTAAGCTCTCTAGATTGCTAGAATGTAATGGAATAGCCAGCATAAGATTTGATTTTGCCGGCAGTGGTGAAAGTGATGGGGATTTTATAGATATGACACTGAGTTCAGAACTTGAAGATGCTAATAATATATTAAATTATGCAAAAACGTTAGAATTTGTAGATAAAGATAAGATAGGCATTGTGGGTTTAAGTATGGGTGGAGCCATTGCTAGCATGCTTGCAGGTGACAGAAATAAAGATATAAGTACCATGTGTTTATGGGCACCTGCTGGAAATATGCAGGAAATAATTTTAGACAAGCATTTTATCGGGGATAATCATGAAAATTTTAGAAAGCAAGGATATTTTGATGTTGAGGGCTTGCTTCTAGGTACAGGGTTTGTGGATAATACTATAAAACTAGATATATATAAAAAATCTGAGGTTTATGATAAGAAATCTCTTATCATTCATGGGGATAGAGACGATATTGTTCTATTAAGTGCCTCCGAAAAGTATATTGATATTTTTGGTGACAAATCCCAATTAAAGATAATTAGTGGATCAAATCATACCTTTGACAAATACGAATGGGAAAAAGAGGTGCTTGATAGTACATTTGGATTTTTAGAGCACGAGGTGAACTAAACTATGCTTGCTCCAATGCAAATTTGGGGTGATTGGATCCACCCTGCTCTCTTGTATGAATAATTGCCATACAATAATTATATAGTGATTTTTTTTTGTTTCATATCAACTAGTGGGTGATATTTTGTAACTATTTTTAAAATAGTTTAATGAAAGGTTATTATTATAGTCCTATATTATAGATTCCCATCTGTGTATTCCAAAGGAAGTCATAATTACCGCTTAAAACCAATTAACGTAGGCTATTTGATAAAAAATAAAACCTCTTTCACAGAAATTACTCTGTGAAAGAGGCTTCATCAATATACTACTTATAAATTACATTTTCAGAATGTTTTTCATAACAAACTTCAAAGATTTGTAGGTGATACCTTCCAAAGTTTTTGAAGTTTTCGCTATTTCTTGTCTAATTTCTATTTTCTGCGGGCAATGTTGTTCACATTTTCCACATTTGATACATAGGGAAGCGTTATGACCATTGGTTTGCATGATGTACTTCATAACTGCTAAAGCTTTGCCTTCGATCTCTCTATCATTGTAGCAAGAAAAACAGGAAGGTATGTCAACACCGCTAGGACAAGGCATACAGTAATTACAGCCGGTGCACGGAATCTTTATTTTTTCACTTAATATTTTACTGGCTTTTTCAAATAAATCAAAATCTTTTTCTGTAAAAGTATTAGCTTCTGCATCCGTTGCTACTCTTATATTCTCATCAATCATATCTTGAGAATTCATGCCTGATAATACTACTGTGACCTCAGGCTGGTTCCAGATCCATCGAAAAGCCCATTCTGCAGGTGAACGTTTCACATAGGCATTTTCCCATAAACTATAAACCTCTTTTGGAAGGGCCAGTAACCAATTTTCCTCCTCTTAAAGGTTCCATTACCATTACTGGTAATCCTTTAGCTGAAGCATACTGTAATCCACTTTTACCTGCTTGATGATTTTCGTCTAAAAAATTGTACTGAATCATACAGAACTCCCAATCATAAACATCCACCAGGTTTATAAACTCTTACTTACCGCCGTGGTAGGAAAATCCTAAATTAATGATCTGTCCCTTTTGCTTTTTTTCCTCTATCCATTTCAAAATTCCTAAATCCACTAATCTCTTCCAAGTGGTTATATCCTTAAGCATGTGCATGAGATAATAATCAATATGATCTGTTTGTAACCGTTCCAGCTGTATATTAAAAATTTTATCTAGGTCTTCATATTTTCTTATGGAATGTGAAGGCATCTTTGTCGCAATTTTAACTCTATCACGATAGCATTTTGCAAGAACTCTGCCTAATATGGCTTCACTTTTTGGATATATATATGCAGTATCAAAGTAGTTAACTCCACTTTCTATGGAAATAATTTGTTTTTCTGCTTGTAGTTCATCTTTTATAAACCTCATACAGCCAAACCCAAGGATAGATAGCTTGTCTCCATTTTTAGGATTAATTCTATATTTCACAATAACACCCCTTAATTATTTTGGCTGTTGGCAGCCATAATTTCAGTTACTTTAATATTTGGATTTCGGAACCTTATTTCACTTTTTTGTGAATTTAATTGAATAGCTTGGGCAGGACAATTATTGATACAACCTAAACAAAATTCGCATTGATGTTGAAACTCTGGTTTTCCTTTTATCTCTATATTTCCAGCAGGACAAACCTCCTTACAAATTCCACAGGAAGTACATTGATCTGTAACTGTAAAACCTTGATCCTTGCTCTTCATTTTAAGTTTAGTCTTACTGGAATGGGTATAGGATGAAACCATGGCAGAAAGGGCAATACTAACTATACTCTTTTTAATTAATTTTTGTTTTCTATTATTGATATCCTTTATAATAATTTCTAATTGTCCCTGGATATTCTTTTTAGGTAATAACTTCACTTCATTTTCAATTTTAAAACCAGTAAATAATTATCCACCATCAAAATTTCATTGGACTAGTTTGGTGTCACTTGGATAGTCTCCAATATTTTTTCTAACTGATAAACACCAGCCATAGCCATTTTACCATAGGTTAAAATGGTAAACACATAACCAGCTTCAAGCTTAATCTTTTTTAGATAATCTTCTACAAGCCCAGGTACTCCACCCATATAGATGGGTATTATAATTCCTATAACTTCATCTTTTATCTCATAGGTTTTACTTTTCTCCAGTTGGGGAATGGATAATAACTCTCCCCCAATTTCTTTAGCTACATATAGACTATTGCCTGTGGAAGTAAAATATAAAATTTTCATAATAACGTCCCTCTTCTGTAAAAAGTTGTAAAACCATTTAATGCATCCTTTAGCATGGTCTCAATCTCTTCTTTCGTAAATTCTATATTATTGGTTGAAAGCATAGCTGCTATGCCATGTATAAAAATTAGCATATTAATATATAATTTTTCTGCATCCCCATGTTGAATTACTCCCCCGAAACTTCATCAATAATATAACGATACTCCTCACAAATCTCTTGAAAATTGTTATTGGAGATCTCACCAGACATAAATATCATTTGAAAAAGATGTGGTTCTTCTTTGGTGAATTCAATGTAGGCCAACCCCATGCTAACCATAAAATTATCATCTTTAATACGACTTCTCATAAAATCACAATGATAGCTACATACTTTCTCTAATAAGGTTTTTTTAAGATTGCCATATTTTCAAAGATTCGAAAGACAGGTTGGGTGGAACAATTCAAACTGTTAGCCAAACTGCGAGCGCTTACGCTAGCAAACCCTTCAGCCCTAGTTAGCTCAAAGGCAACTTCTACAAGTGTCTCCTGACTTACCTTAGGTTTTAGTGGCATCGAAACACTCCCTTCTAGTTAATAACATACGTTACATAACATATGTTATTATACAAAAACCACCCTCCTTTGCCAATAGGAAACCTATTAATTTCCTTGCACTCCTGCCAAATTTACCTATTTAACACATTTATTACATGGATCGGGGTGCTTTGCATTGATAGCAGCTTGTACACTTCCACTGGATACGAACTTGCCTTCAATATACTGACAATTTAGGTCTGAATGATAAGATTTACTTGTTCCACTATTAAGCCAATACACAACTCCATTTGGAGCCGGTTGGGGTGGCGGTGTTTTAGTAGGTGTTGATGCAGATGCTGAGCTTGAGCCTCCAGCCTTATAATCTCCTGGCTTAACACTAAAACTTATTTTGCTTCCATCACTAGTTGCGACTATTGTGCCGCATTCATCTGTTCTATAAACAGGTATATTTCTTGATAGCAATTTATCCATAGTCTGGTTAGATAAATCTATAAAAATCTATATAAAAATATAGTAAATCTAGAAATATCAATAATTCGCTCCCGTAATGGGTCTTGGTAGTGCCAGTGACCTCATTGCGGTTCTTACACGCAAATTACTATCTTCCCACCACCGTTTATATAAGAATGTATTAGTTTTTATTCACCCTAGCTATGCTATAAAATATAGCCATCTACAATGGAGGCTTAACTATATTTGTAATGAATATTTAACTTGTTTATATATTTAGAGCAATTTTATTCCTATTAGACAATATTTCTTTAACTCTTTTATAGGAGGTATATATATCTATATCCAAATCATATTTTCTATCTTTTATATTACAGGCTGCATTATAATCTGCATCCATAGTGCCACAAGATTTGCAAATAAATAGCTTATTAGTTCTGTTACCAAAACTCCCACAGCTATGACAAACTTGTGAAGTATAAGCTGGATTAACAATTGTTATTTTAACCTGCCTAATAGAGGATATATACTCTAATCTTTCTTGTATATATCCTTTAATCCATCTTGAAAGTTTTCTTTTAATATGTTTAGGAAGTTTCTTAATAAAGCTTTGAAAATCTAACTTTTCTAATATTAATTCTGTAGGTTTTTCTGTATCTAGCATAGTTTTAAGTCAGCAACCACCACTTCAAGTGGTGGTATGATATTAGCCCTATAAGGGCTCTATTACATGCACAACTAAAAGGTGGACATCGTAACACACTACCATCTACCTCTAAAAGAGGCTACCTTTGTGTTTCTTCTTTTTTAGCTTCTTCTTGCTGTTCTTGAATATATTTCTTAATCGTATCTTCTGTAATATCTCCTACTGTTGATACATAATACCCTCTTGCCCAAAATGCTCTATTCCATTTGATGCCTTGTGCGGGGTGTTTATCAATTATCATCAATGCACTTTTTCCTTTCAAATAACCAACAAATTCCGACACACTTATTTTTGGTGGTATACTAACACAAATATGTACATGATCTATACATACAGCGCCTTCAATTATGTCAACCTTTTTATAC
>Ga0209125_1001198_pt1 | contig 25795 bp, 19 predicted proteins | sample BarGraIncub1131A_FD_184503 | JGI IMG/M metagenome (GOLD analysis project Ga0209125, IMG submission 184503) | Arctic peat soil microbial communities from Barrow, Alaska - Barrow Graham LP Incubations 11-31A (SPAdes) (version 2) | ecosystem: Environmental > Terrestrial > Soil > Wetlands > Peat... | reverse complement strand
TTGGATATTTATATAAAAGTTTTAATGAAATGTGCCAAAAATTAAGTACACTAATTCAACAGGTTTATGAGGAAAAACTTAATGCTAAAAGTGCTGAACTTAAACAACTACAGTACCAGATTAATCCACATTTCTTGTATAACTGTTTCTTTTTAACATACAGAATGGCTATGATGCATGATGAAGATGGTGTTATAAAACTAACAAAACATTTGGGTAATTACTACCAATTTGTAACACGTAGTTCATCAGATGATGTTCCTCTTATTAAAGAACTAAATCATGTTAAGGAGTACATTGAAATACAATCAGTGCGCTTTAATAATCGTATTTTTGTTAAGATTGAAGAATTACCAAAGGTTTTCGATAATTTGCTAGTACCCAGACTAATATTACAACCTGTTATTGAAAATGCATATAGTCATGGCCTGAAAAACAAGGTTAAAAATGGGATTATAAATATTAGTTTTTCTCAAAAGAAAAATGTATTTAGTATTTCCGTTGAAGATAATGGTAATGAATTAACATCTGAAATTCTTATGGCATTGGAGGACAAACTTTTATTTATAGATAATTCAGATGAAATTACAGGCTTATTAAATGTTCAGCGTAGGCTTAAAATCAAATATGGAGAACTAGGGGGAATCAGTGTTTCAAGAGGAGAACTGGGAGGCTTGAAAATAACTGAAAAAATTATTTTGGAGGAGAGTTAGAATAATGTACAGATTATTAATAGTCGATGACGAAGCTATAATAGTTGATGGCTTGGTTGATCTTTTTTCTAGCTTGCCAGATCTTGAACTAGAAATTTATAAGGCTTATTATGCTGTAGATGCACTTGAATTAATGAGAAAGGATAGAATAGATATAGTCTTATCTGATATCAGTATGCCAGGAATGACTGGTCTCGATATTCAAAAGGAAATAAAAATTCAGTGGCCAAGAAGCAAGGTGATTTTTCTTACTGGCTTTAATGAATTTGATTACGTGCAGACTGCCATTAGAAACGGGGGCATTGATTATATTTTAAAAACTGAAGCTGATGAAACAATAATAAAAGCGGTTAAAAAGGCTATTGATGAAATTGATAAGGATATTTTGAATGAGGAGCTTGTTGAAAAAGCAAAACAAAATATGTTAAATGCTTTGCCTATTTTACAAAAGAAATATATCATGAACCTTTTAGAAGGAATATATAATTGGCATAATATAAATTTACAAGATGAATTTTCACAGCTGAAGATACCACTTCAGGCTGAGAAATCTTCTATATTGATGATAGCAAGAATAGATAATTTGGATTTAAGTCTAAGTATGACTGAGAAAATGAAGATAGTATATGGTATTGAGAGTATTGCTAATAAATACATGTCTCAGGTAGTCGATTCATTTTCTATGGTTTATGAAAGCAAAAAGCTCGTTTGGATAATTCAACCAAATGATGAAGAAAAATATTATGAAGTTGAAAGCTGGAACAGAATAATTGTATTTGTTCAGGGAACAATGGAATCTATTCAGAAAAAATGTAAGGAAGTACTTGATATATCAACTTCTTTTGCAGCCTCAGCTTTACAATCTTCATGGAGAAACATTCCTGAGAGTTTCTATTCTCTGAATTTAACCCTTAATAAATCTGCAGGTGTAGAAGAGGAGCTACTTTTAGTTGACTATAATACTTTAAAAGATAATGGCTATAGTAGTATAAAAGCTGAAGAAGAGTATTTTATAAGACAAAAGCTTCAAAAGACTGTTTTACTTGAAACTTACATTGAAAGCGGGCAGAAGGAAGAATTTGAAAACCAGCTAGAACTTATCTTTGAGAATACAGAGAGTCACGCTCCAATGTCATTTGAATTTAACACAGAGATATACTACACCATAGCAATGATTTTTTTGTCCTATATTAATAGATTAAATTTATCGGAAAAATTGAAACCTATTTTGGACTTGAATTTATTACTTAAAATGGAAGAACACAAGTCATGGGAAGAGATATATGTCTATTTCCTGAATATTGCAAATAAAGTATTTGAACTCAAAAAGAAAGAACATGCATCGCATAACTATAGGACAATAGATTTCATTAAAAAGCATACTGAAGAAAATATAGGCGGGGATTTGTCACTTACTAGATTTTCCGAATTATTACATTTTAATCCATCATACCTTTCAAGAATGTATAAACAGTATACTGGAGAGAGCATCTCGGAGCATATATCTGAAGTAAAGTTTAATAAAGCCAGAGAAATGTTGAAAAAAAGTAATATGAAAATAAATGAAATTGCTATAGCCCTAGGATTTGAAACACCATCTTATTTTACTAGATTCTTTAAGAAGAAAACGAACTTGAGCCCACAGGAGTATAGGGATTTTACTGGATAACATTATTAATTAAATAACTAAGGCTATATGAGCTATCACAGCTTATATAGCCTTTTTGCTAAAATAATTATATAATTTTAATATAAAGATAAAGATAAAAGGTGGACAAAACAATGAAAATAAAAACTTTAGTTTTATTAGCACTATTTATCGCAATTAGTATTGTAGGAGTAATATTAAACGGACATATATCAGTATTTGTACTAATGCCTATTTTAGGAATTGGAATAGCTGCAATGATTCCAGTACTTTCCTTTGCTGCATTTCTAAATGTATTTATAGCTTTCCTAGTTTATAATTTCTTGCCAAAGAGTATAAAGCAATGGAAATAAAAAAGATAAGGGATTTAAGCCTTATATCAATAGGTGACAACAAGAAGATGGTGATAGACTGTGACAACTGTGGTGGTATAGGCATGAAAGCTATGGATGAACTAAAAGTTCCTCCCTTTTATGTTGGAAGGTTTACAACTAGAGTTGCCTTACTTGAGGTATTATCCACTGGAGCTGAGGTAATTACTATAACCAACACAATTTATAATGAGATGGAGCTTACTGGAAATAATATTATTAAAGGCATTTTAGAGGAATTTAAAAAGCGGCTTAAACGATATAATCCTTACAGGAAGGCAGTACCTACTTTGGCAGACAAGTCAGCCATTGGCTCTACCACTGAAGTTGACTTAACTATTAATTCACTGGCAAGTAAGGATTTATTAAATGCCATTTAAGGTATTGATAAAAATATTATGTTCCAAAAGGGTGGAATAAGCTGGACATTTAATGGAAAAGATATTACTTCTATAGTAACAAGTGACATAGACTTATCCTTAAAAGCAGTGACAGATTCTTTAAAAGCTAAAGAAGTTAGCAAATAGAACTTGTCCACTCCGTTACCAATTTCTGTAACGGGGTCGTACTTCTGACCAGTTATATCCTATATTGTATTCTTATACATGATATTGGTTTCATTATTTGAATGCACCCACCTTTGGATTTTGATTAGGTGGGTGCATTTTAAGGCTGGTGTGTGCACTTTTAATCAGAAACAAGGAGTTTGAAAACAAAGGAATAAAGTTATCATTTAAATATTGTAATAGATACCCTGCAAATTGGTTGATTAAAAGCGATTTGCAGGGTAAAATAATATTGGTAAGATTATTTATTTGTAATTGAAAGAATAGAAAATAACTTCAAAGAAATTGGAGGGATTAATGTGAAAATCTATCACGGCAGTAATGTTGTTGTAGAAGACCTGAAATTTTAACAAGTAACCGTCTGCTTGATTTTGGCATAGGTTTTTATAGCACAAGCAATAAAGAACAAGCGGTTCGTTGGGCTGAAAAGGTGAGCTTAAGAAATAATACAAGTCAAAAGTTTTTGACAGTATATAATTTTGATATAGAAAAAGCTAAAAAGAGACTTAACATCATAAAATTTGCATCAGATGATGTAAATTGGTTGGATTTTATAACTATAAACCGTAGTGGAAAAGAAGTTTCAGAAGAATATGATATTGTAATAGGTCCTGTTGCTGACGATAATGTATATTTAGCCGTAAAACTCTTTGAAACTGGAGTACTAGATAAAGAAGAAGTCTTAAAACGTTTGAAAATAGAGAAACTTTTTGATCAGATATTATTCCATACACAGAAAGGATTAGAATTTTGTGTGTTTGATCATTATGAAGATTGGGGAGTAAAAAACCATGGATAAAAACAAATTTGATGCAGTGTTTCCAATCATCTGTTCTGCGCTTGCAGAGAAAATTGCAGTGGAACTAAATCTATCTGACAAAGAAGCTGTTACAAAACTTTACTCCTTTTATCTGTATGAAATGTTGGAACAAGAAGAAACAAAGGTTTGGCAGTATAGTACAGAGAAACTGTTTGAATTGTTTTTAGAAGAACAAAATACAGGAAAGATAAGCTTTCCGGAGGTATGAGGTGATAAATCACGGGAAGAAATATTGATTTTACAGTATTTTGTCTTGAAAGTTATAAGCAAGCCCATCATATAACTGGTAAGGCTACGCTAAAAGTCTTTAATGACTATAAGGTATTTGATTACATTGAATCATTTTATGATGTGCTTCATTCAACTGGGCAGGGATATATTGCGGAAGATATTGATATCTATATCAAATCAAGGGAAATGTGATTTAATAACTTAGGTTGTAAGCTAATAGTATTACTATGTTTTCATAGACAGATGTTTGAGGGAATTTTCATTAGGGTGGTGCATCCCCATAGATGATTTAAGGGTATTATCCATAAAGGTATAGGGTTTTGTGAAATTCTTTAGGGGTAAGTTGAGATTTGAACACCTCTCAAAATATGGGTTACAGTTCAACCTCACTACGAGAAATCCCTAAGTTTAATTTCGTTTTGCTGGTAGAATATCAGCCTCCGTCCTTTATTCTCATGTTTTAATAAAGGACGTTATGCTTATCTTAAAATTATTGTGAGCATTGTATAAAAGGTGGATGATTACTTGGCTTAACGTCAAAATCCTAAGAATATTTTTTTAATTACTAATTTTAGAATAAACACATCTGAACTGTAACGCTGATCAATTGTAATTGAAGGCGGAAAGTAGAATAAATAAAAATAGAAAATACAAATTATGAGTATATTAATTAATCCCTCACATCAATAAAAGGTGCAAGGGATTTTTTATTATTATAGATCTCATATTCCGCTTAACTAAAGTTAATCCATCTAACTCTCACTCCACATCCATGGATAGATTTTCTTCTTCCTGAACAAGAGGCAATTCTCCTAAACCTATAGTGTCAGGAAACTGCTTTTGATTGTATAGATACTGTAAATCAAGGTATTCCAAAGCGGCTCTTATGTATGTCCTGACCGGCTGGGAACCTAGCTGTTTGATTAAAGATGAAGAATCCAGTTCAGGAGACCATGTGTAAGCATCACCATGCAGATGTGTGATTTTGTCGAGCAATTTTTCAAGATCTTCTTCTTTAGCTGGTAGAATTTTCAGAGAATGTGTATCCACAGCCTTAACAAAAAAGTTCTGGATATCTGCAATAGCAGCATCTCCATATTTTGCAGCCAGCTCGGGCATGATGCTTCTGTCATCATCTTTTTTCCCGTACCAAAGATCGTCCTGGAGTCTTGTGGCTGCTGCGGCTACAGTATAGATAGGGTATTTCATCCCCCCACTCCAGTTTAGAAGCCATGACAAATTGCTATATGCTTTATATCGTGCAGTTTTCCCTAATCGTCCTATTAATTCCACCTCGTCAATCAAGATTACCCAACCACTGAAGCCGCATAATCTTAATGCATCTGCAATAACACCAAAATATGCAGAAGTATGCTCATTTTTTTTAAAGTTCATTTTTTGAAGAGAAGACTGTCTGCTTTTTCTGTGAATTCTTCCAAGCTCAGGAGTGGGAAGTCTAAGGCCCGTCAGATCACCATATAGCTTATCTTTTTCTTCACCCTCGGTATAGAAATAGTCCTCAAATACTATAGAGGGGAGGCTATTTACATATCGCCCTTCTTCCAATATCCTGCTTTTATGAATATCTGAAAGTTGAAATTTATTGAGGTAATGCTGTATGCCTTCAAGTGTGGAATCGGGGGTTTTTATACGTGGAGCTACGTTTCCAAAAAAATTGTATAGATTGTGACAGGAAACCTCACGACTTAAAGAAACACGGCTAACAGCAAAATTCATATCGAGAGCAGTGTGCTCTATTGCAGTTAATGCATGAGTCTTGCCTTGTCCATATTGTCCCCAAAGAATTCGTCCGTTAGGGATATTTCCTCGATCAAATGAAGAAAGGTCTTCAGTTATTTTTTCTGTAAGGTTGCATCGTAAATCAGGTAATATTCTTGTTGAAAGTCTGGTTGGAATTCCTGCTCTTAAGGACTCTATTACAAATATAGATTCTATATTATTCATGATTGTCAGCCTCCACGTTATCGCACATATAAGCATTTTCCATAACAACTGCCTTCAATGTGCTTTGACTACTGAAATTAGGCAAATTGTCTTTGAATTTTCTTTTCAGGCCATAATTACTGAAAACTCTGGATAAATGTTGGGAAAGTATTCTTGGGAAATCTGAGCCAAGGGATTCCAGGTGTTTGTCAACATCTACTATATCACACAGCGAGTTAAACATACCTGAAGGAACAAGCCCTGTTTGAAGTCTCATCCAAAGTGCTTCATAGCTTTTAAAACCACGTTTTTCATCTTCTACAATATTTCTTCGACCAGCTACCATGAACATAAGTCCTTTTAGCATTTCAGTATCATCAATTATTTGCCTAATAAGCTCGCAGGTATCTTTAATGTTACTAGGTGAATAAATAAATCGGCCAGTTTCAGTTGAGCGCTCATACATTACATCGATATCATCAATGAGTACGACAAGCCCCTTCATTCCTGAAAAGATAATTAGTTTTAGTAGTGAATTTAGCCATTGGCGTGCATTTGACTTTTGAAGAGTCTCAAAAATACCAGCGGATTGACGCTCGAATCTCTCTAATTTCTCACCTTTTATCCATTTTATTGCCAGACGAGTTGCATTGTCATCCTCATTTATAAGCCTGTCTTTAATAAGGGTAAATGCAAATGTAAATAAAGAAGGACTAAAATCAGAATCTTTTAACGTCTTTGCAATAGCAATCCTTATTTCTCTTGAAGCATCAGCTGTGCCATACCCCTCTTCGATGACATAAGGCAAGAGCTTGCACGTGCCATCATATATGGTGCTTCCATAACCTAAAGACTGTGCAACTTTGACACTGAGACCACAAATAACCTTTTCCATATCCACACATGAGATTATGAGCCTGTAAAGATTGGGTATATCATTTAATTTTGGGCCAGCGTTTCTAGCTGATAAATAAATACTAGAATAACCTTTTTGCAATGAAAGCTGTTCTATTGTACGCAGCATATGAGTCTTACCAGAGCCTTCATTTCCAATAAGTACTTTTACCTTACTACCACCTTCTGATATAAAGGTGTCAAGATAAATCTGTGAGAACCTGTCGAGCCAAATTTCTGAGCCCAGGGTCATATCTTTTACCAATTCTAGATTATCTGGAGGCTCACCCCTTCTTAAACGTATTACATCATCAACAGTAAGTGCCATTATATTTCTCCTTCTTTATATATTGTAAGACTACTGATTCTACTTTCTCTCCCTAAGCTATCTACTATGGCTATAGATTTTGACTGGTTTCTAGCGAACCCCAATTCGAATTTGTATTCCTCATAGGATATAGTCGATTGTTCTTTTAAAAGTCCAAGATCATAAATATAAAACTGTTTTGGATAATCCTGCTTTGAGGATACCTTTAAGGTAAGAAGGCCATAAATATCATTTAAAGAAACCGCTCTGCCCCAGGCTACGTCTTTTTCCCTATAAATAAGACGGTTTGCGTATGAATAAGCTTCTAAAAGCTCCTTCATAAATGCAGTTTGGTTAAATTTCCTACCTGTTAACTTTTTGTACCTAATTGACACCCATTTGGCAAGCTCTGGAGGATTTAGCACTGCTGTTCTTTCATGCTTTCTTCCAAGGGAAAGTCTTGCCTCAAAAGAGTCACGGGAAATTGCTAACTTGAATGGAGGAATGTCGTATTGTGGAAATTCTCCGCTTAGGGGCACACCCGAATCCCTTAATGAATTTTCTAAAGATGAAATAAACTCTGAGGAGTTTATTTTCTGTTTTAGATCTTCGAAACTAGCGTCTAATTCCTCTTGTATTATTGTCCAACTTTCAGTCAATCGCTCTAAAAGTGGAATCATGTTTGAAGAAGTATTAATTGAATCCTTAATATTCCAGCTTTTAGAAATGTTTTTTACAATTTGCCAATTCTTAAGCAGACTTTTTGCTGAAGAATCAAAAACAGGTATCATATTTGGATTTTCTTCGATATTATTCATTTTATTTTAATGCTCCCTTCACGAATTGTACATTTAATTACAAATTAAAATAATATTGTTTAAATATATCATATAATTGTTATTATTTCCATAAGAAATTCTACATAGAATCTGATAAACATCTTACAATCAACATAAGACTAACATGTATTCTATCAAATATAAAGTACTTTCCGCATTTATTTTAGATAAGCTTTAAAATAGATTAAAATTATGTTAGTCTTAGTTATTGAAATAACTGATTTTTCAATAGAAACGGTGAAAGAGGAATAATGGAATGAAAATACAAATTGGAGATAATAAAGTCCAAATTTCAGATTTACAAATTATGCTTGCAGCAAAACAAACAGATATCTATGATGCAGGGAAGAAGTTCTATCAGTGGAAATATGTCAAAAGGGTAAGCTACCGTTCCTATGAAAATAGTTTTTATGGTGCTGTATTAGGAGAAAAGATACAGGAAGTAAAGGTTGTATTCATGAAAAGGGGTGACTTTTCAAGCTGTAGTTGTAACTGTGATGATTTCAGAACTAGTGGTCAAGCATGTAAGCATGCTATTGCTGTCATGTTTGCTATTTTAAATTATTTTGAAGGAAAACCTCAGATAATTATTGAAAATATATTTAAATTTGAGAATCTTGATAAAGCAATTTCAAGTACTACTATTCCACCTAAAGTAAAGGTAGAAGTTTCTCAGAGGAAAGAAAATCAAGTTACTGCAAATAATGCTCAGCAGTTACCAAGAACTGATGAATTAATCTTAAATAATGAGGCAAGAAGCTTTTTGACTGCATATGATGAAATAATGGCGCTTCAGAGCGTGAAAATAGCCTCCACTTTAATTGATGATAGTAGTGAAGAAGTAGTAAAGCTTGTACCAGTTTTTGTAATAACACCGAGATGGAACTCAGTTGAGCTGGGGTTAGAGCTTCAAATAGGTGGAGACAGGCTCTATGTAATAAAGGATATATCTGACTTTATACATGCCTGTAATGCTTCCAAAAGGTATGTATTTGGTAAGAAGTTTACATATATACCTGGTAAAATGGTATTTGACAAAAAATCTTCCAGTATTATGCAGCTAATTACAAAAATATACAACGATGAAAAGCGACTATATACCAATTATTATTCATCAAGTCCTATATTTAGTGTAAAAAGGCAAGTGAAGCTTTCTGAATCCGCAATGAAGACTTTTTTTGAAATATATGAAAAGGACTACTTTAATATTAGGATAGGAAATTCTAATATTATAAATGATGTATCCATTGTAGAGGATAATATCAACCCGAAAGTTGAATTTAAAGCAATCAATGGGGGTGTCAGTCTGACATCAGTATTAGAAGGAACTGCATATGCTTTAGATTTTCAGGGCGAGTATATTTATTATAGGAAACAGATTTATAAAACAAACCTTGACACTGGTAGTATTGCTCCACTTTTAAAGTATTATAAAGACAGTAAAATGGAATTGGAATTTCCGGAAAATGAAGCTGTAAAGCTATTTTCCAATATAATTCCGTCGCTGGAAAAATGCTGTATATTAGAAATAGATAAGACACTAGCAGAAAAATATTTTAGAGTGGAACTGGTTACAACTATATATCTAGACAAATATGAAGAAAAAGGAATGTCAATGATCATAGCGAATGTAGAATTTGCATATGGTGAACAAAAAATTAATGCTTTTAAAAATTTCAACACTAAAGAAAATGAAGTAAATGGAAGGATATTCATTCGAGCAGAAAAGGAAGAAAGAGCTATAATTGATTTGCTAAAGAATTCGGGCTTTGAAAGTGGTTCAGACTTCTTTGTACTGAAGGATGAAGATAAAATTTATGAATTTATAACTGATGAATTAAAGGGCTTGAAGGAAAAGGCGAATTTGTTTTATTCAGATTCCTTTAAAGAAGTGCGTATTTATCCTATGAAAAACATCAAGGCGGGTGTCCGCTTGAATGAAGGCAGTAGCATTCTGGAACTGACACTGGATATGGGGGGCATTGATACGGAGGAATTAAAGGATCTTATGAAATCCTTTCGTATGAAAAAAAAGTATTACAGGTTAAGGAACGGAGCATTTATACCTCTGGGAGCAAAGGAACTAAGTACAATGGTTAAGCTGCTGGAAGAACTCAATATCACAGATTCAGACCTATCCAGCAAGGTAATAAATCTGCCCACATATCGGGCAATGTACATTGATAATGCATTAAAGGAGGCTAATAATCTGCAGGTTGAGAGAAATATGCCTTTCAAGCAGTTGGTACAGAATATCAGAGAACCTCAGGACATGGAGTTTTCTATTCCACAAGAATTGAAGGGGGTTTTGCGTGATTACCAGGAAGTTGGCTTTAAATGGCTAAAGACTCTTGCTAACTATGGTTTTGGAGGTATACTTGCAGATGATATGGGGCTTGGGAAAACTCTTCAGGTAATTGCACTGATACTGTCCGAAAAGCTAGAAAAAGCTAATGATGATATGTATAAGCCTTCTATAGTAGTTGCGCCAACCTCTCTTGTATATAACTGGATGGAGGAGGTTCATAAGTTTACAAGCCAATTGTCGATAATAGTTGTTTCAGGAAGCCCCACAGACAGAACTTTGCAACTACAGGAAGCAAAAAATGCAGATTTGATCATTACAACATATGGAATGATTAAGCGAGATGTTGAATCTTATAAGGATATGGAGTTCTCATATTGTATTTTGGATGAAGCCCAGCACATAAAGAATCCCAGTACTCTGAATGCAAAAACTGTAAAGTTGCTGAAAGCGACCTGCTATTTTGCCCTTACAGGAACTCCAATAGAAAATTCACTCACAGAGCTATGGTCGATTTTTGATTATATTATGCCTGGATATCTATTGTCTCAGCATATGTTTTCCAAAAGATTTGAAACCCCTATAATAAAAAACAAAGATGCCAAAGTGCTAAAAGAACTAGGAAGGCATATAAATCCTTTCTTACTCCGAAGAATGAAAAAAGATGTATTGTTAGAATTACCAGAGAAGACCGAGTGTAAGCAGATATGTGAAATGCAGGAGGAACAAAAAAAAGTATATCTTGCATACATACTAAAAGCCAGACAGGAACTAACTGTTGAGCTAGCAGATAAAGGTATTGATAAAAGTCAAATTAAAATATTTGCAATGCTAACAAGGCTCAGGCAGATTTGCTGTCATCCTAGTCTTTTTATTGACAATTACAAGGGGCAGAGCGCAAAACTTGATATGCTACTGGAAATTCTTGAAGATGCACTTGAAGGTCAGCATAGAATTCTATTGTTTTCTCAATTCACAGGAATGCTAGCTATTATTAAACAGGAATTAGTTAATAGGAACATTGGATATTTTTATCTTGATGGAGCCATAAAGGCAGAAGAAAGAATTAGGATGGTAAAAGCTTTCAATGGTGGGGAAAACAGTGTTTTTTTGATATCCCTTAGAGCAGGGGGAACAGGTCTTAATCTTACAGGTGCCGATGTAGTAATACATTATGATCCGTGGTGGAATCCTGCAGTAGAAGATCAAGCAACTGACCGTGCGTATAGAATAGGACAAAAGAATCCTGTTCAGGTATTGAAGCTTATTACTAAAGGAACAATTGAAGAAAAAATTTATCAACTTAAGCAAAAGAAAAAGGAACTTATTAATTCAGTAATACAGCCAGGCGAAAGCTTTCTAACAAAAATGAGTGAAGAGGAAATAAGTAGCCTCTTTGAATATAATATTAATAATTAATCAGCTATACTGACTTTGAAGGACATAACCTGGTGATTGTATAATAATATCATGGAGGGCGAATAACTCATAGTGTTTAATAGGATGAAATGCCAGAGCGATTTCGAATTTTTGAAAATGAACTATGGCTTAGTAGAAGGCTTTGACAGACGCCAGTAGATAATTTCATTGTATTTTATATTCCCAAAGCTGAAGATGCTGCTGTTACCATTATACGTGTTATGTATGGAAGAAGGGACACTGATGAACAGCTTAAAAAGATTAATTAGCATTTATATAGAAGTAAGTATACAGATTTTGTAGATTATAATTAAATCGAGGAAGGTTGTAAAAGTAATTTAGTTTTTATGTTCTCTCGGGATACTGTTTTGAGGGAATTATTTTTGATTATGGATTACTGAGGGCTATGTCTGTAGTTTTAAAAAGCTTTAGCCATGAGCAGAAAAAATAACCTCCTTTGTATTAAAAAAAACGGGGTATGCACTTTTTATCAGAAATCCTATACTTTTTAGCGCTACTCAAACTAGCCGAATTGTATCAATATTATAGTTATTAGACAAAACATAAATGAAATACTTAATCCCCCAGCTATGCTGGGGCGAATAGAGTAAGCAGTAGTGATACTTCGGACAAAAAAGCCTCCTATGGTATAATGACAACGGTGTCGTAAGCCATTATCACAAGAATAGGAGGCGGTCATAATAGACAGTTCAAGTTTATCACATACAAAGTGGAAATGCCAATACCATATTGTTTTCATTCCGAAATATAGAAGGAAAGTATTATATGGGCAAGTGAAGGCAGATATTAGAGAAATTCTGAAAAAGCTATGTGAGTATAAAAAGGTTGAAATAATTGAAGGCGCTGTATGTATAGATCATGTACATATTTGTGTTAGTATACCACCAAAAATAAGGGTGTCGGAATTTGTTGGATATTTGAAAGGGAAAAGTGCATTGATGATAATTGATAAACACCCCGCACAAGGCATCAAATGGAATAGAGCATTTTGGGCAAGAGGGTATTATGTATCAACAGTAGGAGATATTACAGAAGATACGATTAAGAGATATATTCAAGAACAGCAAGAAGAAGCTAAGAAAGAAGAAACACAAAGATAGCCTCTTTTAGAGGCGGATGGTAGTGTGCTTACGATGTCCACCTTTTAGGTGTGCATGTAATAGAGCCCTTATAGGGCTAATATCATACCACCACTTGAAGTGGTGGTTGCTGACTTTGCTTAGAAGGAGTAATTTAATAAATGAAGAATATTAAAAAAGTAATTATAGACTGTATGTTGATGTTATTAATTATAGGAATCGCTACATATGCAATAAAGGTAGATAATGAAATCAAAAAAGTCTCGAAAATTTATGGTGAACAAAAGCCAAGGATTGTACAAATTAATACTTCAACAGAGGAGACCACAAATAAAATCATGATAATAATATTTCTAAAAGGAAATTTTCAAGATGGAAATCAAAAATCTAAAAACCTTGAATTTTCCATGACTATAGATTGTAAGAAAGTTTGGGCTTTAAGATTTGATAGTTGGGTTGATAATGAAGTAAATGTTTCAAACTAATCTGACGTAATTTTCATAAAAAGCGAATTAGGTGAAGTTGAAAATTTTAAGTTTCATTAAATATTATAGGATAAGAATAGGCAGAGGGTTTCATTCAACCTTCTGCCTATTCTTATGATAAAATAAATGCTATTTGTTGTGCTAATTACTATTTATGCACCTCAAAACCTAACCCGTTGAGAAAAGTATCAACAAGCCCATTATAATGGTCTACAATTCATTAGTCATGTATTTGGAGATAGTTGCACTTAAATAGATGCATACCATGAAAGAATACCTAGTTGAACCCCAAATAAGAATGCACATATTAAAGCATCTAAGTTTATGAATCGATATAATACCCATAGGCTTCATTCTAGCTTAAGCTATAAATCCCCCAATGAATTTTACTAAAAGACCCTCGGGAAATAAATTGAAAGTATAGTCATTCATTTATAATAAGTTTAAAATGCTAATCCATTCGGATATATTGTCCAAAATTAAGGAGCACATACGAAATTGTATAAAAATATAAATTAGATGTTGTAATATTTAATTTAAAATGGTAATATTTCAAATATAGGAAGTGATTTTTTTGCGAAGGTATATTAGAAATTTTAATAAAAGATTTAAGAATAAAAGAATACAAATTTAAAAGTAGGAATCCTTAAGAAAGGGATATCCTACTTTTTTTTATTAATACAACAAATTTGCTGTAAATAAGAAACTATACGATTTAATATTTTATTTTCATAAATAAATCTTATAAGGTTGTGTAAAAATGATAACTGTAATAAAGGAAAAAAATAGTAATAGGTTTTTTGGTAAACAATATATCAAAATAGAGAGATACGGTTGCAGTGAAACAGTAATTTCAACAGTAAGAATAAAATCAGTAAGTTTGAAAAAAGATAATTATATTTATATGTTTTTGTCATCTTTTAATAAAGTTGAATTTTATGAGTGTTTTTATTATTTGAACTATGAAATTAAGGGAGCATCTTTCAAGGATAGAGAAGGTGCATTATCAGCGTTAAAAATTTTTTTTCAATTTATCGAATTATTCAATGTAGATTATAGAAATATTAGGAAGAAAGATCTTCTAAGGCTAAAGATATTTTTGCGTGGTGGCTATTACGATGGAAACGATATGAAATTAGAAATCAGAACAAGGAGATCGTATAAGACAATAAATAAATATTTTTGTGTTTATCGTCAATTCCTAGTATATGTAGAAGCTAAGGTAAATTTATTTACCGTGGAAAGTAAAAAGTTGAATTTTGCAGAGGATAAAAATTATAATACAAAAATATATGAAAATAATAACAAAGTTATTCAACAAAATTTATTGCCAGATTATATTAGCGTAAGTAAATACATAGAAATTTTAAATTATATAAGAAGCAAAGAAAATAGATTCAAGCTTAGAAACGAAATAATGATACGATTAGAATTCGAGTGTGGGTTAAGGGTATCCGAAGTACGTGGAATCACTTTAGAAGACGTATATACAGACAAACACATAGAAAATAAATTTGTGATGGGAATTATTGAGCTAAGGAACAGAATAAGTGATAAGCAATATCAATTATGCAAAGGTTGTCGGCGAGTAACATCAAAAGACGATTATAATACTAAGGAATATAACACGCTAAATGATGGATTCCAACAAGTTGCAGTTCCTATGGGTATAATTAATTTAATAAATGAATACGTAGCAGAAATTAGAGGTGCTAAAAATACAACTAAGATAACAAGAATGAATATGAGAAATACCAAAGCGGATAAAGTTTTGTCTAGAAGTAACATAGCTGATAATTACTATATCTTTCTTAGTAAGAATTATACTCCAATAACTGTTAGTGGCTGGAATAATATTATTAGAGACATTTATTCAAATGTTGGCATTGAATTAGACAAGGAGTGCAGAAAAACAAATTTAAATCATAAACTGAGGCATGGCTACGCGATGATGCTGAAAAATTTATGTGGATATTCGGCAATTGACTTAAAATTAGCGTTAAGGCACAGAAGCATTCAGTCCTCGCTTGTATATACAAATCCAAGTTTAGCAGATCTGTTAAAAAAGAATAAAGAATCTATGGACATATTATACAGTAGATTCCCTGAACTTCTCATTAAACAAGGGGAGGGAGATAAGATTGGGCAAGATAATATATAGATTAAAAACTATGAATATTGATAAAATAGAAAAATCAATTAGAGAAATTATGGAAGAAAAATTTAAAGATCAATTACTAAAGTATTTTCATCAATTCGGTTTGTATTTTGAAATAGAAGAAAGTATTAAATCTACTAATAGTACAATATTGGCAAGAGAAGCAAGCCATTGGTTATATTTTATTAACGAGATGAAAAAATATGACTTAGAAAATTTTAATTGGAATAGCTTCTGCGAAAGAATGAATCAGCCTTTTAAAGATCATTACGTTTTTAGAAAATTATATGTCGATTTTTTTATATTTTATGTAAAAGCAGGTTGCGATATTGGAGAAAACTCAGATTATCTTAGAAATAACGTCAATATTTTAGTTAGCGTTAAGTTTACTTCAACTTACGAGGGTACAAATTTAATTGCCAAAAATGAAATATTGAGTCACTATCCTATGTTATCAAAACCACAAAATATTTTACATATTATGTTAACAAGTGTTAAAAATGTAAAGCGGCTTATAACCATTAATTTCAATACAGAGAGCATATTTATAAAATGTATTTTAAAAGAGTATATTAATTATTTGTTAGAGTATAGTCAAACGCCTATAAGAAATGTTAATTACAGACAATTTTTTTATTATTTCGGGAAAAGTTTTGTGTCGACCTATATACCTGACAAAATAGAAGATTTTAATATTATTACTTTTAATAAGCAGTATAGATTTTATAAAAAAATCAAGCCTTTAAGTCCTACTAGTAAAAGTAGTAACAATGGCTATCAACCCTTAAATAATCTAAAAGATTTTTATTTGTTCCTAATTAAATACATTAGGAAGCATAACATTAACTACGAATTATTTAATGTTGCAACCGGAATTGACGAAATATTCTTATCTCAAAATGAATTTTGTGACTTATACGAAAAAGGATTTCGAGTTATTAAATATAGTGCATTCGAAGCACCCCCATTAAGTAATAGATTTTATTTGAATCCCAATAATCAAGTTAAGTTCACTATTTCTTGTACTGCTACGCAATACTTATTGATTGATTTGAGTAATTTAAATAAAGATTTCTCTGATGATATAAAGGAATGGCTTTGGCTAGGCGAAGGAAATATTATTCACAGAAAAAGTAAGTTAAATTCCTTCCTAAGATTTTTGGAATTTTCTAATTTATATAAAATAAAAACTAATGATAAACTTTTATTATTAAAAAAAGAAAATAACTCTATATTTAATTCAGGAATGATATTGAGTTATGTTATATATTTGAAAAAAAAATATACGAACACAACAACCATTAATAGTGAGATTAAGAAGGTCAAGGCAGTATTAAAATATCTTTATAATGAAAAAAAAGAAAAATATAAAATAGAAAATATAATTTTTACTTTCTTAAGAGAAATAGAAGATAAAAAGTACGGTGGGAATCCAATACAAGATGATGATATGCATTTGATTATTGAAGAGTTTATGAAGCTTGATGACGAACTTATAATTATAATATTTAATTTATCTGTTGCAACAAATATAAGAATAGGTGAAGTATTCAGTCTAGAACGTGATTGTATAGACCAAATATATGAGAATGGCGATGGAGTTATAAAACTTAGAAGAAAAGGAACAATGGATGATTATCAATTTTTGCCTGTTGATTTTAAAGTTATAGGACTTATTGAAAAGGCATTGCTGATTACGGAAGAACTATTAGAAAATCTTAATGTGGAGTATAAAAATCTTATTTTTATTAAAAAAACAAATCGAAATAAAGTTAAGCCTTATAATCAATATTTTCAAAAAAAGTTTTTAGAAGTTTATAATAAAATTTCAGGACAATTGAAAGGTAAATATACAGCATATAATTTAAGACATACTTTCATTAACCTTATTGTAAAACAAGGAGTTGAAAACGGGAAAAGCTATTCAGATATAGCCCAAGAGACTGGAAACTCTCCTGAAGTATTTAAAAAACATTACGTTGAAAAAGAATCGTTAAGGGATTATCTTGAAGTAATGTCAGAAACAATTATCAATGATGTTGATATTAATGGGAGAATACTGAATGATGATTCGTATATAGCATTTAATCAGCAAGTAAAGGATGCTGCTGGAGCATGCGATAACGATAAAAGATGTGATGATGATGATGATGGGTGCTTACATTGCCCAAGCTTTATTACAACACTAGATCGAATCCCAATATTTGAACATAATATTAAAATAATTCGATATAAAATGGAAGAAGAAAAGAATATTCAAGTGAAAAAACTTTTAGATTATGATCTTCAATCACATGTAGTGTATCTAAACAAAATGTATCAAATGAAATATTCTAAGGAAGTGTAAAAAAGTAAAATGGAAAAACAAAAGGTTATTTTGGAGGATAGTAGATTAAATGAATATTTAGGGCTTAGAATAGATGGGCCGATTTTGACTCAAATTACATTAAATGATGATATTATAAACTATATCCAACAAGAATTAGAATTCGGTATGGATTATTGGGACTTTTCAAAATTTGATAAAGCTAATTCCATTAATAATAGATTAATATTTAATTTTAAAAAAATAGATAGAAATTATATAGTATTTCTAAAACAATATATTGTTAGAAGAATTATTATTTATAGGGTGAAAATTTGTACAGTTAAAACTGAATTCAGTTTTATAAAGAAATTCGTAAGCTTTTTATCAGAAAATAATATATATTATTACGAATCAATAGACCTTAAAGTTGTACAAGCCTTTATTGAAAAAAATTTCGAAGGAAATATGCCAAAAACTAAGAAAATCAAGATTTCTAATATTAAGAGTTTTTTGAATCTGATGGAAGAAATAAATGAAAATATATCATATGCTAAAATATACAAATACATGGAAAGTATTGTAAGTAAAGAAGAGATAAGGTTAGAAACGGAAAGTAATAAATTCAAACTAATTCCAGAAATGATATTTAAAAAAATACTTTCTCTAGCTATATTAGATGTGAAAGACGAAAATCTTTGTATATTTAGAAGATTAACTGCAGCAATGATAGTTTTTCTAGCTGAAACTGGTATAAGAATTGGAGAATTTAGGTTGATAGAAATTGGAAACTTACATAAAGAGATGTTGGATCTAAATAAGATTTATACCTATTTAGATTTTAAGACTTTCAAAGGAGCTAGCGCTGATGAGGGTTTTAAATGGACATATACAAGTTTATCCGATAAAGCAGAAATGGCATATAATTATATAATAGAATTAACTCAGAAGTTTAGAGCTAAAAAAAGCGCAACTACACTATATCTAAGTAAATACGGAGAAAGATATTATGATGAAACAGCTTTTGGATCACAAATTATCAAATTTATGATAATTCATCGGATAGAGTTAGACTGTATAAATTCAAAGTCCGAAGAAGTAAAGAAATTAAATAGTAAATGCATTAAAAATATGTTTAAAAGCAGGATAAAAAGCAAAGCTATATGTGAACAGTTTAAAGATAACGATGTACTTTATTATATTACTCCACATCAATTTAGGGTTAACTTATGTAATAGTTTATATAAAAAAAATGTTCATATTTTTTACATACAAAAGCACATGAATCATATTTATGAGGACACTACAGCTTATTATATAAGGAGTGAAAGTTATAAAGAAAAAGATATTTATGCTAAAAGAGTTATTGAAAAAATCGTTGTATTTTCTCAAATTAATGAAGGAAAATTTGAGGGTATACCGGAATCTATTGTCGAAGAAATGCAAGAAGATTTAAAAGATAATGTGATTCTTAATAAATATAAAAAAATAGAAAGCTTTTTAAAAAGCAATAAAATATATATAGAGAAAAATACTGATTCATTACTAAAAATGATGCTAGAAAATGAAAATTCAGTTTTGGAACTTGAGGAAGGTTTTTGCTGTAGAAATGAATTTATGAGTCTATGCGCTAGGCAAGAATTTCTAAATTCAAATTCAAAGTATAACTCTATATCAATTTATATTCCAACTATAGATTTTGTAGATAGCACATATAATAGATTCCATGATAAGTTAAAGGTAATAAAGCATAACAAGGAACTAGTGGATCAGGGATTGCCTTATCAAATTGAATTATCAAGAGAAACTACAGCAATAAGGAAACTTGTCAGTAAATGCTTAGTTCCAGAATTTATGTTAATAAAAAGTTTTATAGGAAATAAAGGATCTACAGAATTTGAGAGAAGGTATCCTCACCTTACTAATTTAGCAAAAGATATAGATAATATTACTCAAAAGGAGTTAAGTGAATGGATATAGATATAGAAGAATTAAAAAAGAGAGTTATAAGTAATTTGGTAAGATATAAATTAATGGATTTAACACAAATGCGTCCGAAAATGCAAAATCAATTAATTGAAATAGAAGATGCAATTAGTGAGTCAGAAGAAATTCGTAACCAATGTATTGAACAATATAAAAAGAGCAGAATAACCTACAAATCTTTATCAGATAATCCGAATGTTCATCTATCTCGTATGTCAATTGATAATAATAAAGATATTATCAAAGTTTATATTGATTTTAGAATTGAAGAAATTGACCAAAATGAGAGAGATATATTTATTCAGATTAAGGAGCTAAAGAGGAAAAATTTAGAGTTGGAAAATGGACTTACAGATATAGTTAATGGCGAATTTAAATATTACACTTTGTTAGAAAAAGTAAAAGGATTGGAAAATAAAGTGAATGAGTTAAATGAAGAGAATGAGAGAAATATACTATTAAAAATAAAATTACAACTTGAGAATAACGATCTTAAAAAAGTTATTAATAATAACAATTTAAACATTTTGAAAAGCAGGAAATAGAAAAACTTTCTAAATAATATTGCGGTATGTAGCTAGAGTCTGTAGCTAGAGTATCTTTATTATAGTACTTAAGAATTATAAAGAAGGGATTGTTATCAATTAATATATTTTAATTGTAAGCATATGATTTATAAAAGGAAAGTTAAATATAGAATTCGAAAAACAGAAATTATGGACATTATGCCGTAATTGGCGCTAATTTTCTTTTAAATGAGGATATGCAGTGCCTTATACTAGCCGGAAATGAATTAGTATCTGTACTTATTAATTTCCTTCATATAGGTTATAAAGCATCGGAAACTAAAGTAACAGCTGGAATTCCGAGTATCAAATGAAATGTTATAACGGTGGAACGCAGTGTGTATCAAACGAATATACGGTTCTAATAGACTAAATACAGCGGGATTTGAGAAAATGTCTGAGTACGGATAACATGATGTCCTTTTTTTGTAGGTGTAGCTTGTAATTGTGGTAATAGTAACTATACCAACATTTTGTAAGGAGTAGATATTTAGTAAGATTTAAATATACCAGATGCAGATTTAAAGAAAGAGTTAAATAAGTAATAGAGCATGGGGGGCGTAGTTGGTAAGGACGGGAAATGCAACGTCTATAAGGATACATAATTCAGTAGTATTTATATGAAGAGATAGTAGCCATCTTGGTAGAAAAAATATAATAGTAACTACGAGGATGATAAAACTACAGGAATAGCCCTAGATCAAAGAATATCAAAACTAGTTTTGGAAAAGTTGATGTTGCAAGGGATCGTAAATCAGAATTAACCCAAAGATAGTAAAAAATTACGAAACTGTTTGTAGTTATCTTGATAAAAGAGTTATAGGATTATATGAAAAAGGCACGTCAGTGGACTATACAAAATCAGAAATTGATGAGCTATATGGAGTAGATATTTCACCATCTTTGATTTCTAGGATTACCTATAAAGTGATGGAAACAGCTATAGCATGGCAAAATAAAGACTTAGATTCTGTATACCCTATACTGTATTTAGATACGCTATTCATTTCAAAGTTAGAGAATAGCATCAGATTGTTAATAAAGCTACTTATATCTGCATTGTACTCGATATTAAATGTTATAAAGAAATATAAGGAACAAAAATTTGTCTATCTGTATGCAATAACTTATAAATATGGTGGTTAAAGATATTATTATCGCTTGAATGGATGGGCTAAAAGGTCTACTTGATTCGGTAAAAGTAGTGTTCCCTAATACTAAGATTCAGAACTGTATAATACACCTTAAGGAACCTAATTAAATATGTGGCATCAAAAGATACAAAATTGTTTATGAAAGATCTAAATGGTGTATATAAAGCTACTACTAATTAATAAATAGCCGTTGATGTATTACAATCCCATCAATCCATCTGAGTAAGCAAATATCTAAAAGTAATATCACAGATTATTAACTGGAGGAACCTACCATATTTTAATTTTCCTCCAGGAATTAAAAAAATAATATATATAGCCAATACAGCTGAGAGTTTTAATAGACCTCTTTAAAAGTTTACAAAATCAGAACATCTTTCCCCACAGATGATTCACTTGAAAGTCTTTATATCGGGATAAAGAGCAGATAATGATTAATTGGGCCTCACCAAGTAAAAATTGGCATGGAACCTTGTATCACCTAACAATGATGTTTGATGATAGGCTTTAACAGCATATATAAGAAATACATTTTACCATTAAAAAAGGAATATAAAAAATCAAAGAGTTTTATCCATAGAAATCTCCATCTAAATAAATCTTATCTTTTCTAATTCACACAAATCTAGACGTTATCGAAAAATTTAAACTTGATATCTTTAGTTTGTTGGGAAAGGTACTTTTTGCATTCTCTGGTCATAGTTTTATAAAAGTTCTGAAATGAGAGCTTTCATCCATTGGTAAGCTTTCTTTATATTGCTATAGAAACTCTCCTGAATTAATATTTATTTTAGCATTAATCCAGAAGGATTTTAAACTATTAATTTATATAAAACATGTTATAGTCTCCACTTATTATGGTTTAATCAAATAAATCATTTATTTTAACACCTAAAGAAATTGCAATTCCTTTAATTTCAAAATCTAAAACTTCTCTTGCCTGATTTTCAATTCTAGATAAAATGGTCTGATCAATATCAATACCTAAAATATTTAATTTTGCAGCAAGTTGCTCCTGTGATATTTCTTTACTTATTCTATACTTTTTTATGTTTTTTCCGGTAATATTTCTTTCCAACATATTTATTTACCTCAAATTTTATATTTTATGTATTGATTTTATAGGAAAGAGAATAATATATTATGAGGTTATCTCATAATACAATAATTACTGTTAAAAAATTTTTAGGGAACTAGGTGAACTTATTGGAAAAATATAAACCGCAAGTAAAAGATATACCATTGTTTAAAGAAATTGCCCAGAATATCATGAATCCACTTGAGTTACTTCGGGAAGCCTTAAGTAACTCTCATGATGCTGAGGCAAAAAATATATCTATTCTAGTTTATAGAAACAATAGTGGAAACTTTGTTATTGAGATTCAAGATGATGGAAAAGGAATGAACATAGATAATATACACAGGTTCTTTAATTTAGGCGACTCGAATAAGGGGGCAATAGGGATAGGTGAGAAGGGCCTAGGTACAAAAATATATTTTAAGAGCCAGAAGATAACGGTCTATACACAAACTAAGGAAAATGACGCTTATAAGGTTGTAATGGAAGAACCATGGGAGTCATTATGCAATAACTTATTGCCTGAATATGTTGTAGAAAGAATAGAACCAAAAGTAGGAAATGTAGGCACATCTGTAGTAATTGAAGACTATATTATTGATAATCCTGAAAAATATTTCAACTTTGAAATTATAAAAGATTATGTTCTGTGGTTTACTGCAGCAGGAAGTTTTAAAACATATTTTGCGAATTACATGGAATTACATAAATATATAAATAATATGCAGGTAGCTCCAAGAATTTTTATTGAAGACAGTATTAAAAATATGAAAGAAGAAATTGCAGGAGTACATCAGTTTAATCCTCCACAAGAAAATCCTATGGAGAGTTTGGAAGAAGCAATTTATAAAAGGTCGGTAAATTACTGTAGGCATTTTGGACCATATTTTAAAGCTACCAACATAGATGGAGAATATATATCTTTTCAAATGTATGGTACTGTTTCTGGAGATAACTGTAGAAAGGAAATATGTAAGTTAAGAAAAGGTGAATCTTTAGGTAATAGATTTGGAATATATCTAGCGAAAGATTTCATTCCATTTACTAGAAGAAATAACTTGTTATCAGATTTAAGTTATTATCACTATCATATACTTATTAACTCTCAATTTTTTCAATTAACTGCAGATAGAAATAATCTATCAAATTCGAATGATCCTAAAGTTAAATGGGTATTTCAAGAAGCAAGAAAAATCATTAATGAGAACATAGTACCGTTGGCTAACGAAGGTTACTTTAAATTAAGAAAATTTGAAGAAGTAAATTATGCTATTAAAGAAAAACGTAGAAAACTGCTAAAACGCGTGGAAGATTTTAGAGATTTATATGATTTATCTATAAGTGATATACCTATAGCCAAAAAGCCTGATAATGAATCACAAGTTGCCTTATTATTTGCTACAATTTTATCCAATGAGAAATTTAAATCTTTAATTAAAGGGATAGATAAAATAGGCCATTATTCACAACAAGATACAACAGACATGATTTGTCTAGATTATGATAAAAATATAGTGTTGGTTGAGATAGAATATAAACTCAGTAATTTATTTAGGCATGAACATCCATTTGAAACTTTTGATTATGTAATATGTTGGTCAGTTGATCTAGAACTTAATGAAAAGAGAACATTAGCAGATGGTAATACTTTATGTTTGGTAAAAGATGGCAAAGATTGGGTATTAAAATATGGAGCTAGAAAGGTTATTCCAGTCATAGAGTTAAAAAACATATTAATAGTCTAAATAGCGTAAGTAAAATAAGATGTATAAAATGAAATATGGTAAGTTAACTTAGTTTTAATCGCAGCTATAGAATACATATACTAAACTATCAATTAGTAACTTATATAATTGACGTGAGTAATGAGAATTATTCATTTATTTTATAATAAAGTATTATAAAGGTACACTTTTATAAACAACGATTTTCATATGATTTTTTAATCTGATTAGGTGTATTAAAATATTTTTACACATGCACAAATGAAATTGCCTTTACTGGATATTTCTGAAATTATTAATATAAATATATAAACTAAAGGATCGATCAAGTGGATTGTAGAAGTATTATAAATAGGTGCTAGTGAGCATGGTATATAGAAAAGCAAAGTGGAAAGTATTTTAATGTTCCCTCAGACAAGACACGTTGAGACAGTCGTGTTGATAGAGAAGAAAATTGTAAACAATCAAAAAACCCCTGACACTTCGAACAATCCCTTGGTACTTTGAAGAATTACTTGCAGTTCCCCATAAACTACCCCAAACCATAACCCAAAACCAACCCAGAACAAATACCGAGACGATATCTATGCTAAGCCAGATATATCAAGGCTTAGCATAGAATCATTGCAGAAATATGATAGGATTAAGGATGGCATATCCTTAATCCTATATTCAAACCTTTTTCTGTCTTCTGCCTTGTGCTTTTGCCAGCTGAAAACCCAGCTACCCTACCCCACCAACCTCCAATATCCCATCACCTCAACCCACCCAATAATGGCTCCAAACCCAAATCGTCTCCCACACGATTAGCCTTTTACAACATCCATCCACCTAAACTACCCCTAAAACCAGATAAAGAACCCTGAGAAAATACCCGATTACCCCCCCACAAAAGAGATAGTGATAGAATTGAGATAAGATGTAAAACTAGATGTACCAAGGGATAGATAGGGTTAGAGAATAGAAACCGAGGATAGAGATAGAAAAGAAGATAGAGAAAAGGAAAGAAAAAAAAAGAAAAGGATAGATGAAAAGGATAGATGAAAAGATAGAGTTAGGGATTGAGATGAGGCTGGAGGAGACGGTGCTGATTTGGGATTAAAGTGGGGAGAAGAAAAGAAAAAAGAGAGGAAAAAATGGGGGATGGTCGAAGGGAGTTGGGAGGTTAGGGGGAAGGGAAAA
>Ga0209125_1001197_pt1 | contig 25797 bp, 18 predicted proteins | sample BarGraIncub1131A_FD_184503 | JGI IMG/M metagenome (GOLD analysis project Ga0209125, IMG submission 184503) | Arctic peat soil microbial communities from Barrow, Alaska - Barrow Graham LP Incubations 11-31A (SPAdes) (version 2) | ecosystem: Environmental > Terrestrial > Soil > Wetlands > Peat... | reverse complement strand
ATGAAAAGAATTTTCCTGAGGATATATTTACTTTAGGTGCTTTTGATGTATTAGTTATTAATGATTTTGATACTTCAAAACTTAGTAAAGCTCAGTATAAAATCTTGAAGCTATGGATCAATAACGGTGGAACCTTACTCCTTGGAACTGGGCAAAAAAACACTAAAACCCTTGGAATATTTAAGGATGACTTTATTCAGGGAAGTGTAAAGGATGTTAAAACTATCAACACTTCTATAATAAATAGCATGGGTACAAATGGAGATAATAAAAATGATACACAAATAGAGGTTTTATCCTTAGGAGTTAAAGATAGTACAGTGCTAATGGAGGATAAAAATGTAGTTTTAGTACAGAAGCTATCAAAAGGCAAGGGGGAAGTGGGCATATTAGCTTTTGACTTAAGCCAAGCTCCTTTTGTAAATTGGAGCAATAACTCTGCTTTTGCCCAAAAACTAATTGAAATCATTAATCCGAATATCATGAATAAAGTGAGCCTCTCCATGAATAATGGTCAGAATAATTCTTATCTGTATGGGGATATAGTGAATAAATTTTCAGAGCTTGCTACAGCTAAAACCTCAAGTTTCTATTTGATCTTATTTATATACATTTTAATAGTTGCACCACTAAATTATTTTCAACTTAAAAGATTAGATAAGAGGGAATATATGTGGATTTCCGTACCCGTCATAGCAATTATCTTCGGTATTTTAGTGTATGTATCTGGAAGCGGGACGAGATTAAGCAAAGTTACCACAAATATGGTTTCTGTATTAAATATAGATAAAAGCGGAAATACTTTTTCAGATACTTATGCAGGTATTTTAAATTCAAATAAAGCTAAGATAAAAATTGTAGGCAAAAATGGAGAAAAGATACTCCCTGTTTCCGACCCAAATAATATTTCATCGAGTGGACAAGCTACTGGTAATGATGTAATGGAAGCAAAAATATTTGCAACGGAAAATGGAGGATTAGAGTATAGAAATAGTAGCATATTACAGAATAAAATATTACAGATACAAGAGGATCCAATAAATATTGGCAAGCTTGAAGCGGATATTAGTATGAAGAATGGAGACTTAGTAGGTACTATAAAAAATTCCACAAACTTAGACTTTTATGACGTATATGTTATTACTCCAAGTACTTATTATATAATAACAGATTTAAAAAGTGGTAAGGTTGGTAACCTTGTAGCATTTGGTGGTGCTTCAAGCGGTGGGATACAGAATATGATCCAACAAGTATTCTACACAAATAACGGTAATTTATCAAATTTGAGTACAAAGTCCAGAAATGAAAACATAGATAAATACCAAGAAGGCAGCATAATGCAATTATTAATGGGAAACAATGGGGGCTTTATCGATAGTGTTACCCTGGTAGCTTTTTCAAAGACAGCTATTCATGCACCTCTCCTAATCAATGGTATTGAGGGTAAAAAGTATGAAAGAAATATAGTGGTAATGCCTTTAACATTAAGCTTTAAAAATGGAAGTACTATGGATTACCCACTAGGTTATGTTCCCTATGCTGTTACAAATACCTCCTCTCTTCAATATGATGGTATAAATAAAATGTTTTATGGTAATGGTTCTTCTGAGATAGCCTATAAATTAGATGAGAGTATGGCAGCTGAGGAAATTGAAATAAATACTACAAGCAATCAACAAAATAAATCCTCAGTTAAACCTGATTATTCTATTTACAATAATGATAATAGTACCTACGAAAAACTTCCTGAGGGAGTAATTAAGGGAGAAGTATTGAAAAAGTACTTATCAAAAGACAATCAGGTGAAAATTAAATTGGAAATTAAAGGCGATACATGTAGTGTGCCACAGATGTCTGCTAAAGGAGGGGTTAAGTAATGCTTAAGATTGAGAATCTTTGTAAGTGCTATGGGAAGTTCCAAGCGGTTAATGAACTTAATCTTCATATTCCTAAAGGTGAAATATTTGGCTTTGTAGGTCCGAATGGTGCAGGTAAAACTACTACCATGAGAATAATATGCGGATTACTGGAAGCCACCTCAGGCAAGGTGTTTGCAGATGGTATCGATGTTATAAATAAACCAAAAGAATTAAAAAGCAAGATAGGTTATATGCCAGATTTCTTTGGGGTTTACGATGATTTGAAGGTTATGGAGTATTTAGAGTTTTATGCCTCCATTTATAACATTAGGGGGCTTGAGCGAGAAAAGGTATGCAAAGATTTACTAGAGCTGGTAGATTTATCAGAAAAAAAAGATTTTTATGTAGATAGTCTGTCTAGAGGTATGAAGCAAAGATTATGTTTGGCAAGGAGCTTAGTTCACAATCCAGATCTACTTATTTTAGATGAACCTGCATCAGGTATGGATCCAAGGGCTAGACTAGAGATGAAAGAAATATTAAAGACTTTGAGATCTATGGGAAAAACTATATTAGTTAGCTCTCACATATTACCTGAGCTTGCAGAGCTGTGCACCTCTATCGGCATAATTGACAAGGGCCGAGTGATTATGAGTGGAACTGTTGAAGAGATAACGAAAAAGGTGTACCATACTCAAACAATCAGAATAAAGGTTATAGCTAAGGTTGAAGAGACAATACGGTTGTTACAAGAATACCCAGACGTGGATGGAGCAAATGTAACTAGTGAAAATACTGTAGAGGCTTCATTTAAGGGGGATGACATGTTTCTGAATTCCCTGCTTTTAAGATTGATTCAAAGTAATATTCCAGTAGTGGCTTTTAATCAATTAAGTGGAAATTTAGAAGATATTTTTATGATGGTTACAGCCACGGAGGAGATAAAATGAATAATATAGAAACAATAAAAAGTAGATTTAGAATAAATCCAGTATTGCAGAAGGAATTAAAGGTTAAGATGAGAGGCTGGAAGGCTGCTATTCTCATTGGAGTTTACAATTTAGTTTTAGCTCTTTTAACAATATTCATTTTAAAAATTACAATGAGTGATAATCCAGGTTCTGTAAACTCACAAAATATAACTGTTGTCTATGCCTTTATGGTAGCAGCTCAGTTTGGACTAATATCATTGATTGCGCCTGCTTTAACTGCTGGTGCTATATCCGGAGAAAGAGAAAAACAGACCTTAGATATACTGCTATCTACCACTCTTAGTCATTGGTCTATTATAACTGGAAAGTTATTTGCGTCCCTGAGTCAAATTATTATACTAATTGTTTCATCAATACCTGCATTTTCAATAATATTCCTTTATGGGGGTATTGGGGTGATTGAGCTCCTACAAGTGTTTTTATTTTATATAGTCGTAGCAATTACCTTGGGGAGTATAGGAATTTTCTTTTCAACCTTTATGAAGAAGAGTACGGCAGCTAATGTATTATCTTATGCTTTTGCTGTGTTTCTATATTTAGGAACAATTTTTATTACAATATTTTATGTGCAACTAGTTATTGCCCCTTCCCAGCTCACCGTTCCCTATACTAAAACTTTTTGGCTTATGAACTTCAATCCTGCCTTTGGATTAATATCTTTGGTAAGCAATCAATTTGGGCAGGGGGGATATCAAATATTTCCAGGAGTTTCATTAAATGCTGGAAAGGGTATAGCACTTTGGCAGATTAATGTAATTTTTGATATAGGAATGTCTGTGGTACTTCTTTGGCTAAGTGCCATGAAACTGAACCCTACTAAAAAGAAATGGTCAAATGCTTTTCGTAAGATAAGGAAGATATAGTGAAACAACTTAAAAACCAAAGGAGGTAGAATAATGGAGAATTCCTATAAAAAGATAAAAAGCATTCTTAGAAAAGTCCAAAGATGGCTTCTTTTAAAAGCAATTCTTCGAAATACTACTTTGGGTATATGTGTAGCTATTACCTTGGCAATATTTATAATATTGCTTTCTAGGATAATACCTATTTATAAGGTGTATGATATTTGCATTTATCTTGGAGGGATAGTTTTAGCATTGGCGATTGTATTGGCGATTGTATTACCGCTAAAGCTTAAAAACGTGGCAAAGTGCGTGGACACCTTGGGCCTTGCGGAGAGGATAACTACTGCACTAGAGCTAAAAGACAGGTCATCTATATATAAAGAGCCTTTAGTTCAGGACGCTGTAGTTAATTTGGGAAAATTAAATTATAAACAGAAAATACCTTTGCTACCAAACAAAAAAATTCTATTAGCGATTCTATTATTAACTATATTATTTTGTGGAGCAATGCTTCTACCTGACCCTTTAAAGGATAAGGCTCAGCAAATACATGATTTAAAGGTCTATAAAAATCAAGAGGAGAAGAAAGTAGTTAAAGCGCAAAAAGAAGTTAAAGAGGATAAGGCTTTAAATCTGGAGGAGAAAAAGGATTTATTAGCTAAGCTGGATGCTCTAAAAAAGGAAGTGAAGCTTGCAGAAAGTAACAAAGAGGTAGATAAAGCAATAGAGAAGACTGCTAAAAAGCTAGAGCAAGCTATAGATCAAACACTACCAGAGGATGTAAAAAAACTAAGTGAAACCTTATCTGAAGCCCAGGAGACAAAAAAGCTTGGAGAAGCTATTAAGTCTGGTCAAATGGAAGACATACAAAAGCAATTAGAGGGGATGAAAAGCAGCGCTAAATCCATGGATCCAGCAGCTAAGAAAAGTTTAGAGGATACATTGTCAAAGGCTTCTAGCGCTATGAATTCTGGAGATCTTAAGGATAGTATCGACGAGTTAAATAGCGCTTTAAGCAGTGGAGATGATAATGCAATAACAAAAAGTGTAGATAGTGTAAAGGGTGCTGTTAAAAGTGGTCTATCAACCCAAGGTAAGAATAAAGCCTTGGCTCAGGCTCAAAGTAATTTACAGGAAGGGCAAAATCCAAGCGGACAGGCGCAAGGTACTGGCCAAGGAGAAGGTCAAGGTACTGGTCAAGGCCAGGGCACTGGTCAAGGCCAGGGTTCGGGTAGTGGTGCTGGACAAGGAACAGGCCAGGGTCAAGGCCCTGGTGGAAGTGGAGCAGGTAATGGAAGTGGGAGCGGTGACTCAGGGGTTACTCCTTATTCCAGTGGAGGAATCGCAAACAAAGCGGCCACACCCGGACAGGAAAAGGAATATGAGAAAGTTTTCACTCCGAGCAGCCTTGGAGGACAAGGACAGACCTCCCAATTAACAGGTAAGAATAATGGAAACTCAGGAAGTAGTGAAAGTTCCATAAGTGATGATGCGAACGCTACTTTAGGACAGCTTACTCCTTACAATCAAGTAGTAGGTGACTATAGTGAAAAAGCTATGGAGAACATGAACAACGCTGGAATACCAAGTGGTATGGAGGATATTGTAAAAGGCTATTTCACTTCACTAAACGATTAATAAGGGGGTATTTAAATGGATGAGAAAGAAATAAAAATTATTGTAGATAAGATAAAAGCAGTAGAAAGTGAAGTTTCTAAGGCAATCATAGGTCAGAGAGATGTAATAAGACAAGTGCTTATAGCTGTATTTACAGGAGGTAATGTTCTACTTGAAGGAGCACCAGGTCTTGGAAAAACACAGCTAGTAAAAACCTTATCAAAGGTTATGAATTTATCCTTTTCAAGAATACAATTTACTCCCGATCTTATGCCGGCAGATGTGGTGGGTACTAATATAATTATGAAGGATGAAAAAGGAAATAGTAGATTTGAGTTTCAATATGGACCAATTTTTGCAAATTTAGTCCTAGCGGATGAGATAAATCGTGCAACTCCAAAAACCCAGTCTGCGCTGCTTGAGGCAATGCAGGAGCATACAGTGACTGTAGGCAATAATACCTATAAGCTGTCAGAACCTTTTATGGTACTCGCAACTCAAAATCCTTTAGAAAATGAAGGCACTTATCCTCTTCCAGAGGCTCAGCTAGATAGATTCCTCTTTAAGCTTATGGTTCCCTATCCAAATTTACAAGAATTAAAGGGGATTATTGGGGTAACGGTAAATAGTGAACCAATAGAGCTTAATAAGGTTATTGATAGAAGCAAAATTTTAGAAATAAGAGACGTATTAAAAAAGGTTCCAATGTCAAAAGCAGTGGAAGAATATGCATTAAAGATAGTATTAGCCACACATGGAGACTATGAGAAAGCACCTGAGCTAACTAAAAAGTACATAAGATATGGAGCAAGCCCAAGAGCTGCTCAAACTATTATATCCACTGCAAAGGTTCGTGCAGTAATGGAAGGAAGATATAATGTAGCTTTTGAGGATATTAAGTATGTAGCTCACGCTGCCCTTCGACATAGGTTTTTTATGAATTTTGATGCAGTAGCAGATGGAATAACCGCTGAGGAAATTATAGATCAAATACTTATAAGTCAGTTAGATAAAGTTTAAGGTAGTGAGGATATGAAAGAAAAAGTATTTGATGGACAATTTTATAGGAAACTGGAAAGTATAGCAATAAAAGCACGTATGACTATGACAGATGGAGCGGCAGGTGGTAGAAAGTCTAAAGCAAAGGGAAACTCTGTAGAGTTTTCGGATTTCAGGGAATATACTCCTGGGGATGATTTTAGACGAATAGATTGGAATGCCTTTGGTAGGTTTGATAAATTATATTTAAAGGTTTTTATGGAGGAAAGGGAAGCGCTCACTAATATATTTGTGGACTGTAGTAGGTCAATGGATTTTGGAGAGGAAAACAAGGGGGCTATGGCCCTTAGAATAAGTGCAATATTAACTTATTTAGCTCTTAACAATTTGGATAGAGTATGCTTAAACAAGGTTCAAGGTGATACATTATCTTGCTCTTCCTTATATATGGGTAAGAGTTCTTTTCCAAGAGCTTTGCAATTTCTAGAGAGCAGTGACTTTAAAGGAAGTACAAATCTAGCAGCTACAATAAAGAGAAAAGAGCTTAAAACTAGAGGTATAGCAATAGTTATATCGGATTTTTTTACTATAGGCTCCTCAATTGATATGATAAAATACCTGTCCTATAAAAAGCAGCAAATTATACTCATACAAGTGTTAAATGAAGAAGAAGTGAATCCTGTTATAGGAGGTCAGGTACGTCTTATCGATAGTGAGACAAGAGAGGAAGTTAATTTAACCATAACTCCTAAGCTACTTAAAGCCTATCATAATAAATTAAAGAGTTTACAACTGGGAGTTTCAGAGGGGGTTAAGAAATATGGTGGGAGATTTCTTCAAATTAGCACTTCTGAGGCTTTAGATAAAATAGTATTCGAATATTTTGCTAAGGAGGGTATTATATGAGACTGTTCGCTCCTAGCGGCTTATGGTTTTTATCTCTAATCCCTATATTAATTTTAATGTACATATTAAAGCAAAGGTTTGAGGAAAGAGAAGTACCCAGCCTATATTTGTGGCATCAAGTATTAATGGATACGGAGGCTACAAGCCCTTTTCAAAAGCTTAAAAGAAATATATTGTTTCTTTTGCAACTTCTCATATTGCTGCTTTGTATATTTGCTCTTTCAAACCCCTTTATTTTCAATCAAAGTAATAATTATGAGAATGTGATAATGGTTATTGACAGCTCTGGTAGCATGAGCTCCAAAGGAAACAAAGACACTAAGCTAGAAGAAGCTAAGCTAAAAGCCCAGGAGAGAATTAATTCCCTTTCCTCTGGAAGTAAGATAACCTTAATATCTTCCTCAAGAAATAGCACTGTGGAAATTAGTGCCTCTTCTGATAAAAGAGAGGTCTTAAATAAGTTAAAAGCAATTGAAGTGACTAATAGTGCAGGTAATATTGATGACACATATTCTTTGGTTAAAGCAATAAGTAAACAGTATAAAAGCTATACAGTGCTTTATTTTAGCGATAGAGGAGTGGACCTTAAGGACTTAAATGGTGAAGTTATTTATATGGGACCTCAGAGAAATAATGTTAGCTTAGATTATATTGCCCAGTCACTAGGAGATAAGGGACTGAGAGTTATGCTTCGGGTAACCAATCATAGCAGTGAAAATACTGATGCAGAAATAAGCTTATATGGGGAAGAAAAGCTTATTGAAGTAAAAAATGAAGCTATAAAAAGCAAGGAAACCAAAACTATATATTTTGAGAATGTACCTGAGGATGTTAAATATATTTATGGAGAGCTAACGCAAAAAGATGGACTTGAGGAAGATAATAAAATATATTCCATTGTTAAACAAAAGAATGCAAAGAAGATATTACTTTCTACGGATAAAAACGTATTTTTGGAAAAGGCGCTAGCTGCTTTAAAGGATGTAGAATTATACAAGGCTTTGCCTAGCGAGAAGATTAATGAAGAGTTTGACTTGTATATATACGATGGAGAATTTAAAGGGCAACTACCTAAAACCGGAAATATATTATTTATAAATCCAAAGCAAAATAACACTTTTTTTAATGTTGGAGGAGAGCTTCAAGGTGGAAAGGCAATTGTAGTAACTAATGCTACTACAAAATACATGAGTAGCAGTGATTTTGTTATATCAAAAATAACAGATATTACTACCCCTTATTGGGCAAGTGCACTACTTAAGGTAGGAGATAAAAATGTTTCCTTTATTGGAGAACAAAAGGGGCAAAGAGTGGGTGTTTTAGGCTTTGATTTACATAATACAGATTTCCCTTTAACCTCGGAGTTTCCAATTTTTATAAATAATTTAGTATCTTATCTAGTAGATAGAGATGCTTCCTCCTCTACTATGTATAACTGTGGGGATAGTATAGATATCGCCCCATTACCTGAGGCGGAAAAGATATTTATAACAGGACCAGATGAAAAAAAGATAGAGCTTAGTTCAACATATCCAGTTCAGCCATACGATAAAAGTTATAATCCTGGCATATATAATATAACTCAAAAGATCGGCGAAATTACTGTAGAGAAAATAGTTGCTGTTAATTTCCCAGTGTCTGAGAGTAATATTAACCTTGCACCACAAGCAAATAGCAAAGTCATCACTAATATAAGTAGCAAGGGCGGGATCAATGTTATGAATTACTTATTAGCGCTTGCCTTGTTGGTGCTTATTTGTGAATGGATAGTATACCTAAAAAGCTAAAAAAGTATATAAGGGAGGAGGAGGAAGGTTATGGGACTAAACTTTACAAGGCCCTATTTATTAATATTAATACCAATTTTATTAGCGGGAATTATTTATTCTTCAAAATGGCTTAAAAGATTACCTAAAAACAAGAAAAGATGGATTGTAATACTTCGAAGTATAATACTCAGTCTACTTATCTTAGCGCTTTGTGGAACAAGTTTAACTTGGGAATTAGACAAAGTAACCACCCTATTCCTTGTTGATGCGTCCGATTCCACCCGTGCCAGTAGAGCAGATCTTGAGGAGTTTGTTAAAGAGGCTTATAAGCTTAAAGGGCCTAAGGACAAGTTGGGGGTTATATCCTTTGGGGATAACGCACAGGTGGAAAACTTTATAAGTAGTGATACCAGCGCTAGTTTTAGTAATATTGAGGGGAAAATAAATGGTAACTATACAAATATAGAAAATGCATTAACTACTGCTTTGTCGCTTTTTCCTAGTAATAGTAATAAACGAATCGTTTTAATTTCCGATGGAGAAGAAAATGTAGGTTCCTCAAGTAAAATCGCCTTATCCCTTAAGGAGCAAGGTATAGATTTTAAATTTAAAAAGGTAGAAAAAAACACGGGAGAAGAAGTTAGTGTAGATAAAGTAGATGTACCTGAAAGCCTTATTCTAGGAGAAGATTTTAATGTAGTAGTTACAATAAATAGTACCATAGCAGAGAGTGCAAGCATATCACTTTTTAGTGGTACCAGTAAAGTATCTGAGGAAAAAGTTCAGCTTGAAAAGGGTAGTAATAAATTTGTATTTAAAGATAAAGCAGTAGCTGGAGGCTTTAAAAGCTACAAAGTATTAGTTACCCCAGAGAAAGATTATGAAGTTAAAAATAATGAAGCTTCCGCTTATACAAACGTAGTGGCAAAGCCTAAGGTACTTGTAATCCAAGATACTAAGGGTGAAGCTGCAGAACTTGTTAAAATGCTAACGGCCTCTTCAGTTGATTTTACTTTAGTTGATGCAAAGTCAGCCCCCAGCACTATCCAGGATATGAATGTATATAAATCTATTATCACTTGTAATGTTCTTGCTGATAACCTTAATGATGGTTTCAAAAATTCCTTAGAAAGCTATGTTAAGGATTTCGGAGGTGGATTTATTGCTACTGGTGGAGATAATTCTTTTGCACTGGGGGGATATGCCAAGACCTCTCTTGAAAAAGTACTTCCTGTCTATATGGATATGAGAGGTAAAAAGGAAACACCCAAAATGGCTATGATACTTATCATAGATAAATCCGGTAGCATGTCCGAAGGTGTAGCAGGCATAAGCAAAGTTGACATGGCAAAGGAAGCGGCTATAAGAAGCTTAGAATCTCTTAGAGTAGGCAAAGATGAGATAGGAGTAATGGCCTTTGATGGTGCCTATAGCTGGGTGGTTAAAAAACAGCTTATTAATGATACTGATGCAATAAAAGATGAGATTGGAACTATAAGAGCAGATGGAGGGACAACTATTCTGCCAGCACTTGAGGATGCGTATAACTCCTTAAAGACAAGCGATGCTAAAATTAAACATATAATCTTACTCACGGATGGACAAGCAGAAAATACAGGCTATGATAATTTGCTAAAGAGCATGAACAAGGATAACATTACCCTATCTACAGTAGCGGTAGGACAAGATGCGGACAAAACGCTACTTGCAAGTTTAGCAAATACCTGTGGAGGAAGAGCCTATGTAGCAGATGAATATACGAATATACCATCAATATTTTCCAAAGAAACCTTTTTGGCTGCTAGAACTTATTTAAATAATAGAGAGTTCACTCCGATTATTAATAGTGACCATGCGGTGCTAAAAGGAGTGGCAGAAGGTGGGCTACCAACATTGCTTGGTTATATAGGAGCCACGCAAAAGGAAACAGCAAGAGTAATACTGAGAAGTGATGAGGATGACCCAATACTTACAGTATGGCAATATGGGCTTGGTAAAGCAGTAGCTTGGAACTCAGATATATCGGGAAAGTGGAGCGCAAATTATATACCTTGGGACAAAAACCTAAAGCTATGGCAAAACCTTATTAATTTTACGGAAAAAAATTATGACAATGAAAATGCGTCCATAGAGGTAACCCAGCAAGGCAGTAAGGCCACTATAACTCTAAAGGATAAAAATATTAATGAAGATCTAGATTCAATCGCAACGGTAATTTCCCCCACAGGAGAAAGCATCGAAACAAAGCTAAATATAACAGCTCCAGGTGAGTATACGGGTACCCTAGATATAAAGGATAATGGAGTATATATGGTCAGTGGCAAACAGACTAAAAATGGTGAAATAATAAATTCAGTGAAAACTGGATATGCAGTTCAATATTCTCCGGAGTATAAGATAAATAACAGCAGTAATCTGGATAAGTTAGTAGCGGAGGGTTACGGAAAAATTATTACAGAGCCAAAAGAAGTATTTAGTGGGGACTTGGAGCATAAACAAGGGGAAAGAGATATAACTCCTTTTCTACTAGCACTCCTTTTAATATTATTTATGCTAGATATTGGGACTCGTCGGTTAAATATAAGTACCTATAAATTAAAAAGCTTAATAAAAGGTGTAAGGGACAAATCATCCCAGGTAAAGCACCTAATAAAATATGAGAAAACCTTTAAGCAGGCGCCTAAGAAGGTTACTAGCTACGAAACTATTGATAATATAATAGAGGTAAAGTCAGAAAAGGATGATGTAAATAATTATACATTGGATAAAGGGGAAGCGGCTAAAGCTGAGGAAGGCACAGTTAAAATAACGCCTAGCAGTAATACTTTAGATACCTCTGAGTTACTTAGAAAGAAGAAGTTTAAGAAATAGTTCTTATCCCTATTGACATATATAGACCATCTACATATAATCATATATAGATGGTCTATATATGTGTCTACTTAGGCGCAAAAGTTAAGGAGGGATAGTGTGAAAATCGATAAAAGCCTTTCGTCTGGAAGTACCACAATGCTTATACTAAGGCTACTAAATAGTAGCGATATGTATGGGTATCAGATGATAGAAGAACTAGAGACACGCTCAGAAAATGTGTTTACTCTTAAAGCAGGGACTCTATACCCTTTATTACATACCTTAGAGCAGCAAAGAATGATAGAGGCTTATGAAAAATTATCAGAAAGCGAAAGACCCAGAAAGTACTACCATATTACTAAAGAAGGAAAAAAGCAGTTTCAAGAAAAAAAGCAGGAGTGGGAAGCATATACCTCCATTGTTAACAAAGTGTTAGGGGGGTGGGATTATGCCATGGAAAAATAAGTATGTTAAGGAGTTTTTAGAAACAGTCTGTAGAGAGGTTCGGACTAAAAGTGTTCATAAGGATATTACGGAAGAGCTGGAAGCTCATATTGAAGATCAGAAAAATTCTTATATTAAGGAAGGTCTTGATGAGGAAACAGCCACAACAAAGGCAATAAAACAGATGGGTGACCCTGTTTTGATTGGGAAGCAAATGGATATGACTCATAGACCTAAAACCGAGTGGTCCATACTTATAATGACCGCAGTTTTAGTAATTATTGCGGGAGTTGTTCAGTACCTTATGACAAAGACAGCCTTAGGTAATAATGATAACTTTATTCGATTTCTTATATATGTTCCAATAGGTATTATAGCTTTTATTATAATGTACTTTATTGACTATACTAGACTTGAAAGGTGGTCTAAATACGTATACTTTTCGGTACTGATTATAACAATAGCTTCTGTAAAATTTACAAGTCCAGTTAATGGAGGATATAATCAAGTCTATTATTTTTATCTGATAATTACACCAATACTTGCCGGAGTTATTTGTAATTTTAGAAGTAAAGGATATTTGGGAATTATCTATTGTGGACTATTTTATATTGGAGCTTATGTACCCTGTATATTGATGCCTTCCTATTCTGCACTTTACATACTTACAATATCCAGCCTAATAATTATGACAGTAGCTATCGAAAAAGGTTTTTTTGGAGGGAACAAAAAGATAAGTCTTGTACTTGTATATTTCCCAACACTACTGATGATTATTATTCAATTTTTATCATTTGGTCAATACAGGATCCAAAGGTTTGTACATTTTTTAAAACCAGGATTAGACCCATCTGGTTATGGATATATGCCTTTAAGGATAAAGTCATTGTTATCTGGAGCTCAGCCTGTAGGTAGAACTATACTAGCACGGGATCTTGCTGGTAAAAGCATTGAATGGTCCTTACCCGGCTGGAATACAGATTTCACTTTTACTTATATAATTGCAAAATTTGGTTATATATTTGGAATAGTAATTGGGGCGATCTTAATAATACTTATTATAAGAATGTTTATATCCGTTATTAAACAAAAGAATGCTTTTGGCTTCATTATATCCTTTTCTGCTTGTATAGCTATAACAGCGGAAATATTGTTTTACATACTTTCAAACCTTGGATTAATTTCACCAATAACAGTGACCCTTCCCTTCATTTCCTTTGGAGCAAGTAGCTTCATATTAAACATGGGGCTTATGGGATTATTACTCTCAGTGTATAGAAGGACAGATATAATAAGTAACAAGCTAAAAATCAATGTTCACAAAAAACAGATATTTACCTTTATAAATGGAAAATTCATAATAGATTTCAAGAGAAAAGCCTAAGAATGTTTATATTTGTGAGGCTTTATATGATATGCTTTATTGTAATTAAAATAAACAGAAGCAAAGGAGAGAGTTAATCAAATATGAAGATAATAGCTTATGAAGTAAGAGGGGACGAAGGAAAATATTTTGAGGAAATTGCAGAGAAATTAAATGTAGAAATTATATATTGTAAAGAAACATTAAATGAAGAAACTATAGAACTGGCAAAAGGGTGCATGGGTGTGACAATTCTTGGTCATAGCAATATTGATTCGGCGATGTTAGATAAATTAATGGAATTAAATATTAAATATATTTCAACTAGAACTATTGGATATAATCATATTGATATGGATTATGCAAGAAAAATTGGAGTGAAAGTAGCCAATTCAAGCTATGAGCCCAATGGAGTTGCGGATTTTACCATAATGCTTATGTTGATGTCTATTAGAAAGTACAAACAAGCAATGTTTCGTGGTAATGTAAATGATTATTCTTTAGAGGGTCTTCAAGGAAAAGAGATGAAAGATCTTACAGTGGGAGTTTTGGGAAGTGGCAAGATAGGAGAAACTGTAATTAATCAATTACAAGGTTTTGGTTGTAAAATATTAGTTTATGATACCTTTCAAAAGGATAAAGTAAAAGAAATGGCAACATATGTGGAGCTAGATACGCTATATCATGAAAGCGATATTATAACTCTACATATGCCTTTACTTAAAGCTACTCACCATATGATCAATAAAGAGTCTATAAGCAAAATGAAGAAGGGAGTGGTATTAATTAATTGTGCTAGAGGGGAGCTCATGGATATTGAAGCTGTTACTGATGGCATTGAAGCACAGAGAATAGGGGCCCTGGGTTTAGATGTAATCGAAAATGAAGAAGGAATCTACCATCAAGACAGACGTTCAGATATCTTGAACAATAGGCAAATGGCCTACATTAGGCAATTCCCTAACGTTACTATGACCCAGCATATAGCATTTTATACTGATGCCGCAGTATGTAGTATGGTAAACGGAGGGGTATCAAGTTTAGTTTCTTTTATCAATACAGGTAGTAGTGAGGGCGACATTAAATATTAACATAACTTTACTACTTAATAGCAGGAAGATGGTAAGGAGTATAACAGATATATTTGTACGGATTATCTAAATTGTGGAAAGAAAGAACTAAAAAGTTTATGAAATAACATTAAAGAAACAGGATATTATATCTACTAATTTAATTTTTGACATATTAAACAAAATTATAAATGTGCAAGATTTGATACAAAGTTCTCATAAGCCGCAATAAACTTATCCATTTTAACGTCCAGTTCTTCATCTATTTTCTGCAACTCTGGGTGAGCCTTAAAGTAGTCAATCGACTGGCGGATCCCATTTTCAAAGTTTGTAGTAGCTACATAATCGGGAACAAAACGTTTGATTTTACTATTGTCAAGTACATAGCTGTTGCATGAATCGCCCAGCAAACCGGCCTTCATCTCAGGAAAAAATTCAGAGATGCATTCCGAAGCAATATGGATGATTTGAGGTTCCTTATTAATAGCCTGCCCGATGACTTTCAGGTACTGATCCCATGTTTTAACCTCGTCTGAGGTGATGTGGAACGCCTGGCCTAAGGTTTGAATGTTACCAAACAGTCCAACTATTCCCTTTGCAAAGTCTGTATTGTGGGTAATTGTCCACAGTGAAGTGCCATCCCCTGGCACAATAATTTTTTTGCCTTTTAGAATTCGATTTATAAGTGTCCATGGGTATTCTCCGCTGTTTATGGCATAAGGTATGCTTATCTTGCTATAAGTATGTGAAGGCCGAACGATTGTTATCGGGAAACCGCTTTCACGATATTCCTTGATAAGGCGTTCCTCACAGGCCAATTTTTTAACTGCATAGTCCCAACCGGGATTATTCTGGGGAGTCGATTCATCAATTATGTAATGCGACAGAGGCCTTTGATAGGTGGCAGCTGTGCTTATTAAGATATATTGGTTTGTTTTTCCTTTAAACAATTTAATATCCCGCTCAATTGCTTGCGGATCGAAAACAATCCAATCGACCACGGTATCAAAATGGCTATCTTTTAGTAGTGATTCCATTTCAGCCTGATTGTTTATATCCCCACGAAGTATTTTAGCTCCTTCAGGCATAAACTCCATCCTGTTGCCCCTATTTAACAGATAGAGATCAACTCCCCGCTGAACAGCTAGCTTTGATGCGGCTGTGCTAATGAGGCCAGTTCCGCCGATAAATAGTACCTTCATTCTTCTCAAACTCCTTTATGTTTTTTATAGTAAATATATTTTACATTAAGGTTAATGTTATAAAATAAATCATATAGCATTATTTTATAAATTGCAATATAAATTAAAATTTTAATGTATAATAAATGGAATATTATTAGGAGGAAAATATTTTAAAAAATTATATCTTTTTATTACCTTGATTAAAGCATATTTCACGATATAGTTCACCCTATTAATTGACTTTTAGAATAAATTATAATATATTATAGATAATATATAGGTTTTAATAATGTGAGGAGGTTAAATATTATATGTTAGAGCAAAGATTCGAATCTCTTAAGGACTCAATGGTGGGTGGAGCAAATAACCTGCTAGATTTTTGGGAAAAGTATGATTTGGAACCAGAGGGTAATGCTTTCTATGGCGTAGTAGATGCAAACCTGAAACAACAAGTTGATGGTAAAAAATTATTAGTACTCGGATCACGGCTAGTATGGACTTTTTCAGCTGCATACCGCGTGCTGGGAAATGAAAAATATAAAGCGTTGGCTAAGAAAGCATATGACTATTTTTTAACATATTATATAGACAAGGATTTTGGAGGTGCATACTGGGAGCTTAATGCAGATGGCTCTGTGAATGATTCAAAGAAACGTACATATGGTGAAGCTTTTGCAATTTATGGGCTGTCAGAATATTACCGTGTCTTTGGAGACCAGAAGGCACTGGATGCAGCTATTTCAATCTACCAATGTCTAGAGAAGTATGTATATGATACAGAAAACAAGGGCTACTTTGAAATTCTTGAAAGAGGATGGAAATACGACGCGGTAGGACAAGGAAGTAAAATTAATCCACATGAGGCCGCATGCAAAACCATGAATACTCATCTGCACCTTCTTGAGGCTTATACATCTTTGTACAGGGTTTGGAAGGATGATGGTCTAAAGAATAAATTGCGTGAGCATATTGATGTAATGATAGATAAAATTATAGACCATAATATATGGCATTATAAAATGTTCTTCGACCGCAGTTGGAACTCTATTATTCCAAACGTTTCCTATGGTCATGACATAGAAGGAAGCTGGCTTATATTGGAAGCTGCAGAAGTCCTTGGTGACAAAGAGGTTCTGGAATATGTAGAACCTATTTCTAAAAAGATGGCTGAAGCTGTTTTCAGTGAAGGATGGCATAGAAAGGGTGGAATTGTTACAGAATTAGACTCAAACGGCCCTAGTGAGAGGCGTACTTGGTGGGAACAGGCTGAGGGAATAGTTGGTTTCTTTAACGCATGGGAACTTACAGGTGAAGATAAATATTTGGGCGGAGTTGACAAGATCCTCAGCCTTATTGATATGGAATTTGTTGACCATGTGCATGGCGGATGGTACGCAAACCCTATTTCAGACAAGAGTAATACAGACCGTGTAGATGGATGGATTTGTCCGTATCATAATACAAGGATGTACCTGGAAATTATAGAAAGGATTAGAAAGATTGAAAAGACTCAAATATTATAGAAGTAATATTTACCCCTCTGGTATCCCGGAAGGATTGTCATAGGATAAAGAGTTTTCTTACTCATCATACAAATTACCCATATAATTGATAATTTGCATCTAATGGTGCTTGCACGTATTGCAGACCTTTAACTATCGTCATGACAAATCAGTGGACGGTTCTTAAGGCAATGTTTATGTAATCGATTTAGTGAATATTATTCTGAAACTGATTCATAATGAAAGGATCGATTTTATATGAATATTCTGATAATCGGTGCGGTTTCTGTTATCAAACACTTTCACAGCTTAGTAAAGACTGACGGTAAGTTTATTACCATCACATCTGAGGCAGGTTTAACTCAAAATTCTGGGTCACACTACTCTGCTTATACGGTGTCAAAAATGGGCGAAAACAAAGTGGTAGCAATTTTTAGGGCGATGAAACCAGATTATGCCGTTTATGCCATGCATACAGGGCGCATGAATACTGTAATGGGTCGTAACGACGCTCAGATTGAGTCAGAAGAGACAGCCCAGAGTATCTATAGAATTATAACCGGACAAATAATTATTCCGGAAGAAAATGGCTGGTCCATAAATTATAAAGGCGAGGCTATGACGGTATAATAGAAACTATATTTTTCATAAACTTTCCGGGGAAAGTGCTGTACAGTATAGTAGGAATATTTTAAAAGATGAGGGAGGAGTATTTGGTGGGGGCTATAGTATCATCAAGAACTATGTTGATATGGATGATCTATCAGGTGGCACCAAAGACGTCTCCCATAAAACCGATGATAAACATATCAAAATAGAAGCTAATCGAAAAGATTTTTTTACTCTTTCAGAAGAAATTCCTTAAATTGTTTCCAATTCTGAATTACAATATGATAGGTTCTCTTTCAAGTAGTTTAACGTCAAGTATTTCTTTAAAACAATTAGTAGAAACTTCTCCATTAAGCCTTTTTAATAGTATTTCTACTGACCTTCGTGACATCCTCTCTTTAGAAGAGCTAATAGTAGTTAGTTGACTTGGCAGAAATAATCTTGATTGGATATTATCAAAACCAATAATTGAATTACTCTTAGGAATATTAATTCCTAGTTCGTTTAATGTAAATATAGACTCCCAGGCAATCATATCACTAAATGCAAAAATCGCAGTGAAGTCAATACCTTCTCTTAAAACTCTTTTAAGAATTTTACGAGCTCCTCCAGATTTAACTGAAACTTCTCTTATAAGGCTATGGTCAAATTTTAAATTACTCTCTTTTAAAGCCTTCATATATCCCTCATATCTTTCCTTAGCACTTGAAATATAACATGGACCATTTAAGAATAGTATTCTATTATGTCCTTTCGAAATTAAATAACTAGTAGCTAGGTAGCCTCCTTTTACATCATCACATACTACATAATCTGTTTCGATATCATCAAATCGGCGACCAAATAGTATAAAGGGAATACCAGTCTTTTTTAAGAGCAAAATGTTATCCTTATTTTTTTGAGCAGGACATATTATTATTCCATCAACTTTTTTGCTAAGAACAGAATATATGGCTTGTTCTTCTAAATCACTATTCTCATCAGTATTTACAATTATAGTGTCATAGCCATACTTCCTGGCTGTAATTTGCATATCCTTTACGAGAATACCGAAGTGTGGGTTGGAGATATCACCTAGAATTATAGCTATTGTTTTAGTTGTTCCGGATCTAAGGGCTCCCGCAATATTATTTACAATGTAACCCATATCCTTTGCCACTTCCTGAATGGATTTTCTTGTTGCTATAGAAATATCATCTTTGTTTTTCAGTGCACGAGAAATTGTATTAATTGAGTACCCAGTTTTATTTGCGATAACTTTTAATGTAATTTCTGTAGAACCATATTGTAAGCTATCCTCGGTCATATAAGCCTCCTAAGGTATACTGTAGAGTCAATATGTATAGATAATTTATATCTAAAATATTGTATAGTTTCAAGTATATCATTGATTTCACTGTAGAAACTCTAAAAAACAAATATTAGAGTAATTTTGTTAATAGTGTTGAATTATATCTGCAAATTTTTTAAAGATACATATTGACATGAATTTTATATGATGTTAAAATTACATTAACGTTAATGTAATCATTTTATTTGCTTGCTAACATTCACAGATTATTTAGAAAAATAATGAATTAAGAAAAAAACATACTTGATTTAAGGTTATACGTTAACTAGTTAAACGGGGTGCTTATCAATGACTAAGGGCTTAATTTTTGATGTAGTGGAGTTTGCTGTGCAGGATGGTCCTGGAATAAGAACTACGGTCTTTTTAAAAGGTTGTCCGTTAAAATGTATGTGGTGTCATAATCCAGAAGGGATATCATTTAAAAAAGAATTAATGGTTAGCACTGCTTCTTGTATTAAGTGTAGGAAATGTGATGAAGTTTGCAATAATCCTCAATGCTGCATTAGTTGTGGCCGATGCATCATAGTATGCCCATTAAGATTGAGGAAGATATGTGGAACTGAGATTGAACCATTGGAATTAGCTTCAAGATTACTTAAAGATAAGGATTTCCTAAATAAGAATGGGGGTGGAATTACATTTTCCGGTGGTGAAGCACTTTCACAACCTGAATTTTTATATGAAACCTTGATTTTACTTGGGGGCGTTCATAAGGCAATAGAAACATCAGGTTATGCACATCTAGATGTCTTTAAAAGAATAGTAAATATTTTAGATCTTGTAATAATTGATATTAAGCACACAGATCCAAAGATCCATAAGAAATATACAGGTGTGGATAATGAACTCATACTAAGAAACTTAGACTATTTATGTAATTCGGGAAAGAGATTTATTGTAAGAATTCCATTAATTCCAGGAGTAAATGATTATAAGGAAAATATAGAAAAGACAGCTAGTCTTTTGGTAAATGCAAAAAACTTGGAAAGGGTTGAACTTCTTCCATATCATAAAACGGCTGGAGCGAAATATCCAATGGTAGGGAGAAAATATGAAGTACAATTTGATGTAGACAAAAAACCAGAAATTAATGTAGAGATATTTGAGAAGTTTGGTATAAGGAGTATGCTGTTATGAATGAGAGAATTACATCTTTAAAAAAGTTAATATTAGAAAAAAAGCATCATATTTATAGAAGAGAAATAGATAAAGATGTATTAAAGAAAGTAGAAGATAAAATTAGGATTAAAGATATGTCATATACAGAGAGGGTATCTAAAAGACTTCAACTGTTTCTTCAATTAGAAAAACCAATTGTACTTAAAGAAGAAAAAATAACATATATGAGAACTATTATAAATTTTCCTGATATTTATACAGATGATGAATGGGTGATCATTAAAAAAAATCACTTCATTCATGAAAAGGGAAAGGTATGTAATATATCATCAGATTATCAGACTACGCTTTCAACTGGGTTAGAAGAACAAAAGAAATTTGCAATAAATTCTATTAAAGATTATAAAACAAAAGGTGATATTGAAAGCATAGGATTTTTAGAAAGTGTTATAAAGTTGATTGAATCGGTGGAAATGTTTGCAGATCAGTATGCAGAAGAAGCTAGAAGAGTTGGAAACTATGAGGTTGCCAAAATACTTAGTAATGTTCCTAGGTATGGTGCAAAAACATTTCATGAAGCCTTACAGTTCTTTAGGATTTTACATTTTACACTTTGGTGTGAGGGTAATTACCATAATACAATAGGAAGGTTTGATCAATACATGTACCCCTACTTAAAATCAGATTTGCAAAACGGGAGATTAGATGAGAATTCCGCCTTTGAATTATTAGAAGAATTTTTTCTATCCTTCAATAGGGATAGTGATTTATATCCAGGAATGCAACAAGGTGATAATGGACAGAGCTTAGTTCTTGGAGGAATTGATGAAAGTGGAAATGAAGGATATAATAAACTTTCTGAAATGTGTTTAAAAGCAAGTCTGGAATTAAAACTCATAGACCCAAAAATTAATCTGAGGGTAAATAGTAAAACGCCTCTAGAGATTTACAAACTCGGAACAGAACTTACAAAACAAGGATTAGGTTTTCCCCAGTATTCGAATGATGACGTTGTAATCCCTGGACTTGTAGATAAAGGCTATGATTTAAAGGATGCTAATAATTACGTAGTGGCTGCTTGCTGGGAATTTATTATTCCAGGATTGGGTATGGATATACCAAATATTTCAGCTCTTAGTTTTGCAAAAGTAATTGAGAAATGTATAGAGACTAAATTGATGCAATGTAATGACTTTTCGGATTTCATGGTTCAGGTTAGAAAAGAAATATTCTGTGAGATAGACAATTTAACTACTATATTAAATAACATATATATAGAACCGGCTCCATTTCAGTCTATACTTATGGATGGATGCATAAGAACTGGTAGAGATGTTTCTAAAGGTTTAAAATATAATAATTATGGGATACATGGAACTGGGCTTTCAAATGCAGTAGATTCGTTAGCAGCAGTAAAAAAATACGTATTCAAGGATAAAACAATAAGTGCAAATGAATTAATCGATGCATTAAAAAACAATTTTGTTGGATATGATAAACTACGCTCTATTCTAAAATACGATGCGCCAAAGTTAGGAAATAATGAAGATTTTGTAGACAGTATATTATGTGAATTATTAGATATATTTGCAGAGACACTTAAAGATAAGGTTAATGAGAGAGGTGGATGTTATAGAGCTGGAACAGGGTCTGCTATGTATTATGTATGGCATGGTCAGGAACTTGGTGCAACTGCTGATGGAAGAAGGGAAGGTGAAGCACTGTCAGCCAATTACTCACCTAGCCCCAATATAAGGGTCAAAGGACCAGTATCGGTTATTAAATCGTTTATCAAACCAAATTTAAAGAAAGTCATAAACGGTGGACCCCTGACTATGGAGATGCATGACTCAGTATTCAGAACAAGTGAGAGCACTGAAAAGGTAGCAGCACTCATTAAGTCATTTATTGATTATGGTGGTCATCAATTACAGATTAATACCCTAAATAAAGAAACTCTACTTGAAGCACAGAAGAATCCAGCAGGGTATCAAAATCTAATAGTTCGTGTTTGGGGATGGAGTGGATATTTTATTGAACTTGACAAAGTATATCAAGACCATATAATTAATAGAATTGAGTTTTCACTTTAGAAATAAATCAATATTATTCAAAAATATGTACTTTATTATGAAAACATAGCAAATCTGATGAAAAGGGGTAAAATTGTGAATAAAATGGAAGCCAAAATGACCATAGCAAAAGAATTTAAAATTGGAGAAGTGGATAAAAGAATTTTCGGCTCTTTTATAGAACATATTGGTAGGGCGGTATACGGAGGTATATATGAACCAGGTCATCCTGAAGCAGATGAAAATGGATTCAGGATGGATGTAATTAAGCTTATAAATGAGATAAATGTACCCATTGTAAGGTATCCTGGTGGAAATTTTGTTTCGGGATTTAATTGGGAAGATAGTGTTGGTCCTATAAATGAAAGACCAAGCAAGTTAGATCTAGCTTGGTTTGCTGTTGAATCAAACCATTTTGGATTAAATGAATTTATGGAATGGTTAAAATGTATTAATTCTGAAGCAATGATGGCTATTAACCTTGGTACTAGAGGAGTAGATGCAGCACGAAATATTGTAGAATATTGCAATCACAGTGGAGGTACATTTTGGAGTGATTTAAGAAAATCACATGGCTACGCAGAACCACATAATATTAAAACTTGGTGTCTGGGTAATGAAATGGATGGACCATGGCAAATTGGGCATAAAACTGCTGAGGAATATGGTCGTATAGCTTGTGAAACTGCAAAAGCAATGAAATGGGTAGATCCATCTATCGAATTAGTAGCATGTGGTAGTTCAAACAGTAATATGCCTACTTTTCCACAATGGGAGGAAACTGTACTTGAACATACTTATGAACATGTTGAGTATATTTCACTACACAGATATTATGATAATATTGAAGGGGACTTAGGAAATTTTCTTGCTAAATCACTTGATATGGATTCATTTATAAGATCAGTAGTATCAACTTGTGATTTTGTAAAAGCTAAAAAAAGAAGTAACAAAGTAATGAATTTATCATTTGATGAATGGAATGTTTGGTTCCATTCTTTTGAAGAAAATAGTAAATTAGAACATTGGCAAAAAGCGCCAGCATTCAATGAGGATATTTATACTTTTGAGGATGCTTTATTGGTGGGATGTCTTTTAATTACTTTACTTAGACATGCTGATAGAGTTAAAATGGCTTGTCTAGCTCAATTAGTCAATGTTATTGCTCCAATAATGACTCAAAATGGAGGGGAAGTTTGGTGCCAAACAATCTTCTATCCTTATATGCATACATCGATGTTTGGTAGAGGTCAAGTGTTGAGTCCAGTTATTAGTTCTCCAACATATGACAGTAAAGACTTTAAAGATGTACCTTTTCTTGAATCCATTGCTGTCATGAATGAAGAAAAAGAAACTTTGACTATTTTCGCAGTCAATAAAAGTCAGATTGATTCGATGAAGCTTGAATGTGATATTAGAGATTTTAAGGATTATAGAATTGTTGAACATATTGTTCTTGAGAATAAAGATGTTAAGGGGACAAATTCACTCGAAAATCCCAATAATATAAAACCACATAATAATGGGAACTCAGTAATTGAAAGCAACAATCTGTATGCACAGCTACCTAAACTATCTTGGAATGTCATTAGAATGCATAAAATTAGTATAACTCAGAAGATCAATTGTGATTTGGTATAATGATTAATAGCTATTACAAGCTGTTAGGGAACTTAATAAGATAGAATTATTTGAGTATAACATTTAGCCTCCAAAATATTAGATAAATATTTTGGAGGCCCTATTTTTTATAACTTATATTTATAGCATCATTGTATCTATTAGATAATAATTAGACCCAGGTTTTGTAGTTTCATTTGTAGCTACAGTTAATATGAATACATCTAAATTATCTGTAGCTTTAATTACTTCTACCTCCAACAAATGCTCTCCTGCAGTTAAATCAATGATTGCCTTCTTTGAATCAGGGGCTCTATGATATGCAGGCATAAAATCAGTTCTATTCATGTCCTCAAAAATAATCTTACCATCCAAGCTTACTTTTATTGGTGCTGCAGTACCTCCAATTAACAATACCTTTCTTCGTGTAGGATTAACTAGCTTTGTTTTTGCAATATAAGTTCCATTCTTTAAAGGCATAAAGGCTTTTTCAAAGGCAATTCTATTTCCAGGACAGATTATTTGTGTTTCCTCCAGGTCAGGACTTGTGATAGTCCAGTGGGAAGAAGTTACTAAAGTAAAGGGTAGCGAAGTTGTATTCCACAAACTATTATCATGCTCTCTGTTAATATGAAGTTCTAAGCTATAGTAGGATTTATTAACTTCATTAGCTTGTAATACTACCTTCCATTCCAAATCCATTCCTGCAGCTATTTCAAACTTTATATTTTCAGAACATGTCCAACCATTAGGAATTTCAAGTTCAAGCTCTCCTTCCAAATCTTCTGTCGAATAATTTTTAAGGTTAAAGCTTATCTCTTTAATTTGTTTTGCGCCAATTGTTGGACCTTCACAGCCATAATCAATGATTACCTCAATTCCAAGCTTTTGAGCCGTACCAAAGGGTAGAAGAAAGTTATCTGTATTAAAACTGTAATTCCATATCCAGCTGGGGTCATAGTCTCCTTTAATTTGACCTTTTTCATTAAAAGAACCTTTAGGAACTAAGGTGTATTTGTCACTACTTAACTCAATGGGAACATTCCAAAGAGCCATAACTTCTCTGCCTACTTTTAAAGTTCTTCCAGCTAATTCTTCAAGATCCTTAGGGGCACTAAATCCTTTAACAGGAGCACTTACTTTGATTTTATCTCCCACAGGCTTTGACCATTCTTTTGGTATGCTTTCTTTTCCGCCTATAATACCTAGAATAGCACCAAGTGTAGCTCCGGTACAATCTGTATCATATCCGCAATTAACAGCTTTTAAGATGGCATCACCAAAGTTTTCTCCATATAGCCAACCAAGAATGGTAAAAGCTATATTTTGAGGAGCATCCGTAAAGTTCTCCCTGCCATGATGCTTAAGTACCAGCTCGCGTGCCTTTAGCCAGTTCAAACCTTCTTTATGCCATTTTCTTAAATCCCTTACAGCTTTTGAGCAGCGACAAGTTTCGGGTATAAATTTTAAGCCTATATCTAAGAGCCTATTGATATCACTTTCGAAAAAAGCTGCGCTCTCTATGGAAGCAAAGAATACTTCCCCGTATACCCCTTCTCCACCCGCATGGTCTACAATTGCATCTTGATACGCATAATATGCTGCTACACCTGGAGCGCCTGG
>Ga0209125_1001196_pt1 | contig 25819 bp, 29 predicted proteins | sample BarGraIncub1131A_FD_184503 | JGI IMG/M metagenome (GOLD analysis project Ga0209125, IMG submission 184503) | Arctic peat soil microbial communities from Barrow, Alaska - Barrow Graham LP Incubations 11-31A (SPAdes) (version 2) | ecosystem: Environmental > Terrestrial > Soil > Wetlands > Peat... | reverse complement strand
ATTATTCTTTGCATAGACTTTCTCAGTTGCTCGCTTAGAAGCGCCTACTTTTGGCCGTTGCTCCGTGTTACTCAAAGATTGGAAGTGATCCATGTTCAACCAGTACAACCTCGAAGAAATCCGCGACCGCGCCCGGGCCGCCTTTATCGGCATGGCAATCGGCGATGCGCTGGGCGCCACGGTCGAGTTCATGACAGCATCAGAAATTGCCGCAAAATATGGCACATTCCGGGATATTGTTGGTGGCGGCTGGCTGCGGCTGAAACCGGGGCAGGTAACTGATGATACCGAGATGGCGCTCTGCATCGCCCGGGCAATCGTACAAAACCAGGGATGGTCTTTGGAAGCGGTTGCCGACAACTTTGCCGCATGGCTCAAGTCTCGTCCCGTAGACTGCGGAGACACCTGCCGCAAGGGAATCCGCGCCTATATGCTTAAGGGGCAGCTGGAATCACCTCCCAATGAATGGGACGCAGGTAACGGGGCGGCCATGCGCATTCTGCCGGCCGTCCTCTTCTCATTTCCCGATGGTGAGCTGCTCAAGAAGTACGTGATCGAGCAGGCCCATATTACCCACAACAATCCGGTATCGGATGCTGCCTGCCTCTGCCTGGGGCAGCTTATGCACATGGCGCTCTGCGGGGCGGGGAAAAGTCAACTGCGCCGCACTGTTGACGGACTCGTGGCCAGGTTCCCCACCTTTGCCTTTACGCCCTATCGTGGTCTGGCTACCGGCTATGTCGTCGATACCATGCAGACTGTCTGTCACTGGTTTTTTCTCGGGCGAAGTTTTGAGGAATGTCTGGTTGGGACGGTTAATCAGGGGGCCGATGCCGATACAACCGGGGCCATCTGCGGGATGCTGGCGGGAGCCTATTACGGCATGGAAGCCATACCAAAACGGTGGATAAAGAAGGTAGATAGCAAGGTAATTGCCGAGATTGAATTGATGGTTGATCGCCTGATAGCGGCAAGCCCGCTGGCGGCAAATCGTTAGGTTCAACGGGAGTGACAGGGGTCAAAAAGAGAACAAGCCTCTCCTTGACCCCTGCCACTGGTATATCACCCTTCCTTCAAAATTATGCCCGCGACCTGCAGCAGCGTCTTGCGTTTGTCCATCGCACTCTTCTGCATGATGCGATAAGCCTCAGCCTCTGATACGTGATTCTTTTCCATCAGAACCCCTTTGGCCTTTTCAATGATTTTGCGGTTTTCGATGAGTTCGCGCAGGTCGTCTATTTTTTCTTTGAGGTTTTCAACTTCTTCAACGTGCTGCAGCGCGATTTCTATGGCCGGCAGCAGATCCTGCTGCCGAAGCGGTTTGGTTAAAAAAGCGGCAATTCCGCTTGCCGATGCCCGTTTTACAGTCGCACTGTCGCAGGCACTGGTCAGCAGCATGATCGGGATTTTCAGCTTTTTCTTAATCTCGACCGCGGCGGTTATTCCATCCATACCGGGCATGGAGACATCCAGAATAGCCATGTCGGGAAAGCTCGCCAACGCCAGCTCCACCGCCTTCGTGCCGTCTCCGCACTCCAGTATCTCGTCGAACCCCAGATCGACCAGCATGCTCTTCAGGTTCAGTCTAATAAGCGGTTCGTCATCACAAATCAGTATGGATTTACTCATGGTTGTTTTCCTCCGTACCGGGGAATTAGCATGAGGCGTGCCACTTGGGAGAAAAGGACCATCAGGGGAGCAATGATGCAGGTAGTGCGGTGCAAACGGCGGGGAGGAAACTATGGGAAAACGTCTTTATGCCGGCTCTTCCAGCTTGTCTTCAAGAAGCGGTATGATCACAACCTTGATCTTCCCCTTGCCCCACAGACCGATTTTCTTGGCGGCGGCACGTGAAAGGTCAATGAAGTGGAATGATTTCGGGGCGCAGCGGTCGTTGATCGTGACATGGACTTCCTGCTTGCTGGCCGGATTGATGACCCGCACCACCGTGCCGAGCGGCAGGCTCTGATGTGCGCCGGTCAGTTTATTCGGGTTGTAGCGGTGGCCGGAGGAGGTACGGCGCCCCTCAAAGCGGCGTGCATAGTACGACGCAAAACCCTCGACCGATTCAAACGAGCTGCTTTTCTGGACAAGTGTTTCCAGATTGGTCGGCACCGGTTCGGAGAGTTCATGCAATAGCGACACGTCGCTGCCCGGAAGGTCATCCGCATACGCGGTCGACGAGGTTGGCAACACTGCGAACAGCGCGGCGAATACAGCTATCATACTGAAATACAATCGGATCATGCGTACCTTATACAATAGTTATGCGCTCCGGTCAAGTTTTGTGCAGATATTCACCGATCCCGGCCTGCAAACCACGCGGCTCAAATCCGAACACACGCTGCCATTCGTTACTGCCGATGTTCTCCTCCAGCAGCATCTGCAGCTGATCCATTGTGATCGGAAACTGCGGAATTTTCTGCAGGTACGGAATAATCAGCTTCATCAATCCCAACGGCAGATGCGGCTTGAATGGGTGTGAACGGCCCAGAGCGGCGGCAATCATATCGAGCAGCGCCTCATAGCTCAGGCGGTCGGCCCCGCACAGTTCATACGCCTGGCCAATTGTTGCCGGCATCTCCAGTGCAAGTGCAAAACAGCGCGCCACATCATCGGCATGAATCGGCTGCAAGCGATAGCTGCCGCTGCCGATAACCGGCATGATCGGGGCAAGCCGCAGCTGTGCGGCCAGCATATTTATGAACGCATCATGCGGTCCGAAGATCAGCGAAGGGCGGAAGATCGTCCATTCCAGGCCGCTACCCCGAACCAGTTCCTCGGCCCGCCATTTTGTCTGGTGATAGCCCGAAACGGCAGCCGGACGGGATCCCAGGGCCGACATCTGCAGATAGCGGCGGATGCCGTTTCCGGCAGCAGCCTTCACCAGGTTTGCCGTGGCCTGAACATGCAACCGTTCAAAGGTGATCCCGCGCGGTGGAAACTCCCGGATAATGCCGACCAGATTGATGACGGCGTCGCACCCTATGATACTCTCCTCGAAGCTCTCCAGGCGGGTTATGTCTCCGGCAACCTGTTCAGCTCCACTCCCGTGCGCACTGCGCCTATGCACGAGAAGGCGCACGGAATGGCCGCGGCTCTGCAGCTCCGTAACCAGAGATTCCCCTACGAAACCCGTTCCACCAGCAATAAAGATCTTCATGGCACTCCTCCCGACAATTTATCCCGTAACCCGGATTTTCTGATCGTGCGCCGTTCAATCGTCTGACGAAAGACCTCTTCTGTTCCCCATATTTCAATAGAGCGACGGGCTCGTGTGACCGCGGTGTAGAGCAGTTCACGGCTGAGAGCCTCCGACAGGTGATCCGGCAGGATCAGCAGCACCCTGTCAAATTCTGACCCCTGGCTTTTGTGGACGGTCAGGGCAAAGGCTCCTTCGCTGGGCGGCAAACGGAGCAGGGAAATATGGCGAACTCCTCCATCCGGGTTTTCAAACCAGACGGCCGGCGATCCGTCACCCTCCATGACCACTCCGGTATCACCATTAAACAGCTCGAGTTCGTAGTTGTTCCCGGTGACCATGACCGGCGTCGCACGGAAGCTCTGGAGGTCATTTCTGCGTTCCGGAGCGGTGGCATTCAGACAGAGTCTGTTCAGGTTTTCTATACCGTACGCCCCTGAACGGAGCGGCGACAACACCCTGAACGAGCCCAGCTCCGCAAGTGCCTCTGCGGGAGACCCCGCTTCGACATAGCGGGCATAGCCAACTTTGACAGCAGCGCTGAAGGCATCTTCAAATGCCCGGCCGCTCGGCAGCCGCCGCCAGATGATGTCCGGGTACCGTCCCGACTGCACCAGCTCTGTCGCCGCAGCGCTCTCTCCGGAGGTAATCAGGTGACTTAGTGCGGCAATACCGCTGTCGACGCCAAAGCGGTAGCTTCTGGTCAGCTGCGTGACCGGAACCGTTGCCCGGTTTGCGCTATCGCAGATATCCGCCAGCACCGCCCCCGCCTCGACCGACGCCAGCTGATTGCGGTCTCCCAGCAGAATAACCCGGGCATCATCGCGCAGCGCTTCCAGCAGGCCGGCCATCAGCTGGAGATCAACCATGGATGCTTCGTCAACCACCAGAATGTCGCAGGACAGCATATTGTCGCGATTATGCCGGAACCTGCCTCTGCTGGCTTGTACACCCAGCAACCGGTGGATCGTGCTGACTCCGACCGGCAGGCACTTTTTTATCTCTTCGGGCAGGTCAAGGCGGTCGGCAGCCTCCAGGATTGACTGGCGGAGGCGCTGTGCAGCTTTGCCGGTCGGTGCGGCCAATACGATCTCCGGGTGGGAATCACCCTCAACGTCGAGCAGCAGCGCCAGGATGCGTGCCACGGTCGCGGTTTTGCCGGTACCCGGGCCACCGGATATGACCGAAAAACGGTGCGTCAGCGCCATCCGGGCCGCCGCGCGCTGCAGATCGACGGTGCCGTCCTGGGCAGGGAAATAGCGGTCGAGCGCGACATCAATCCGGCTTTCGTTGATCGCTGGCGGCCGGCTGCGCGACAGGATACCCGTAGCGATCTGCTGTTCGTACTCCCAGCAGCGGTGCAGATACAGCCGATCAGCCTGATCGAGCACCAGTGGCGTATATGCCCCCGGGGAGCCGATCGTGTCACATAATTTTAGCGATTCCAGCCAGTCGCGCCTGTCGGAAGGAGGCGCTTTCCGTGCGGCATGCAACAGCGGGAGCGTCGTACCATCACACGCATCGAGAAGGTTGAAACAGCTATGGCCGCGCCCGGCAAAATAGCTGGCCAGAGCCGCCCCCCACCAGAGCTCGTCACAAGCGTGCCGGTCGATGCGGACGATAAAATCGGCAAAGTGGGTGTCAAGGGTTGAAAGTTTGATTGTTTCAGTCATCGGGATATGTGTTCATGCTTTCCAAAGGATTCTTCGTACATGTTTTCGCTGAAAACCGTCAGGCGGTTCTTTCCGGTGCGCTTGCTGACGTACATGGCCTCGTCGGCATTTGCCATAATCGTGCGCAGATCGCCGCCATCAATGGGATAGCCTGCCACCCCTGCCGAGACGGTGGTCGAGATGCTCTGATCTTCAAAATCGAACGGCGTTGACGCCATGCCGGCAACGATCCGTTCAACCGCGCCCAGGACATCCTCTTTACCGCCCTCAATGAACATGATGACAAATTCATCGCCGCCGTAGCGGGCGCAGATATCGGTGCTGCGGATGTTTGCGGTGATCATCGTGGCAACCTGCTGTATCAGCTTTGTTCCGGCAAAGTGTCCGTACTGGTCATTGACCTTTTTGAGGTTATCGGCGTCAATCATACAGATCGCGAAGGGGCGGATATACCGCTTGGCAAGCTTTTCCTGTATGTCGGCCAGCAGAAAAAAATTGCGCATGTTATTGATGCCGGTGACATCGTCCGTCAGCGACAATCGCTCTACTTCGCGGCGGGCAGTCTCGCTCTCTCCGGCCAGCGTGGCCCCCAGGTGGGCAATCAGCATAAAGGGGAATAGTTCTATGATGTGGGTCAGATAATAGTTAAGTTCCCGGAAGTCGGAGGAAGCCAGCAGGATATAGGATGTGACCGCCAGAGCGGCCATAAAGTAGGTCACCCGGCGCCCCTGCGTAAGCGCCGTTGCCATCAGGATCAGGTAAATCAGCGACATGAACGGGCTGGTTACTTTGCCGGTATACCAGCAGACCGCCACAATGAAGGAGAGAAAAACCATCAGGTCGGCAAAAATCTTTATGGCGCCGTATCTGCGGGAAAGCGCGCCATAGCGGGCATTGATGTTGTAGAAGAACAGAAGGACCAGCAGCCCTGCCAGAAACGGCATGTTGGCGCCTTCCGTCGGCATAAGCTTCATATCGAGTGCTACCAGGGCGATCAGCAACCAGGAGATATTACCCATGATCCGGTCGTACCCCTTATAGCGCTGCTGTGTGCTGTGACTGACATCCGCCTGAAGCAGCTCGTCCATATCTGATACCTCTTTATCCAACAGCGGTTAAGGTAATCACCGCTGCGACCACATAGCGGGCGAGTTTCCCGGCAGCGACCAGCAGCGAAAACAGCCCGAAATTGATCTTCAGCATCCCCCCCACCAGACAGAGCGGATCTCCGACCACCGGCAGCCAGGAGAACAGCAGCGAGTAAACTCCGAACCGGTTATAATAGTCCTGGGCTCGTTGCTGCTGGGGCGGAGAGACCCGCAGAACCTTCTCAATCAGCCAGTTTCCACCCCATATCCCGACCAGATAGGTCGCAACAGCCCCCAGATAATTGCCAACGGTAGCAACGGCAACAGTCGACAGCGGATCATACCCCCCCGCCAGCATCATCACCAGCAGCCACTCCGACCCGAGCGGCAGCAGCGTGGAGGCAAGAAAGCTCATGAAAAAGAGTGACACATAGCCTGGCTGGTTGAGCCAGTCATGCAGCATGACAGTATATGTCAGAAAGTTATTGTCAAAATGGCTCAAATCGCTACAATACTCCCCGGTGCCGGCTGTTACGTTACCTGTTTCATTGTAGCGATATATTCAGTTTCAGCAAGGGGGAACCATGCTAAAGGGGAAACCGGCGAAAAAATATTCCCAGGCGGGACGGCTGCACTCGATCATCCGGCTGCTGGAAACCAGGCGCGGCCTGACACTGGACGAGCTGGCGGAAGAGTGCGACGTCGACCGGCGTACGATCCACCGTGATCTTAACGCGGTGGAGCAGGCTGGTTACAGTTTGACAACGGAGTGGAGTAACGGGAAAAAGGTCTACAGCTTTCTGACCAGGTCACGCAACCTCCCCCCGATCACCTTTACCCTCCCGCAGCTGATGTCCCTCTACCTGTTGCGCTCGCTCGGGGCCCATCTGGCCGGCACGCCGTTTCAGGGGGAGATAGATGAACTATTCAAAAGCATCCATTCGGTGCTTCCCGACCGCCATGCCGCGCATCTGGAACGGATCGCACGGGTATCCTTGCCGCTGCTCCACGGGGCGCGTGATTACTCTCCGTCGGCCCCTTTTATTGGCGACCTGCAGAAAGCGCTGCTGCAGCAGTACCGCATCCGCCTGCAATATGCCAAGAAGGGGAAAGATGAGGCCGAGGAGTATGAGGTCGATCCCTATACGCTGGTCTTTCACAAAGGGGGGATCTATCTGCTCGGGAATGCTCATAACCGTTCCGGCATGCGCCTTTTTGCCCTGGAGCGGATCCGGGGGGTAGAGGTCACCCGCCAGCGGTTTGAGATCCCAGACAGCTATCAACCGGAAGCCCATTTCAGCAGTGCCTTCGGCCTGGTCAGTGACGCCCCGATGAAGGTGCGAGTTCGTTTTTCACCCGAGATCGCTCACGCGGTCAAGGACCGGGTCTGGATGCCGGGGCAGAAGATCAGCAGCGATGCCGAAGGGCGGACCGTCGTTGAATTTGAGGCGGCTGGCCGGATGGAGCTGGTATCGTGGGTTCTTTCCTACGGCATACATGCCGAGGTGCTGGAGCCCAAGGAGCTGCGCACGGAGGTAAAGCGACAGGTCAAGGGGATGCGGGAGCTGTATCGGGGTAAGGAGAAGGAGAACGTTGAGAAGAAGGGTAAGCGAATCTGAAGGGGCAATATATTTTATATAATTCACAGATTGGCAATTAATAGATATGCATGTTCATAGACTGATATGTTCCATTTGGGTAGATCACCTGGTTCATGCGCGCGTGAACCGGTCAACAACGAGTTATACTTTTTACCCCGACTAAACCAAGAGCGCGACTTGAATTCAGAGAATAACAAAATGGGTTTTATTTATAGCTTCGACATGAGCCGAGAAATAGCTCACTTCAAACTCATGCCTGAGCACATCCAGTCAAGCGCCAAATGCAACGCCGTCGATGTCATTTACGAATCTTTTGTCGTGCCTGGCGATCAGGACTATCTAATGTCCCGACTGCTAGCGCAAAAGGGGCTGCCGCGAGGATTTTACTGGGCAGCGGCACAAGCTATAGAGAAATACCTAAAGGCTTTCCTTTTAATGAATGGCGAGGGCGTCAAAGGATTTAAAGCCCACCCAATAAAAGCGCTCTTTGAAGCCGCAAGCAGAATCGACACATCGATTGCCCGCCTCAACATACTGCCACACCAGAGCATTCAGGTTGATGCTAGCGTAGCACACCACTTAAAAACGTTTGCCACCACGGACTTCATCAACGACCTAGAGAGGCATGGCAGCGCAGACAACAGATATAACGCCTTTGGCGTCGAATACAACACAGGCCATCTCTGCGCAATGGATGGCTTATCATTTCAGTTGCGAGGAAAGATTGGAGTGATTCCAATAAATGAAAGCTTCAAGAAATTAAGCCCAGACTTAATCCTGATCTTTGAGAAAAACAATCCGTGGTTCCAAACGGAAGAAAATCAACTGCCCAACCGAATTTCAAGCGAAGAATTCCCTATTCAATATTCATCCAGCGTCACAAAATTAGAGTTCCTCATAAAAAACGAGAGCAACCCTGCTTACAAGCTAGCTTTGCAGTGGTTAAGGGGAAAAATGAAGCTTCCAACGATAAATGGCAAATCGGAGGCATAAGCGCGCGGATGATTACGAACTTCAGAAGCGCGTATTAGACTGAAAGGTCAAATAGAGAATCAAGACTGTGGCTATTTGTAGTTATAAACACTGTGGGCATAAAAAATGCCAGGTGATTAACCCGGCATTTTCGTTCTGCTCGATCTGCAAGCGGTATCATACCCACCAATTTATTGAACGCCATTTATTTTGAACTATCGACATGCTCCGCATTCTTCAAGCCATCTTCTAAAACCGTGAATGTTATTTTTTCGTTTGTAACTTCATGAACCTTTATTTTGAAGCCACGGAAGCGAATAGTGTCGGCTGTTGTTTGATAAACAAGGTTTTGAGAAAATGCTTGCCGAGCCATATCATTCGGAGTGTATTCTCGGTATGTAGCATTCAACGTGATATTATTTACCCCCCCAAAAATAATCTCTCTGGATATTCCAGCAGTTATGTCTATAGCTTCTTTTTTCAAAAAAATAATGTCGCCTGGTGATGAATATGGCTTCTCAGCTGTTAGGGAGTCATTCAACTCATTATCTGCTACAGTATATTTGTTCAGAATACCTTTATTAGTTATTAGTAAATGGTAGTCATTCTCGTCATTATCTTTATCCTTGCCTATCACTGAATAATCAATGCCTTTAAAATTTGTTGTGCCAAAGTAATAAAATTCGTCGGCTTTATTTGCTTTAAGTTGTATATTTTCGCGACTCAATCCTCTTCCTAGATATAAGCCTTTTAACTCAAAATCTGACTTTGATACAAACATTTTAGGGTTGACAGGTCTTATTATTTTCTCCTTCCATATTATGATTGGATCGCCGATGAAGGTAGTTTTCTTTTCGCCGAGAGTGTACGATTTTACATAGTCAATAGAATATCCCGAATCTGGCTTGTCATCACGCACGACACTTAAATTAGCGCATCCGGCAAATACCAGTACCACAAGCAACAAACCCATATTTTTCATAATCCCCCCTTGCTATATCTGAATTAAATTACACTCAATAAAACATGCTATCTTTACATTGGCTACTATTTATTGCAACTACTGTTTATTGCAACTACGGTGAAAAACCAAAGGAGGTCAGCCTTTGAAAGTGAATAACTAGGGACACTCCCCGTATTAAGTTGAATTACTGGAAAATCCAGTAGAAACTTGGGGAGTGTCCCTAGTTTTTCTAGTTTTCCCGATGTCAACCAAGCACAGCAGCGGTGAACCCGCTCTGCTCACAAACGTTGGATGAAAAATGATTTGACTTGAAACAATCATCGGCGTACGATTTAACGTACGAAGTGGAGGTAACTCAAGATGACAATTCTATCAGCAACAGAAGCAAGAAAATCCCTTTATAACCTTGTCGATGCTGTCGCTTTATCGCATGACCCGATTCAGATTGTTGGCAAACGGCATTCAGCAGTTCTCATCTCAGAAGACGATTGGCGTGCTATTCAGGAAACATTGTATCTCACATCAATTCCTGGCATGCGGGAATCCATTAAGAAAGGTCTCAAAGCCCCTGTTTCCGAGTGCAGTGAGGAACTTGCATGGTAAGTTGGCAACTTGTTTTTACCAAGCAAGCGCAAAAAGATGCAAAAAAGATCGCACACTCCGGGTTAAAGCCGCACGTCGAACAACTACTGGAAATTATCAAAGAAAATCCCTTCAAAAATCCCCCGCCATACGAGAAACTTGTAGGCGATCTGTCAGGTGCATATTCCCGTAGGATCAATATTCAACATCGACTGGTTTATGAAGTTTTGGTCAACATAAAGACTATAAAGATTATCCGAATGTGGACGCATTACGAATAGCCGAAGCTGATCAGCCAACTGGCGCTCAGACCATGTCGCGGCAAACAACGCCGCGCAGGTTAGGCACCTCCGTTGTCGCGACAAGATGCTAAAAACTATTTCTGAGTGCAGATGTAATAGGGGTAGGTGATGGAAAATAGCCGCATCGAATACAAACGTGAACTTACCGACGGACTTGAAAAGGAAGTGGTGGCTTTTCTGAATGCCCGGGAAGGGGGCATCCTGTATATCGGCATCGACAACGATGGCGCCGTCTTCGGGGTCAAGGATTGCGATAAACTCCAGTTGGCTATCAAGGATCGCCTGCGCAACAACATTCAACCCTCCATCATGGGCCTGTTCGAAATTCTGCACGAAATAGTTGATGGCAAGGACATCCTCCGCATTATCGTGGCTGGCGGTCTGGAAAAGCCCTATTACCTCAAAAAATACGGCATGACCGAAAGAGGCTGCTTTCTGCGCATCGGTAGCGCCTCCGAGCCTATGTCCAAGGAAATGATTGAATCGCTTTACGGACGACGTATCCGCAACACGATTGGCCGCATGGAATCCCCGCGAAGGGATCTCACCTTTGAACAGCTCAAAATTTACTATGAAACTCGCGGGCTGCAACTCAACAACGCCTTCACCAGAAATCTGGAGTTGCTTACGCCGGAAGATAAACTCAACTATGCCGCCTATCTGCTGGCTGATGAAAACGGTTCTTCGTTGCAGGTGGCTAAATATGCCGGTGTTGATCGGGTTGATCTAATCGAAAATCGCGATTACGGTCGCTGTTCTCTTGTCAAAGCTTTGAAAGCGGTGCTGGATCGGGTTAATGTGGAAAATACCATCTTCACCAAAATTGGGTATCCACTGCGGCAAGAACGCGAAATGATCAACTCCATTGCCATACGTGAGGCCATTATCAATGCCGTGGTTCATAATGATTACTCGTATGGCGCAACCCCGAAGCTGGAATTTTTCTCCGATCGTGCTGAAGTCACCTCCATGGGAGGCCTGCCGTATGGCGTCACCGAAATGGATTTCTTCGGCGGCTGCTCTGTCCCCCGTAACAAGGAGATCATGCGCGTTTTCCGCGATCTGGAAATTGTCGAACATCTCGGCTCCGGTGTCCCGCGCATTCTCAAAGCCTACGGGAAAGAAGCCTTTGAAATTCGTGACAGCTATATACGCATCGTTTTCCGCTACGCAAAACCCCTTGCGGAAGTCACCGGGCAAGTCACCGGGCAAGTCACCGGGCAAGTCACCGGGCAAGTAGTGAGGCTGCTGACCATCATGGATGGCGCAATGAGCCGGTTGGCATTGCAGCAGACTCTGGGGCTCAGGCATCGTGACAACTTTGTTGAGACGTATGTGCAGCCGGCACTGGAAGCGGAGCTGATTGAAATGACCATCCCCGACAAACCCAACAGCCGCCTGCAGAAATATCGCCTTACCGATAAAGGGAAGGCTCTTCTTGCCGCCGGAGATGGTGGCCATGAATAAGCAGCCGTATCTGGGAGTGATCTTATTTTTTACCTTCATTATACAGAGGGAGCACTGAAACACATGACAACTGAAACCACACCACTCAACGACATCATTACCGCCCGTATCGCGCAGCAGGGGCGCATCACCTTTGCCGACTTCATGGCAACCTGCCTCTACGAACCGGGGCTTGGTTATTACACCTCTCCGGGGCGCAAAGTCGGTGCCGAGGGGGATTTTTATACCAGCATCACCGTGCATGCCTCCTTCGGACGGGTGATCGCCCGCGAGATCGCCCAGATGTGGCGCAGCATGGGGACACCCGCCGGCTTTACGCTGGTGGAGTGCGGCGCCGCCAATGGCCGTCTGGCGTGCGACATCCTGGACTATCTTGCACAACGGGAGGAGTCGCTCTATCGCGATCTGCGCCTCGTGCTGGTAGAACAGGAACCTTCTCTTGAGTCCGCGCAGCGCGAGATGCTGGCCGCTCATATCGACCACCTCGCCTGGCTTTCTCCGAATGAATTCGCTTCAGGAAATTTCACCTTCAGCGGCTGCCTCTATTCCAATGAACTGATCGACGCCCTGCCGACCCATCGGGTTGTTATGACCGCCGAGGGACTGCGTGAGGTGTATGTGACCTGCACGGATGGTGAGTTTGCCGAAGTGGCAGGCGAACCGTCCACTCCGGAGCTTGAAGCCTATCTGAAGCGCATTGAAGTAGAGCTCCACCCCGGACAACAGGCAGAAATCAACCTGAATGCTCCCAAGTGGCTGGCAGCGGCAGCGCGAGCACTCAAGCAGGGCTTCATCCTGACGATCGACTACGGTCACCCTGCTCCAGAACTGTACACAGCGCGGCGCAAGCTGGGCACGCTGCTCTGCTATTATCGCCACCAGGTCGAGGAGAATCCCTACCTCCGCCTCGGATTGCAGGACATTACCGCCCATGTCGATTTTACGACGCTGATGAAGTGCGGCGAAGAGCTGGGGCTGCAGAATGTCTGGTTTGGGGAGCAGTACCGTTTCCTGATGGCGGCCGGTATCGTCGAGGAAATTGAAGAGATTGAACGCTCTGCCATACCTGATGAGGAAAAGCTGCGGCTCCGCCTGGCCCTCAAAAAGCTGATCCTGCCCGACGGGGGGATGGGGGACACCTTCAAGGTGCTGATCCAGTCCAAGGGCGTGACTGCTCCCAAGCTGCTCTGCCAGCGCCGGATCGGAGGGTGAATGTCATCCTTACCGACTGCTGAAATCCGCGGGATTGTGTTCGATCTGGATGGCACCCTGTATGTGTGCGACCGCTTTGCCGCCGAAATCCAGGATGCGGCCGCAGCGTACATAGCCGCGCTGAAAGGGATCACCCCCGCGGAAGCGGCACAGTTGGCGGCCGCTACCCGGCTGCGGCTTGTGGAAGAGAGCGGCATGGTTCAGACCATTTCTGCAGTCTGCAGAGAGCTGGGGGGGAGCGTGCAGGAGTTGCACCGTTTCTTTGAAACCACCCTGCGGCCGGAAGCGTATCTTGTGCGGGACGAGCGGGTAATCGGGCTGTTGGAGCGGCTTGCGAAGCAGTTTTCACTCTATATTTACACGAACAACAATCGTGTCCTGACGACCCGTATCATGAATTATCTGGGGCTGGATGGCATGATACGCGGCAGCTTTGTAATTGATGATTCCTGGCGGCCCAAACCTGATGAGGGAATGGTGCACAGACTGCTGGAGGAGATCGGACTCGCCCCGAATGAGGCGCTGTTTGTCGGAGATCGGTATGACGTCGACCTGCGCGTGCCGGAACAGCTCGGCTGCCCCGTGTATCTGAGCCAGAACCTGGAGCAGCTGTTACGGCTCGAAGAATTGCTGCTCCCCTGCCACCCCTAGTCCCTGCTTACAAAGAGGTGGTGGGTGTTAGGGGGTTACGGATTTTTCGCGCAGGTACGTCAGCAGCTCCTGCATATCTTCCGGCGGTTCGGTCGTAAATTCCATATACTCGCCACTCGATGGATGGATGAACCCGAGACAGCGGGCGTGCAGCGCCTGACGCCCAAGATGATTGATCATGCCGCGCAGCTTGGTGTCGGGGATGTTGTTGCAGCGCCCCCCGTCCGGATAGAGCGGATCTCCCAGCAGCGGAAATCCCTCTTCGGTCAGGTGTACCCTGATCTGGTGCGTGCGACCGGTCTCCAGCCGTAACTCAACCAGCGAAACCCTCTTCCCGTACCGTTCCTTCACCTTCCAGCGGGTGACAGCATGTTTCCCGTTTTTTGCCTTGCCGGACAGACGCAACCGTTCGGTCGGGTGGCGTCCGATGATCCCTTCAATCTTCCCGGTATCCTCCAGTGGGGTACCGTAGATTAACGCCTGATAGATACGCTTGACCGTGTGGGCGCTGAACTGTTCCGAAAGCGCCTGATGGGCCCGGTCATGCTTCGCCGCCACCAGCACGCCGGAGGTCCCCTTGTCGAGGCGGTGGACGATGCCGGGGCGCAGTTCGCCGCCGATACCGGCCAGATCGTGACAGTGGGCCAGCAGGGCGTTGACCAGGGTACCGCTCGTGTTGCCGGCTCCGGGGTGTACCACCATTCCGGCCGCCTTGTTGATGACGATCAGGTCGCTGTCCTCATACAGCACGTCCAGCGGGATCGCCTCGGCCAGCGGTGCAGCCGGCAGCGGCGGCGGAATATCTATTTCGATCTGTTCCCCCCCCCTCAGCTTCAGTGAGGTACGCACCTCTTTGCCATCAACCAGTACGTTGCCGGTTTCGATGAGTCGCTGGATCGTAGCCCTGGATTCACCATCCATTGCTTGGCTCAAAAAAAGATCAATTCTAATCGGTTCATTTTCGGGGGAGAATGTGAGTGAATAATGATTCATAGAGTTCCTCAGACCTGATAAACAGGACAATTGCGGTAACGAAGGTATTTTTTACCTGCCCCAATAAACGGGATAGGTACACAGAAAAAGAACTTCTAACGCACTAAAACAGCAAAGGCGCACCGAATAAGGCACGCCTTGCAGAAATAATACCGTATGCGGTTCGTTACCAGATGGATGATTCGATCTTGCCGGCCCTCTTGATCAGTACATCGACGACGGCGGTTCCGTATATCACCTCAGGGTTGATATCGGTGGATACCCGCGAGAGGAAATGCTGGCGTCCCTCTTCAAGCTCTTCCTGGAGAACCTCAAAAATATTGTCGTTTTTGATGCCGTTTTCGACCTTTTCCTTGTTGTACATGGCCACGTCGGAGAGAATGGCTCTGGCCAGCCGCTTTGCCTGATCCGGATTTTCAATCATATTCATGGATGATATTCCTCATGTAGTTAGAATGTGGTGAGTTACACATCGTTTTCTGGCAGAAACTGATTTCTGGTAACACACGTATCCTGTTTATCAGACCTAGGGCCGATACCATAGCACTATTTTAATCGTAATGCAAAGTAGATGCTTGCATCACCGCGCCGGACCAGCATGGTCAGGCTACCTCCCCGGCCGGCCTGCTGGATGGCACGGGCATAGTCAGCCGTGGTGGTAATCCTTTTGTGGTTTATCGACACAATCACGTCCCCCCGTTTAATGCCCGTTTCAGCGGCAATGCCACCGCGCACCATATCAACAACGGTAACACCATCACCCTGTTCGCTATTTTCGATAATCAGGCCGAGCAGATCCGCATCACCACCCTGCTGACGACCACTCCGCCCCTCGCTCTGCCGTTGTTTCGGTGCTGTATCGGCACTTGCCAGGGTTATGTTCAGCTCAAGCGCCTTGCCGTTGCGGAATACAGAGATTTTAGCGGCCTTGCCAACCCCTGCCTCGGCAACCAGCCGCTGGAGATGAGATGGATCTTTGACTTCGCTGCCGTTCAGGGCGGTGATGACGTCCCCCTGCCGGATACCGGCCTTTTCGGCCGGGCCACCTTTGATAACATCATTGACCAGAGCACCCTTGGCCTGCTTCAGGCCAAATGATTGTGCCAGACCCTCAGTTAGCGGCTGGATTGTGACCCCTATATAGCCGCGGCTGACGCTCCCTTTCTGAATCAACTGGGAAAAGATCGGTTTGGCCATGTTAACCGGAATAGCAAACCCGATTCCCTGCCCGGCGGCCACGATAGCGGTGTTGATGCCGATCACCTCTCCGTAGACGTTCAGAAGCGGCCCCCCCGAGTTGCCGGGGTTAATGGAGGCATCGGTCTGGATAAAGTTCTCGTAGGTTTCAATACCCATATTGGAGCGGCCGGTGGCGGAGATGACACCGACCGTCATGGTGCGATCGAGTCCAAACGGGTTGCCGATGGCGATTGCCCACTGTCCGGCCTCAAGCTTGTCGGAGTTGCCCAGGACCGCAGTCGGCAGACCGGTCGCATTGATCTTGATCACGGCGATGTCGGTTTTATGATCACCGCCAATCACCCTGGCATCATACACCTTGTCGTTGGAGAGTTTGACCTGGATACTCTCGGCATCACGCACCATATGATCATTGGTTACAATGTAACCATCTGAGCTGATCAAAAAACCGGAGCCGAGGCTTTTATCCTGCCGGGTCTGCGGGGCGCCGAAAAAATCTTCAAACAACGGGTTGGCTTCAAAAAATGGCTGAATGACTCTTTTTCGACTGATCGTCGAGATATTAACAACAGCGGGGGTCACCTTTTTCGATACGTTACTGAATGCTTTCTGGGTGGAGAGAATATCGGTCGGCACATCCTTTACCGGGGCATCCGCCTCCCCCGCTTTGCGATTCGATTCAAGAAAAAGCGGAGATTCGTCCTTTCCGCTGCAGCCGCCCAGAGCAGCAGCGCACAACCAGCCGGCCAAGAGTACGATAGAGATGCGGGGGAGAGGGTTCATATGAGTACCACCTGTGATAGCATAAGTGAGGTAACCTGCCGAAACAGTATCATAATCTACCCGAGTGTCAAGTGGTTCAGGTGTGAATACACACTGCAGCTGTCCCCGTTTTACCCAGCATAATTATGTTATTGAAACACCCGGCTGTTTGTGTAAAAGTACCCGCTCACTACAACGAATGGCAGGGGGAATGTGATGACCGACATCAAAGCGCAGATCAGAGAATTCCGGATCGGCGAGAAGATCCGGGGGCTCCGCCAGCAGAAACGGCTGACCCTTCAGGAACTGTCCGAGCTGACGACGCTTTCCAAACCGCTGCTGTCGCAGATCGAAAACCAGCAGGTCATCCCCCCTCTCGCCACCCTGCTCAAGATTGCCAAGGGGCTCAAGGTCGATATTCATTTTTTCTTTGAGGACGTCGGCAATCGCCAGAAGTACGTGTTGACCAGACGCGAGGATGTCCGTGAGGATGAAAAAGTTACGCGGCCGGCAGCCAATGAAATTGCACGGCCGTACGCGTACCACTCACTGGCGCAAGGGCTCAGACACAAACATATGGAGCCGTTTCTGGTTGAGTTCGAGAACAAGGAGTGGGACGACTCACTCTTCTTCAAACATGAGGGGGATGAAGAATTCATCTACATCATCGCGGGGGAGCTTGATTTTCACTACAACAATGAAGTACTCCGCATGCGTACCGGAGACAGTATTTATTACGATTCCAGCCAGCCGCACGGTTGGGTGGCTGTCGGTGACGCCATCGCCAGAGCGGTGGCGGTCATGTACACCAAGGAATATTCCTGACCCTGTTCAATATGACAGCGGCCTTAACGAAACTGTTTCTGCCGAGGACCTCTACCGTACTGAAATAGTTGCATGAGTGCGATGAAACGGAGGGATTATTCTCCCCCTGTTTGCGTGGCGCTCCACCCCCTCAGAGTGCGCACCCGCTCAACTGCCGGTGGATGAGAATAGTAAAACGCAGCATAGAATGGATGCGGGAACAGGTTGGACAGGTTCTCAACCGAGAGTTTGACCATCGCCGAGGCAAGATCCTGTGGCTTCCCGGTCAGGTCGGCGGCAAAGCGGTCGGCCTCCCGTTCGTGGCAACGCGAGCGCCAGGCCGAAAACGGGCCGAGCGGGAACAGGACCAGCGAGGCGACAAAGCCGAGTACCACCATTTTAGCCGGCAGTGAAATATCGGCAGGCAGCCCCAGAAGCCCCGGCAGTCCGGGCCAGGCCAGCATCTTGAAGCTGATCCACGAGCCGGCCAGCGCCATGACCTCGGCCCACACTAAGCGTTTCCAGATATGACCTTTCTTCCAGTGCCCGATCTCGTGGGCCAGCACCGCCACGATTTCACCATGGCTCATCTGTTTGATCAGCGTATCGAACAGCACAATCCGTTTGACCTTGCCGATGCCGGTGAAATACGCATTGGAATGCTTGCTGCGCCTGGATGCGTCCATCTGCATCACCCGCCCCACCTTCAGCCCGGCCTTCTCCATCATGGTTCGTATTTCCTCCTCCAGCCCATCTTCCACCACCGGCTCGAACGTATTAAAGAGCGGTTCGATCACGTAGGGGGAGATATACATCATGAACAGGCTGAAAAGCGCCATGAAGCCCCAGACCCAGAGCCACCAGCTCTGGGGACTCCACTGGATCAGCCAAAAGACGACGGTAATCAGGAACACCAGCATGATCGCACCGATAGCTTGTGCTTTAAAAAAGTCGGTGAGCCAGAGTCGCGGAGTGGTGGTATTGAAGCCGTAGCGCGCCTCGATGCGGAAGGTGCCGTACAGGTCAAAGGGGATGCCGAGCAGCGTTGATACCCAGGTCAGCAGCAGAAAGAAGATGATCGCCGAGACGGTGAACGAACCGCTTAAGGGGCTGACGTACCGGTCGTAGGCCGCAATCAGACCGCCGAACAAAAAGACGATCAGTATGGCATTGTCGAAGAGTGAACTCCACAGCCCCAGACGGCTGGAGTCGAAGGTATATGCGGAGCTGCTGCGCAGTTTCTCCTCATCGATGGCGCCTTCAAAACCTTCCGGCACCGTGTCACCATGCTGTTTTAAGTGCTGCAGGTTGATGTGACGCAGCCAGTAGGTAAAAGCGGTGATGGCAGCAAAGAGGCAGAACAGGGTGAGTTTCATCGAGAGTATATCCTTGTACATAAATAAGGGCGAAGCAACGCTCGCCCTGAATAAAATGATCTGCCGTGGTGTGCCGCTACATCAGCATTACCACTTCCTTGACGCACCTGTCGATCCCTTCAGCCACTTCAGAGATACGGTTGGCCAGCATATAGGCGGGTGATGTAACCAGCTTGTTCTTCCGATCCACTACAACCTCGGTCACCCGGCACTTCTGGTGTTTTGCTCCGGTTTTCTCTATCTCGGCGGCGGTACCGGCATCGTCGCCAATCGTCACCGTCGGTGAATATTCCTTGCCGAGCACAGCAGCGATCAGGGCCGGTGCAATGCAGACCGCTCCGATCGGCTTTCCGGCAGCTGCCATACCCTTCAGCAAGCGGGCAACATCCGGGTTAACGTGGGCGGAGGCACCCTTTACGGCAAAATCACACAGATTTTTTGCGGCGCCAAAACCGCCCGGAAAAATGATGGCATCCAGATCCGCGACCTGCACCTCTTTGATGTCGTGAATGGCGCCGCGGGCGATCCGGGCCGATTCAACCAGCACGCTCCGTTTTTCGCCCGTCTCCGCAGTCGTCAGGTGATTGATAACCGATACGTCGACAGCGGGTGCCATACAGACCGCCTCGCACCCCTGACGGTCGATTGCCAGCAGCGTCAGGACCGCCTCATGTATTTCACTGCCGTCATATACGCCACATCCCGACAATACTACGCCGATCTTCTTCATTTCCGGCCCTCCCTTCGGATTGGAATACGGTCCAAGTGTGCCACAACTTCAGCAGAAGGCAAGCAGGAATTCCGGTTTGAGTCTAGTGACCGTCACCAGACATACAGCGGGATCAGAACGGCGGCCAGAACGCAGGCAGAGGGGAGAAACAGGCGATGGTAGACCTTGGCAATATCTGCCTGAAAATAGTCGCAGGTGAGGACATAGCAGAGATGAACAGGGGAGAGCATCACTCCGGCAAAACCGGAGCCAAACGCCAGAGCAACGAGCGCGGGGGACGGCGACGGAGCGCCCATCAGCGGAAGCAGCAGTGGAAAGGTTATGCCGACATAGCCGACGGTCAGCCCAGTCATGACCCCGGCGATAAAGGGTATCAGGAACAACAGCAGATACACCGGCATGTGTGATGTTGTAAAAAACGAGGAAATACCGGCCAGAGCACCGGTAATCCGCAGCACCTCCTGAAAGACCATGATGCCGATCACCATAAAGAGTGCTTTTCCCGAGACGCTCTCCCGCAGATTCTTTACAATCATGGCCGGAGTATAGCGGTGAAAAGCGTAGAGCGCGATAACCGCTCCTCCCAGGGCCAGGACGGCATTAACCCGGAAGAGCACGACCAGCAGCAGCGCCAGCATGATCGGGGAGATCATGGCGAGAAAGATCATAAACTCCCGTTTGCGCCCGGTCGACGGGGTGGGGGTATCCTGGCGTCCGACACCCCGAAAGCAGAACAGCACCCCCCAACCGACAACGGAGAGAGCAAAAGGGAGGTTGACAATAAACAGGGTCTGGGTTGAAAGCCCGGTAATACCGGCCACAAGGATTATGCCGGGGTAGAGCGGCGAGACATACTCCCAGATATGGCGGTACCAGTAGTTGATCAGCGCCTTCTGTTCAGGGGCAATGTCGGCATCTCCGGCCGCCTCGTTGACCATGGGAGCCGAGAAAACCGCGCCACCCGGCGACGGGAGCATGCCGATCATGGCCGGCATGGCAGCCATGACAACGCGGCGGTCCGGGACCGCTGCCGAAAGCGAGCTGACCATGCGCTTGAGCATGCCGGTGGTCCGCAGGATATTCTCCATCACCATTGTCAGCATCAGGGTCAGAGTCATTTCAAGGGATTTTGGAGCAAAAACGGCAACCAAGGTTGCCGTGAGGAATTCGAGTGGCGGGGTCAGATAGATAACACCCAAGACGGCTGCGCCGATCGGCATGACTGCCGACATGGACACCTTGCGCCGCAGGAGTACAATAATTAGAATGAGGACAAACGCTGTTTTCAGCAGATCGATCATGCAGGTCAGGGCGCTCCGGCTTTCCGGTTGAGCGAGTTGAATACCATGTCAAGAACACTCTTCTGGTGTGCTTCGAATTTGTTCAGCACAGCCAGACAGGTGCCCATGGGACAGATTTCATGCAGAAAATCCGCATCCCGGCCTGAGAGTATCACGATCCGGTTTTTATCCATACCGATACTCACCGCAAACTTGAGCAGCTTAAGACCATCCATGGCCGGCATTTCAAGGTCGATCAGCATCAGATCAAAGCTGCCAACTTTAATGGAATGGAGCGCCGACATCGGATTGTTGCAGATCGCTACCTGCAGCAGCGGAAAATTGTCAGCAATATACGCCGCCAAAAAACGGGTAAAGGCCGGGTCATCATCAACTAGAAGTATTCTTCTCATAGCGTTCTACTATAGCTTATTCGGCCGGTCGGGGAAATAAAAATGATGCCGGCGGGTGTGTGATTTGGAATTGGCATGCGGGCAGGGGCAACGCAGTATTCATGGCGTTTACTATCAGAACAGGTACTTTGAGCGGTTGGTGAAATAGTCCCGCTGGCGGAAGACAAAGCCGGAAAGCAGCAGAATAGCAATAATGACGCTGACATTGCTGGTAAACAGTCCAGAGGGATCAACCTTTTCGCCAACAACTTTCTCGAGTTCCGCGGTGGTTATGACCAGCAGGTTTGTCACTGTATTCACCACTTCAAAAGCGTTGTAACCGAGAAGCAGATACCACGTCAGGTTTTGGCGTTTCATGAGACCCAGGAACAGGTAGAGGCATATCAGGCTGTCAAAGAGCACCACTGCGCCGGCTGTGGTGCCATGATAGATGACCCCAAAAAAGGGGATCGGCTGACCGTAGCTGGAAACAGTCAGCATAAAAAAGAACAGATACAACCCTCCGAGCAGAGTTATCCCCAGAGGCCGCCGCAATTCGTGCTCGTTATGAATGTCGCTATCTTCCACGCCGTATCCTCTTTGAGACCGCTCTGAGCATTAGGAACTTTTTGATTTACGCATATCACTGATGGCAACGCACACAAAGATAACCACCAGGATAAATCCGCAGAATATCCAGTCTGCCGTGCTGAAACCGAACATACGTCAACTCCTCTTGAAAGCTTCTGCCGCTTCGGCCATTAGTCCTATCTCCTGATAGCAGGTTCCAAGCAGATAGTATACCTCATTCAACGGAAACTGCGCGACAAATACCGGATCGGTCAGCACATCTTTTATGATCGCGGCGGCATCGTCGTTGAAACCGCCGGCATGCTGTTCGACAGCAACCGAGAGTGCCGTGAGGTAGTCGAGCGGGGGTACCATCGGAAGCTTACCGGCCAGTATCCCGGCAACCCGCGCTTGAACCCGTGCCCTCTCCGCCGGTTCGAGGGCAGTAGTCAGCTCGCTCCAGACTTCAGCCGCCTGTTCGTAGCGGCCGAGCATATACAGAGCTTCACCGTATTCATAGGCGGCATGTATATCGTCGGGATTAAGAACCAGCGCAGTTTTCAGCTGTTTTTCAGCGGCATACCAGCAGGTCACGGCGTGCTGCATACTCGATAAATGGGACCCCTTGTCCACGTAGGTTCTGGCGATTTCCAGCGGCAGACCGGCATTGCCCGGGTCGAGCAGCGCCATGATCTTGAGGAGGTTGATCTTGCGATCCAGGTACGGCGTGTCGACCTCCTTCGCATCCAGCATGATGATCTGCCCACCCAGTTCGGAGATAATATGCGGGTACGCCTCTTTCAGCACATCGGCATACGGGGCGGCGCCGACGCAGTCAGGATTAAGCCGCAGGGTCTGGTAGATGCCGCGCCCCACCATATCATAATCAGGCGTACCGCTTGCTTCTGCGGCGGAGAAATCCTCCTCCAGCAGCGGGACCGGAGGCTTGCCGTGCCACAAAATTGCGACCAGACCGTCCCTGCCGCAGAGCAGATAGTCGTCCGCCGGGGTAAAATATCTAATTCCGTCCAATGGGGTTGGTTGACTACGTTGTGTATGATTCATCGTTTTTCTTCCTCTCTTCCCGGGAACGTGTTGATTCCGGCATGAACGCCGATTATACGATAGATCTGTACCTCGTCCCACGGCTTATCCATGATACCGTCGTGAATCGCCCAGCTTCGCCCGCTCACGGTCCGCTCCATTCCGGGCATCCGAAAAGGGGTTGACCCGTCCAGCCGTGCATAATATCGCCCTCCGGGCTGAAACTCGCGATCTATCTCCAGCATCAGCCGTTTACCACGCAGATAGTCAAAACCATATTTTTCATAGCGGATCGCATTGTCGTACGACAGCGGCTCACCCACGATCATCTGTATCCCGAGAGAATCGGTGAAACGCTCCAGCAGCGGGAAAAAGGCCGCAAACAGCTGCAGACCGTGGTGGGTCTGATTAGGGAAAAGCCCGGCCCGCATGGCGCGCAGCTCTTCCGGGATATTGCGCCCCTGAGATGCGAACCAGTTATTCCTCCCCGTTTCATCGACATCGACGGCATAGCTTGGGGCGCCTGGATCACGAATGATACAAAAGCTGAGCTCCATCTGATGAAACTGGGTATCAGACAACTCCAGAAAAAAAACGACGACGCCATCTTTTGGCTTCGATCGGGCTTCGATACGCACCAGCGACAACCCTTTCGGGGCGATGAAGGTTATCAGTCGCTCCCCGGCATGATTGCAGAGGCTATTTTCTGCCAATCCGAGGACCTCACGCAGACGCGGCGGCAGCAGACGGGAATAAATCCGCTCCTTTTCAGGCTCATCCAGCCGGTTGATCGCCTGAAGCGAAGAAAGCGGCCGCCCGGCGGCATCAAGCAGCTGGTGGTTAGAGGGAAGTAGCGCCATAGCTTCCTATTATACCGGGAAAAACGTTTTTTTTGATGCAGGCAATGCTTTTTTCGACCGACTCCAGTGCCAGCGTTCGCTCCCCCTCTTCTGCCCAGTGCATGGCGTCCAGCAGGGCACGGTTCTGATAGCCGAGCGGCTCGATCTTGTCGATAAAGTCGGCGGGAAGGCGCGGGTTGAGTTCGACATTGTTCATGATCGCCCAGGCCAGTGTCCACCCCCGGGCGGTGTTCATAAGGTCGTATCCTCCCCCGCCCAGCGCCACCCAGGGGATCTTCAGACGCTTTATTTTTGAGAGTATCTCGCCGTAGCTGTGGGTGGTAATCTCCAGGTTGGTGAGCGGGTCGGTGCGGAACGTGTCAACGCCGATCTGCGTGACGATGATATCCGGGTTGAAGGCCGCGATCAGCGGATAGGCCACCTCATCAAAGGCTTTCATATACATGGCGTCATCGGTGTGAGCCAGCAGCGGCACATTGACTGAATACCCCCTTCCGCGCCCTGCGCCGATTTCATCCTCAAAGCCGGTGCCGGGATAAAAATAGATGCCGCTCTCGTGGAGGGATATTGTCAGCACCTGATCGGTATCATAATATGCCTCCTGGACACCATCACCGTGGTGGGCATCAATATCCAGATAGAGCACCCGCCGTCCACGGGCGACGAGCCAGTTGATGGCGACGACACCATCATTAAGGTACGAAAACCCGGAAGCTTTGGCACGGTGGGCATGATGCCAGCCGCCGTTCATATTGAAGGCGACATCAACCCCCTCTTCCTCCACCAGCCTGACAGCCTCGAAAGTGGCTCCGGCACCCAGCGCGGCATACTCAAACAACCCTTTGAAAACCGGACACTCCGCATCGCCCAGCCCGTACCTGAAATCGGCCCGCGGCTCTTCGGAGTCACTGAACTCTTTCAGCCGCATAATATACGCAGGGTCATGGAACGACAGCAGCAGCTCATCAGATGCCGGCCGACAGTCACGGATCTGCATGTTCGGAAGCTCCAGCAGACCATAGGCATCCATCAGATCATATGCAAGGCGGTTACGCTGCAGCTTGAACGGGTGATCGGCGCCATAATTGAACGTGCCGAAAAGCGGGGAATATATCAGGGCGGTACGGCAGGGGCGCATCAACAAGCCTCACGGCAGAATTGGCATAAAAATGGATATTTCACACAGGGAAACCTTTCCCTTATGTAAACATGGCAGTGATGAACGGGATTGAGCAATTGGACCCAACATTTTACAACTACCTAAACTATCAGTCATTATTTTAATAAAGTGTAGGTATAACCGAAATCATCGTAACAAAAATCGTATCAGTTTGCTACGTCTATTTAGCAGTACCAGTACTATATCAATCAACGTTCTAGCGCCTCTACAGCACGTAGCAACTTGCTGGGGTCCAAGAGTGCAAAGCTTTCTGTAATCGTGGTAATGGCTTATGGTAACTGGCTTATTGGGTATTTGTCTTGCAACTTTCACAAACCGGGTGTGCCCGCTACGCCGGGCAAACAAAAAGAAAGGGGAGACCGCGGACCGGCCTCCCCCTTCTTCATTCAACTGCCCACGCTAATCTATGCACAAGAGGAACCATTTTCTGGCGATATTACAAAACCGTTACGGTGCCCTGAATTAATAAAATCGATTAGCTGCCCCTCCAAAAAAGAGGAGTTCAGACTCTTTTCTGTAAGCACCTCAATACCATTCAAACTTATTTTGTTATCATTCTCATCCGGCTCATCCAGAGCCAGCCCCAAACGGGGTCCGCCTCAACCAAAACCTTCAAACACCACCCGCAGCAGTTTGCCGGGGTTCTGGACCAATATTGGCTCCAGAGCAGTCTTTGCCGCATCCGTAATTTTCATAGCGTTAACTCCTTTGCGTATATTCATGTTTTTGAATATATCAAAAACAGCACAAGATTTCCACTGTTTTATACAGCGACTATCGTTTGAGGTCGCTTGAAATAAAAAAGGGACCGGCATAAATTGCCACGTCCCTGTTTTTTTGGTGGAGATGAACGGGATCGAACCGTCGACCTATGCGTTGCGAACGCATCGCTCTCCCAGCTGAGCTACATCCCC
>Ga0209125_1001194_pt1 | contig 25882 bp, 24 predicted proteins | sample BarGraIncub1131A_FD_184503 | JGI IMG/M metagenome (GOLD analysis project Ga0209125, IMG submission 184503) | Arctic peat soil microbial communities from Barrow, Alaska - Barrow Graham LP Incubations 11-31A (SPAdes) (version 2) | ecosystem: Environmental > Terrestrial > Soil > Wetlands > Peat... | reverse complement strand
CCTGGTGCGGATGCCGGGACTGGTCTTGTCGAGGTAGCGCACCGTCTCGGCGACCCGCTCTTCCAGGCGGGCGCGGAACTGGTCGATCTTCGCCAGTCGTTTGTTCACCAGCTCGAAGGAGCGCAGCAGGTACTGGATGTGATCCATCAGGCGCAGGCGCGCGGCCGCTTCGGGGAGGGCGTACCTCTCCTCGTAGTGCCTGGCGATGCCGACGGCGGTGTCCCAGCTCCCCTGCAGGGTGCGCAGGTGCTGGAGGATGCGGGTGCGGAACCGGAAGGGGTTGTTCTCGGACTGCAGCGTCTTGTAATCGGCGATCAGGATGTTGGTGACGAAATCGTCGAAAAAGGTGGCGAGAATCTCCCGCGGGGCGCGGCTCGCCGTGATCTGCGTCTGGATGTCCTTGAGGCCGTAGATGATGCTGGTCAGGTGGCTGTTGAACTTCCTTGTGTTGTCGAAGGCCTCGATGAAGAGCTGGCCCATCTCCTCGGGGTTGCTGATCGCCGCCTCGATCTGGACCAGGATGCCGAGCACGGTCCCGCCGTAGCTTTTCTTCTGGTTGTGCGAGATGTCGATCAGGGACGACAGGAGCGCGCTGACGATGGGAGGCATGACGACCGACTTGTTGTACCCCTCCTGGTCCTCTTCCAGCCAGCCGGTCTTCAAAAGGCGGGCGTAGATGTAGTCGGCGCAGCGCGGCACGCTCGGGAAGGGTTCCATCTCCTCGGGGTCCTCGCTGTTTTCCGCGACCCACTGCAGGCGGCCCAGGCGGCCGAGGGTTTCCTCCATCTCGTCGAGGACCGCATCCTTGCGCGGGAAGAAGTCCTCCGCCTCGTTTTCGTCGAAGAACACCGGATACAGGGCGAGCAGGACATCCTGGTAGATGTGCCTGTTGGGGCCGGCAAGGGGCTTGAATATATCATCCGGCAGTTTACTGAAGAGCATAGAATCCAATGCAATTGACAATTGACAATTGACAATTGACAATTGGTAGTGGCAGTTTGTAGTTGGTTTTTGGAGACGGAATTGGCAGGTGAACGTGGACAGCTGACAGCTGCAGTTGGAACTGAACGTGTGGCAATCTCTTGTTAGCCGTACGCCATGCTGTTCATCTTTTAATTGTCAATTGTCAATTGATGTTGAATTACCTTTCTTATCGTAAAGAACCACACCCAGTCGTTTAATATGGTCGATCACATCGGCATCGTTGATTCTATGCAGCAAAGAAAGATCTATCTTGTACGGCAGCAAAAGGTCGTCGAGCTCGGTTTCGATCTTCATCAGTTCCGAAAGCGTGACAGCTTCTCCTTTGATGCTGAGATCGATATCCGAGCCATTTCGATAATTGCCCTTGGCACGCGAGCCGTAAATTATCACCTGGTCTATCTGCGGATGACAGGTAAAAACGCTTTTTATGCGTTCAATGGTGCTTTTTTTCAAACCGAATGGCAAATTTTCCGCATCAGTTCCCATCTATCAAATCCTGTACCCTGGCATGAAAAGCCTGCAACAGATGGAAATACTGCCTAATCACTTTTTCGGATATTTCATCGGCTATTTCCTGATTGTAGGTGTGCGATGTCATATTGCGGCTTTTGATCATTTCCATCCAGCCTTCACCGTCAGTGATCAGGTTTCGCTGAAATGCTTCACGGGTTGCATCACGAGAGCCCATGATCGTGGTAGTGCCCTGGTATTCGAAGTAATCCTTCATGACATTCCAGGCCAACTCATGGGTGAACTCGAAAGCTTTAATCAGTCCTTGCTGCTCGATGTCTGACAGAGGTCGCTGCTGACTGAGTTCGACACCCTTACCCAGTTGCAACAGTGCCTTCTGGAAATGTTTAAAGCGTTGCTGCCAGCGGATATCGGGATCTTGCATCTTGTATCTCCATAACACGGCAGGGTCTATGAGCTAACATAGCGAGCCTCAGCACTCCTCCCGGAGGGGGAAGACTGCGGTTTCAGCGAAGAACTGCCAAATTTCCCCGAGGGGACTCTATTTATCAAAATAGTCGCCGTGTCGGCTTGAGAAATTGGATGCCGCCGCGGACGACCAGGGGTATTCCACGAGGTGTGCTGCCAGTTCGTCCTTGCGGTAGCGATTCACCTTGTTACGGAGCAGCACGGCCCCCATTGCCACGGGGAGGGTGAAGATGAAGAGGCCGGTGAGGGCCATCAGCTTCTCCCCGATGTAGAGGGTGACGGACAGGTTGAAGGCGACGACGCAAAGGTAGAGAAACGGCGCGTAGAGACAGCGAAAGGGCGCTGCCGCGACGCCGGCCGGCCTACCCTTGCCGCCTATGAAGCGATCGACCAACTGGAGCGCTCCGATGAGAAGCGCGCTCACCAGCCACCAGCCGACATAGTTGGTGAGCGGAATGCCGAAGTGCGCCCCGACCTCCCGGTAGCCGTAGATCCTGCCCAGAAACCAGCGGTGCCCCTGCAGCGCCACCGGGTCGGTCACGATGTCGAGAAAGACCTGGAACAGCGAGCCCAATAGAAGAGCCGAGAAGGAGCGCCGCAGGCGCCCGGTCTCCAGCGACACCAGGTCCCGCCTGCTCCCTTTCACCGGGGAGAGCACGAGGAGCGCCGTGGCGTAGCTGCAGTAGGAGAGGAAGACGAAGGAGATCGAGTCGAAGAACGGCACCCCCGCCACCCAGAGTTCCTGGCCGCGGGTTGTCTCGACGTAATAGTACCAGCCGAAGGGAAAGCCGCTGTTGATGGAGGAGTACTCCGCGGCGAAAGCGATCAGGTAGCCGGCGACGGTGAACCAGAGGGTCTTCCTCCAGCCGAGGTGCAGGACCGAGGCCACCAGGTAGGTCGCGAAAAAGGCGAACACATAGGGGCGCATGGTGACCGTCCCGAGCGCTATCTGAAAAAAGTCTTCCATCCGGGGGTAACCTCTGAGATTGCTGACCTGAGAGCCAAGAGTGATCCATGCAAGGAAGACGCATGCAATGCGTACACATTGTTGCGGATCTGTTATCCGTGCAAAGAGACGCATGCAATGCGTCTCTACACTTTGTTGGGGCCATCAGGTAGAGACGCATTGCATGCGTCTCAGCGCTGGGCCGAAATGCCAGCAGTTCCACGGCCATCGGAACCGAGCCCGACTCAACGACTCAACGACTTCCTAAAAGAGCGTGCCGATGATCGAGCCGAGTACCGATATCGGTCCGGTGTCCCCCAGCCCCTCCATCGCCCGTTCCGCCTTTTTGAGGGTCGCCGTGGTATCCCGGTACAGATTGTCCTCGTTGACCAGCTTCCCGATGGTCCCCTGCCCGGAGTTCACCTTCCGCGCGATCTCCCCGACGTCCTTGCTGGCGTCGCGCAACTGGTTGTAGAGGGCATCATCCTGGACCAGTTTCCCGATGGTCCCTTCGCCGCGGTTGATCTTGTCGGCGATCTCCTTCACGTCGTGCATCCCGGCATTGAGGTCCTTGACGCCGACCTTCAAATCAGCGACCATCGCCGAGGCGTCACGGTAGATGGCATCGTCGTTCACCAGTTTGCCGAGCGTCCCCTCGCCCCTCTCGATCTTCCCGGTCACGCCTTTCAAACTCTCCATGGCGTTGCTGGCGTCGCTATAGAGCTTCTTGTCGTTCAACAGCAGGGCGAGCGAGCCTTCACCGCGGTCCAGTTTTCCCGTGATGCTGTTTATGTTGGCGATGGCTCCCTTGAGGTTGCCGCGGTTGTCGTCCAGCAGGTTGGAGATCTTGTGCAGCACCTCTTCCTGGTTTTTGTTCAGATTGATGATGAGAGACTTGAAGTCCTTGGCCACATCGCTCACGTTGTCGACGATGATGTCGATGTTCGCCACATCCTTGCCGGTCACGGTGCTCCCCGGCGGCAGGAGCGGCGCCTTGGGAGAGCCGAAGGAAAGGCCCAGGAACTGGCCGCCCAAAAGGTTGGTGAGGCGCAGTCCCGCGACGGTGTCGGTCTTGATCTGGGTCCCCGGCTTCACCTCGAAATCGATCTCGATCTTGTCATCGAGGATGATGATCTGGGTGATCTTTCCGACATCGACACCGGCAAGCCGCACCGGATCACCCACCTTGAGCCCGGTAATGCTGGTGAGATACGTCTTGTAGGGGAGGTTTCTCTCGAACGGGTTCCACTTCTCCCCCACCTCCAGGAGCACGCCAAGAATGATAAGACCGAGCACAAAGAATATGCCGACCTTTTTCTCTACCGATAAAGACATGGGAATATAACCTCCAGAACAGGCCAAGGGGCAAAATGAGCTAACGGCTGAAAGCCGTGATGTTGTGATGGGTGATCTGCAGCTGCGGGTCTTGCTCCGCCCTGCGCAAGCAAATCAGGGGGCTGCCCCGATCCTACATAAGCACCCTGGTCAGGATGTAGTCCGCCACCAGGATCAGCATGAACGACAGTACCACGGATCTGGTGGTCGACTCCCCGATCCCCCTGGGGCCTCCCGTGGTTGCGAAACCGACGTAGCAGGAGACCAGCGCGATGATCGAGCCGAACGCGACCGCCTTGGTGAGACCGATCCCTATTTCCTTCACCTTGAGCGCCGCCGTCAGGCTGTCGTAGTAGGTGGAGTAGGAAACGAATATCTGCGGGTGCAGGTGGCTGATGAGCGCTCCCCCGGCAATCCCGATGCAGTCCGAGTAGATAACCAGCGCGGGGACGCAGATCAGGCACGCGATGAAACGCGGCATGGCCAGGTAGCGGACCGGATCGATGTCGAGCGTCCGCAGCGCGTCGATCTCCTCGTAGACCGTCATGACCCCGAGCTCCGCGGCCATGGCGGAACCGACCCGGCCGGCCACCAGAAAGCTGGTCATGACCGGGCCGAGCTCGCGCACCATGGAGTGGCCGACGATGGCGCCGATGATGTTCTGGCCGCCGTACTTCTGCAGTTCGACGCCGGTCTGCAGGGCGAGCACCATCCCGACGAAAAAGGCCATCACCGAGGCTACCGGCAGCGTGTCGTAGCCGATGATCGCCATCTGGGTCAGGATGCTCTGCACGTTGCGCGGCGCTTCGCGGAAGTAGAAGAGTATCTTTCCCATGAGGATGACCATTTCACCGACCACCTGGTGAAAGGAGAGTATCCTCCTCCCCAGACCTCCAAAAAAATCCGTCACGTCCCCCCCCATTTCAGGCCGAAGGGGAGCCAGAGGAGGTTCAGCTCCTTTTCCTCTCCGCTTCTCTTCAGGCTGATCAACCCCTTCAGCAGCTTCAGGTCGCTCTCCCCCTTGGTCCCGCGGTAGGAGACCAGCGGGAAGAGCTCATAGGCGAGTTCCTCTCCGCGCCGCTCGTGCCAGTAAAGGTTCCAAAAAAGCGAGGAAGCCGTGTTGCCGTCCCCGTCCCAGCGCCGCTGGTAGAGGCGCCAAAGCGGGGCCCAGTTCTTCTCGATCCCTTCCTTGTCGAAAACGGATTCGACCGGGGCCGGCAGGGAGATGGATGATACCCCATGCGGGTTGCTGTTGTAAAGAAAGAGCGGCCAGAGGGCGGTCCTGCGCCTTTGGCTGCCGTCCTTGGGCCAGCTTTCCCGGCTGTCCCGGTACAGGAAGAAGAGTATCCGGTCCAGGTCCCGGTTGAAGATGTCCGAGCGGATCTCCTCGTGCCTGAAGAAAGGCCAGAGATACCAGACCTTCTCCCCTCCCGGGTAGGTGTCCCGCGAGTAGACCGGCAAAAAGGTGTCGGCATTCCTCGACTCACCGCGGATCGTGGAGACGAAGGGCCAGAAATAGTCGACCTCCTCGAGCTTTTTTTCCCGGTCGACGGTGTAGCCGAAAAAGGGCCACAGGTAGCTGCGCGAGGTCTTCTTCGGCGAGTCCGTCGAGGCGTAGAGCGGGAACAGGTTGATCTTCTCGGCCGGGTTGTCCGTATCGAGGCCGCTTTTCGACGACGTGTAAAAGGGCCAGAGGACGAACCTCTTGCTGTACACCCCCTCCTTCCCGGACTGCCCGTAGAGCGGGAAGACCTCGAAACCGCTCTCCTTTTCCCCTTCGGTCGTGGAGAAAATCGGGTAAAGGTAGTGCCTGGTCGTGGTGCCGCGGTTGACGGTGCTCCCGTAGAGCGGGAACATCAAAAAGTGGTACTCGTCCCGCCAGAAACGGTCGTAGATGTCGCCGTAGAAGGGGAACACCGACCGGTACCTGCCGTGTTTCTTCGAATCCCCGGCGATGTAGAAGGGAAACAGCATGGTCGTGTTCTCATGCGCCTCCCCTGCATCCTTACGGAAATTGTTGATCTGGAACAGCCGCAGCACCTGGTAGCTGTCCGACTCCGGGGTGTTCTCGTGAAAAGCGGCAGGGTAGAGGAAATAGGTCGAGGAGGTTCCTGTTTCCGTCTGCGCGCTCTGGTAGAAGAAGGGGCGGATGGCGGTCTCGCTGTCCGCGCCCTTTTTCTGGAATTTTATCAGCGGCCCGAGGATGGAGAGGTTGCTGAACCCCTCCGCCGGGCTGTCGCGGTAGTCGATGAGCGGCCAGAGGGTGAAGATGGTCCCGCCACCGGCCTGAGCGGCGCCAAGCGGGGGCGCGAGCGCCAGCAGGGCGAGCAGGGAAGTTATAAAAATCCTGATGACTGGCATGAACCTCTGGGAATCGGGTTTAGTTACGGACACAAGCTCCGATAGTAACTGCAGCTATTGGGCCAGTCAATCAAAATAATGTCCGTTAATCTTGTATTCGCCCGCAGTTCAATGGCAAGGCCGGTGCTTCAGAATAGACAAAGAGGCAGAAAACCGTGTGGTCTTCTGCCTCTTGGCATCCTGACACTGCGTGCTGATTACCACGGGCCTGCTGCTAGTATTTTCCGTCCGCGTAGTCCACCCAGCCGCCGGCGAGTACCAGTGCCTGGTCGAAGGGGGAAATCTCGAACGGCATCGATTCCTTCCGTCCGTCGCCGCTCACGGTGAGGCTTCCGCCTGCCACGTCGATCTGGATCGCCGCATCGGGGGCCTGGGCGAAGGAAAAGAGCCGGTCGATCTGCTCGGGGGAGAGTTCGATCGCGACCATGCCGCAGTTGAACATGTTCTGCCTGAAGATGCGGGCGAAGGACTGCGCGATCACGGCGTAGATGCCGTTCACCTCGAACACCCAGGGGGCGTGCTCGCGGGAGGAACCGCAGCCGAAGTTGGCGCGGGAGACCACGACGCCTGCAGTCTTGGTCTTCTCGGACTTCGGGTCGAAGCCGGGAAGTTTCAGGTCCTCCAGCAGGTAGGGCTTCAGGTCCTCCTTGGTGATCTCGGTCAGGTACTTGGCCGGGATGATCTCGTCGGTGTTTATGTCGCTACGATCCAGAAAGAGGGCCGGGCCGCCAAAACTCTTCATATCTGTCTCCTAAGATTAGTTCAAAATTCAAGGTTCAGGGTTCAAGGCCAATACATCGCAAATGAGCCTCATTGCCAATCGCCGGTAGTTATATGCAGTAGGCGGAAACTGTCCCCGCCGTCACTGTCAATTGTCAATTGTTTCACAAGTATTTGCGCGGGTCGGCAAGCTTCCCTTCGATGGCGGAGGCAGCGGCTGTGGCCGGGGAGAGCAGATGCACCATCCCCCCCTTCCCCATGCGTCCCATGAAGTTGCGGTTCGTGGTGGAGGCGCAGACCTCTCCCTCGGCGAGGACCCCGTTGCTCATGCCGAGGCAGGCGCCGCAGGTCGGGTTGGTGACGCAAAAGCCTGCTTCCATGAAGATCTCGATGAGACCCTCGGCGGCGGCATCCTTGTAGACCTGCGGGGTTGCCGGCGACAGGATGGCGCGCACGTTGGGCGCGATCTTCTTCCCTTTGAGGATCGCCGCGGCGATCCTTAAATCTTCCAGCCTGCCGTTGGTGCAGGAGCCGAGGTAGACCTGGTCGATCGGGGTGCCGGCCATCTCGGTAACGCTCTTCACCTGGTCCGGCTTGTAGCCGAAGGTGCAAAGCGGCGCGAGGTCCGAGAGGTCGAGGTCGATCAGCTGGTCGTACTCGGCGTCCGGGTCGGAGCACCAGGCGCTGTAGGCGGCGAGCGCCTCGCCCTTGGAGGCGAAGCTGTCGGCTATGAAAGGCCAGAGGTACTCCACGGTCACCTGGTCCGGCATGCAGATGCCTGAGGTCCCGCCCGCCTCGATCGCCATGTTGCACAGCGTCATCCTCGACTCCATGCTCATCGCGTCGACCACGGGGCCGGCGAACTCGATGACACGGTCGGTGGCGCCGTTTACCCCCAGATGACCGATGACGCGCAGGATGGCGTCCTTGGCGTAGACCCCCTTGGCAAGCTTCCCGTTCAGGTTGATCCTGATGGTCTTCGGCTCGCGGAAGGCGCAAACCCCTTTCAGGATGCCGACTTCCAGGTCGGTGGTGCCGACGCCGGCTGCGAACGCGCCGAAGGCGCCGTGGGTGCAGGTGTGGGAGTCGCCCATGATGACCGTGTTGCCCGGCCTGATGAACCCTTTTTCGGGGAACAGGGCGTGGCAGACGCCGTTGGCGCCGATGTCGAAGAAGTCCTTGATGTCGTGGCGCCGCGCCCAGTCCCTGAGCATCTTAGCCTGGGTGGCGGTCTTTGAGTCCTTGCTGGGCGTCACGTGGTCGATGACCGCCTTGATCTTGGTGGTGTCGAAGACCCGGTCCTTGCCGCGCGCCATGAGATCGGCGATGGCGATCGGGGTGGTGATCTCGTGGCACATGACCACGTCAATTCTCAGCACCTTGGTTCCTGCAAACGGCTCATCCACGAGATGGGCGGCAAATATCTTTTGAGCGGTGGTAAGACCCATAAGTAAGCGCTTCCTTTTAATTTGTGGGATGTTTATCTCTACGGGCCACAATAACCAAATACCAGCTACAAATCAAACTAATATTTGTTCAATCATATTAAACATTTGCCTGCGGCTGCAAGCGTGCTATAATTGCCCGACTTCGATGTATAAACAGGGAGCTCCCAAAGATGCAACTTCGCTTTACCAGAACAAACGGCGAGATGGACACACTGATAGATGAACTTCTGGAGAAGGCCGGCGGGATACATCATCCGGCCTTAGCGCGTGAGATCATCCTCTCGGCTCTCAAGGCCGGCCAGGACACCGATTACCTTGCGGACCTGAAGCTTTTGAGCAACACCATGAAGGAGATGCGCTACACGACGAAGGTTTTCGCCCCCTACCGCGACAAGACGAAGGTGACCATCTTCGGTTCGGCGCGCACGCCCTCCCACGACCCGATGTATCTCAAGTGCGTCCGCTTCAGCCGGATGCTGGCGGACAAGGGGTACATGATCATCACCGGCGGCGGCGGCGGGATCATGCAGGCCGGCAACGAAGGCGCCGGCAGCGAGGCATCATTCGCCGCCAACATACGGCTCCCCTTCGAGCAGAGCGCCAACGCGGTCATGCTGAAGAACCCGCGACTCATCACCTACAAGTACTTCTTCACCAGGAAGGTCGCCTTCGTGAAGGAGGCCGACGCCATCACCGTGTTCCCCGGCGGTTTCGGCACGCTGGACGAGATGATGGAGGTCTTCACCCTGATCCAGACCGGCAAGACCTCCCCCAAGCCTCTCGTGCTGGTGGACGACGAGGACGGCTACTGGGAGCAGTGGTTCAGGTTCGTGAAGGAGAGGCTGCTGGTCATGGGTTTCATCTCGGCCGAGGACTTCTCCATCTTCACCATCACCAAGAGCCCCGAGGAGGCGGTCCAGGTGATCGAGGAGTTCTACACCAACTATCATTCCATCCGCTTCGTGAAAGACGAGCTGATCATCAGGCTTACCAAGGAGTTGAGCGCCGCCCAGATAGAGATGCTGGAGAACGAGTTCCCGGAGCTGCGCCTGCCGGGGACCCATATCGAGCCGACCGGTCCCAGGCCCGATGAGGCGGACGAGCCGGACCTGACCGAGCTGCCGAGATTAGCACTGCGTTTCCATCACCAGCACTACGGGCTGCTGATGGCCTTCATCAGAAGGCTCAACACCTTCTGAGAGCCGGCTGGGAGCCGAAGCACAAAAAAAAATGTTTTTTAAATATTTCCTTGACAAGGTTATTATACGATGTTAATTTTTATCCCAGCAGCTAGTTTCGGAAGTTCGCAGCGCCGAAAAAGCCAAAGAGATGGTTCCTTTGTGCCGTTTCAAGCCCAAGACTCTCCGGAAATTGCAGCATCAAACGTAGATCCGGCAGAGTTCCGGAAGTAACAACAAGGAGGCAGTAAAATGGCACAGGGCAAGGTTAAATGGTTCAACGACGCAAAAGGGTTCGGTTTCATCGAGCAGGATAACGGCGAGGACGTGTTCGTGCATTTCTCCGCAATCACCGGGGAAGGCTTCAAGTCCCTGGCTGAAGGGGAAGCAGTCTCCTTCGACGTTACCAACGGCCCCAAGGGTCTGCAGGCGGCAAACGTCAAGAAGATCTAAGCAGCCGTAACAGGTACTGCGATGAAAGGCCCCGCCGGATGCTCCGTGCGGGGCCTTTTTTTGTGGAAAACCTGTCTGAAGACCAAAAAAAAAGCATTTAAACACAGAGCCACAGAGGACACAGAGAGAAACAAATACATGCAGGTAAAAACTCACCTTTAGGTGGGTAAATCACAGTAGTACCGGGGTTGTTGGCTGTAAACGTCAGGCTTTTAGCCTTGTTTCTCTCTGTGTCCTCTCTGGCCCTGTGTTTCGAATGCCTTTTATAGGTTTAAATATCATCCTACGTCGTTACAGCACGCCCTACCCGACATTTCCCTACAATAAGCACGACCAGCCCGAGGCAGAGCAGAAAAAGCGCCCCGAAGAAATGCTCGACGGCAAAGACAACGGGAGCCAGAAGCGTACGGGTGACGCCCCTAAGAAGCTCAGAGCGCGCGATCAGGTCCGCGATCGGAGGGCTCACCCGGTAGTAGAGCGCGACGAAGAGACGGCCGGGCCGGTTGGTCAGCAGGTAGTCGTCCCGGAAGGCGCGCAATAGCGCCACCTTGGGGTGCAGATAGCTGCCGTAGGCGGCGGTGGCGATGAAGCAGCCGCCTCCCTTGCTGCCGCTTGAGCCGGGGACGACGGCGCTGGCTGCGGGCGCGGCGGCGCTGTTGCAGATGACCAGTTGCACCTCTGAAGTGTCGACTGCATTGAACCCGGGGACGCTGATGGTCCCCGAAGCCCTATCGTAGGAGTACTCAAGGACGGAGCCGTTGCTCCCTTTCTTGAGGGCGATGATCGTTGTCCCCGTCGGTACATTGGCCAGTGTCAGGGTCAGCTCTGCCGGAGCGGATGCACTCGGCAGGAACTTATAATAGGCAAACGCGTAGCTGGGAAGTGTGGCGATCACCATGTTTATGCCGGACACGTCGGCCGGATAACTGTCATAGATCGCCTGTTGAGTTATTGCAATCCGGTCGATGTCGGCCGTATGACTTGCCCAGTTCTGCAGATAGAGCTTCTTGGCAAAGCCGGGAAATTCGGCGGACATTGAGCCGCCGCTTTCCTTGATGACGGCATCGATCACCGGAAGCATCGGGATGTCGCTGCCGTCACCAGGTGCGGCCATGCTCCCGAGACGGACCCAGATGTCCCTGATCAGATCCGGGGTGTGGCGTTCGGCAAGGTACCGGTTGAAGATCCAGCGGCCGTATTGGGAATTGCCGCCGTTCGGTGCATTGATCGAGAGCGTGCTAGCCAGGTCCAGGTAGCTCGGCAGGTAGCTGTACAGTTGGTTTACCGAATCATAGACCTCGTCCTCGATCCAGGTCGCTGCCATCTCGGCGTACCAGTAGTCGAAATAATAGTTGTAGCCGAACTGGATGCCGTGGTTGAACTCGTGGGCGGCGGTTACCTGGAGGCTCTGTTCGGGAGGGTAGAAGCCACCGCTGAGGGGCCGTTCATACATATCATCGGTGAAGGACTTGTCTATTTCTATGTAGCTTACCACTGAGGTAACCGGCAAGGGAGGGTTAGTATAACCATAATCATCCATGGTAAATCCATAGGCGTACAGCCCTCTGAGGTCCTTGAGATATACGTCGTACCTTGAGACCGGCGGTGGCCGAAACCCCATCCTTCCTACTTCCTCAGCGTAGACGTGATCAAATACGGCGCCAACCGTCTCCACCCAATCCGGCACGCTGTTGCCATCGGCATCGGTCGGGTCCGGAGCTTCCGTGCCCAAGGCAGCGTAGTCGGTCGCGTAATGGATGGTGAAATGCCCGCCGGGAGAAGGGAACAAGGCCTCGCCGACCAGGGCTGGTCGTGACACCTGCTTGGCAAGGACCTTCCGGGTTGCCGGTTCCAACTGTTTCCAGTCGCGCTTCAGGCTGCGGTAGATCGGGGTGAGGCACCGGTCCGCCTGGAGCGCCACCGCCCCGCCCTCCTGAACCGCAGCGATGGATAGCTGAGCCGCCTTCGCCTTGGGGGCCAGTCGCGACAGGTAGTAGTCATCCAGGCTCCCGGCGGAAACCAGGGCGGGTATCAGGAGCACGAACAAGGCAATGCAGCGCAGCGCAACCTTTATCACTAATCCACCATCCTTTTGCCGCCCCTGATCGAGACGAGGGCGCTTTTTCCTTTCTCGATGGTTACCCGTTTCGAGATACCGAACAGACTTAGCTGATAACTTCCGGCAGGAAGCGCCAGTATGAGGTATCCGTTGGCATCCGCCCTCGCGGCGAGGGCCAAGGAAGCACTGCTGACAACCACGGCAACGGCTGGCATAGGCGCGTAGCCGGCATGGCTCCCCAGCTTACCGCCCGAGACCTGCCGGTAGCAAAGAAGAACAACCGCCCCGGTACCGCTTGGTAGCGGATCCTCGCGCAGGCCCCCCTCTCCTGCCACCAGGGGGAGAAAGCCGTCCTTGATGAGGATAGCACCCGGTGCGCGACCCTCGCGAAAAGTTGAGCCGTCAAAATGAAAGGAGCTAACCCCCTCGGTCCCGGCGAGGACCGGCCCTGAACAGACCAGACAAACCAGCAGCGCAAGCATTCCTCGTAACAATGGCATCTGATTATCTCCCCCGCGGAGCCTACCAGAATGACCCGAGGTTATCAACTAAAAGGACTCCAACCTTTCAGCGTTGAAGGACCGCATCCTGTCAAACAAACTCAAAAATCCCAGTTCAACTTGATCGCCGTCTGCATCGATTGGACCTCGTTTTCAGGAACCATCGAATTTCCTTTGTCAATTTCGAAACGATGTTTATAGGTGTAATCGACGGTTCCGAGCACGGAAAAGCTTTTACTGATGTTCCATCCCATCCCGAGGTTCGCCCCGAGATCGTACCCGGAGTTTACGGTACCCACAAATGAGACGCCGGGCAACGAAGAGTTATCCACTTGGTAGTACAGCGGCACGCCGGCCTTAACACCGCCGAAAAAACGGAACTGTGCGTCGGGCTTGACGAAAAACGAATCATACTGGTATCCCAGCATCTCAGCCACGGCGTTGACGTCTTCGGATATCGCTCCCTGCCTGGTATCGGGATTAAGACCGGGGAAGGTCCCCGGATCTTTACCGGCTGCCACCCACTCCCTGAGCGTGCCGGTTCCGAGGGCGGTGTTAAAGGCATCTGTCCCCGCAGCAGGAGCGAAATTGTACCGGCTGAAGCTGAACGTCGTGTAATTCACTCCGGCCACCGGTAACAGAGCCCACGGATCGGCAGAGCAGACGGGTGGAAAGCGGCTTCATTCGCGGTTTATCCTGTTTCCGGGTTAGGGCAGAGCAGAGGTAATGACAGTACTCTGGGGATGCGTCGGAAAGGAAGTTCGGAGGAAGATGGAAAGATGACAGATGTAAACCAAAGGATGACATTCCCGCCTCCCAGACAGTGTAAATCCATGCAAGCTGAACAATTGGGAACGTTTACAGTCTATTTTGAGATTTTTTGTCAGAAATATTACATAATTCAAAAAACATTCGGCTCGCTAAACCAATTTCAGCAGAGATAAACTCGCTAGAGGAAAGGTAAGATCCACACCGTACGCTAGAGGTAAAGATTAATAACATTACGTTAGAGGGCAAGATTGATAACATTCTCATGCTATGAATGCAACTAGAATTTACCCAGGTACGCACGAGCCGCGCGGCTCGCCTCCCGAGTGAGACGACCCTCGCCTGGCCACTCTCGTGCATTCTGGCACCCTCATCATCCCCGACGTGGGAGGCAGAAACGGAAAGAACAAAGCCCCGCAGCCGCACGGAAGGTGCAGTTACGGGGCTTTGTTAAGCGGCAGGTTGCCGGCCATCAGGGAAAAGCGGTGCTACAGCGGCTCGATGTCCCGCTCCGTTGCGAAGTAGAGCCGGTTCAGTGCATCGATGTACGCTTTCGCCGAGGCCTCGATGATGTCCGTCGAGGAACCGCGCCCGATCACGACCCGCTCCCCCCCCGCGATGCGGACCGTCACCTCGCCCAGGGCGTCGGTGCCGCCGGTGATGGAGCCGACGTTGTACTGGACCAGGCGCGCATCGGTCTTGGTGAGCTTCTTGATCGCCTTGAGCGTCGCGTCAACCGGCCCGTCACCGAGCTCCGCGGTGCGCAGCTGCTCGCCGTCGATCTCCATCTGCACGGTCGCGGTGGCGACGGCGAAGGAGCCGCAGGTCACTGTGATGTGCGAGAGCTTGTACTTCTCGTTCACCCGCATCACCTCGTCCGCGACGATGGCGTCCAGGTCCTCGTCGAACACCTCCTTCTTCAGGTCGGCGAGCGACTTGAAACGGGTGAACGCCTTGTTCAGGTTGTCGTCGTCGAGGTCGTAGCCCAGCTCCTCGAGCCTTTTCTTGAAGGCATGGCGCCCCGAGTGCTTGCCGAGCACCAGCGCGCTCGCCTTGAGGCCGACCGACTCCGGCGTCATGATCTCGTAGGTCGACTTCTCCATCATCATGCCGTGCTGGTGGATCCCAGCCTCGTGCGCGAAGGCGTTGGCGCCGACGATCGCCTTGTTCTGCTGCACCACGATACCGGTAACGGTCGTCAAGAGGCGGCTGGCCGGGGTGAGCTGCTCGGTCGCCACGTTGGTCCTGAAGGGGAGGATGTCGCCGCGCGTCCTGATCGCCATGACGAACTCCTCAAGGGAGCAGTTCCCGGCGCGCTCGCCGATCCCGTTGATGGTGCACTCCACCTGGCCGGCGCCCGCCTGCACGGCGGCGATGGAGTTGGCGACGGAGAGCCCCAGGTCGTTGTGGCAGTGCACCGAGATGACGGCGTCCTCGATGTTGCGGACGTTGTCCTTCAGGTACTTGATGATGTTGAAATACTCGAAGGGAATGGTGTAGCCGACCGTGTCCGGGATGTTCACCACGCTGGCGCCCGCGTCGATGACGGCGGCGACGACTTCGGCCAGGAACTTCAGGTCGGTCCTGACCGCATCCTCGCAGGAGAACTCCACGTTGCCCGTGTAGGAGCGCGCCCTCTTGACCCCCTTGACCGCGGAGTCGAGCACCTCGGAGGGGGTCATCTTCAGCTTGTACTTCATATGGATGTCGGAGGTGGCGATGAAGGTGTGGATCCGGCCCCGCTCCCCGGCGTACTTGAGCGCGTCCCAGGCGCGGTCGATGTCCTTGAAGCCGGAGCGGCAAAGACCGGCGATCTCCGGGCCGATGATGGTCTGGGCGATTTTTTTAACCGCCTCGAAATCTCCATCGGAGGCGATCGGGAACCCCGCCTCGATGACGTCCACGTTAAGCTTCTGCAGCTGCCTGGCGAGGCGGAGCTTCTCCTCGATGTTCATGCTGGCACCCGGGGACTGCTCCCCGTCTCTAAGCGTCGTGTCGAAGATCTTGATGGTTCTTGGTTCGGTGTTTTTCACTTGCGCTCCCCCTGTCGATGGTTAGGCCTGCCGAGACTCTCTGCAAAAGCTGGTTGATCAAATGTCCACCGGGTTCCGGTAAAAGGCTAATTCGGTTAATTATTCCAGACATCCGGACAAAAACCACTGCCGGGCCAAAAATAGAAAAAGCCTCCGCCCCAGCAAGGGGCGAAGGCTTGGAAAGCTTCCGCGGTACCACCCTCATTCATCCGCCTTGCGGCGGACCTCATGCACCCTTTACGCGGGCTGACGGCCGCAGCTACCACCGGTCGCGGGTCCAGCGCTCACCGTCTAGCGCCCGGGACTGCGACGCTAAAACTCGAAACGCGGGAAACCGGAAACCGGGTCTCACCACGGCGGCTCAAAGGCGAGTTCACCTTGCTTCCTCACCGGTTTGCACCAGACACCGGCTCTCTGTAGGGGAAGGGAAAGGCTACTACTCCTCATCACTGCCTTTATTACTGGGTCATAATAGAAAAAACCCCCGACGGCTGTCAAGGGTTTTCTCAGTCATTCCTGCATTGTTCGTGCGACAAAACAAAGTTTGTCCAAAACCGACCAGACGTTCTACGTTCTACGTTCTACGTTCTACGTTCTACGTTCTACGTTCTACGTTCTATCGGCTCGGTTATCAACGTTGAACGTTGAACGTCGAACGTTGAACAGGTTTTAGCCTTTCTTCCCCGCGTTGATCATCTCCGCGTGCCCCTTGCGCAGCGCCTTCTCAAGCCTGCGGCGGCGCGGCCAGCCTATGACGAAACCGACCGGCCCGGAGAGTATGTAGCAGATGAAGATGAGGAACAGCATGACGACCGGCTCGGCCGCGATGACGATCAGCAGCAGGATCGCCAGCACCAGGAAGGCGAAGGGCTGGCGCTTGATGAGACCCGGGTCCTTGAAGGAGTTGTAGCGCACGTTCGACACCATGAGGAGCGCCAGGAAATAGATCAGGACCAGGATCGCCACCTTGATGTAGGAACTGGGCCACCCCATATGATAGAAGAGGAGCACGGTCGCGGACACCATGCTGGCGGCGGCCGGAGTCGGCAGACCCACGAAACGCCTGCTCTCCACCGTTTCCACCTGGACGTTGAAGCGGGCCAGGCGCAGCGCCGCGCAGGCGAGGAACAGGAATCCGGCGAGCCAGCCGAGCCTGCCGAACGGCTTGAGCGCCCAGCAGTACATGAGGAGGCCGGGTGCTGCGCCGAAGGAGACCACGTCGGCCAGGGAGTCGAATTCCACGCCGAACTTGCTCGAGGTCCCGGTAAGACGCGCCACCTTGCCGTCCAGGCCGTCGAAGATGGAGGAGGCGAGGATCCAGAGGGCCGCGGTCTTGTAATCGCCGTTCAGGGTGGAGACCATGCAGTAGAAGCCTGCGAAGAGGCTCCCTGCGGTGAAGAGGTTGGGGAGGATGTAGATCCCCTTGCGCATCCCGACCCTCTCTATCTTTACCTTTTCTTCGCTCACGGCAGTATCCCCAGCACGGTCTCGCCTGCGACCGTACTCTGGCCCATGGCAACCTTGATCTGCGACCCGAGCGGGAGGTAGACGTCCAGGCGGGAACCGAAGCGTATCAGTCCGTACCTTCTCCCACGGGTCAAGAGGTCTCCTACCTTGGCGTAACAGATGATGCGCCTGGCGATGAGCCCCGCCACCTGCACCACCACGAGCCTCACGCCGGGAGCAGCCTCGAGGACCAGCCCCTGCTGCTCGTTCTCGAAGCTGGCGCGCTCGTCCCTCACGTCGAAGAACTTCCCCTTGGTATAGAAGCTGTCCAGCACCTTGCCGCTGATCGGAGCGCGGTTCACGTGGACACTGAAAACGGACATGAAGATGCTGATCTTCTCCATCTCGGCGGAGGTGTGCGGCTCGATGACCCGGCCGGAAAAGATGACCACGCCGTCGGCGGGCGCGATGACCGCGTTCTCGTTCTCCGGGGTCTGCCGCTCGGGGTTTCTGAAGAAGAATACGATGAACAGGGTGAGCACCAGAAAGAGCGCCGCGGGAGCGAAGAAGGCCGGATGCAGGTAATGCCCGAGCAGCGCCAGGGCGATGGTCAGGGCGAGGCTTCCGGCTATGAAAGGGTACCCCTCGACGGCGATCGGGGTATGTGTGTTGCGCATCTAGTTACCTCTTGAAAGGGTTTTTGGAAATAGGCCGGGACGCTTCTGCCATCGGCAGGAAGCGGCCGGGCAGCGGTAGCCTGGCTGCAGGGCCGGCGGCGGAATCAGCCGTCGGGTGACAGCAAAGGGGCCGAAATCGGGCAGCTTCGCTTCAACGCGAGATTATAGCTCGAAAACGGCCCCTCATGCAATGTTAGATTTGTCCTGGCGCTTTCGGGTCTACCCCTTCCACCCCTTGGCGCCGCGACCGATCACGACGGGACCGGTGCTCACCAGCTCCTTCAGGCCGAGCGGACGCAGCAGCTCCACCATGGCGCTCACCTTCGCCGGAGTACCGGTCGCCTCAAGGGTATAGGACCTCGGTGTCACGTCGATCACCTTGGCGCGGAAGATGTCGGCGATCCTCAGGACCTCGGCACGGCTGTCGTCTTCGGCCGATACCTTGACCAGCACCATCTCCCGCTCGATGGCGTTTTCCGGCTCGAAGTCGATAACCTTGATCACGTCGATCAGCTTGTTGAGCTGCTTGGTAATCTGCTCGATGACCTGCTCGTCCCCGCGGGTGACGACGGTGATCCGGGAGAGGGACTCGTCGTTGGTGGGTGCGACGGTGAGCGAGTCGATGTTGAAGCCGCGTCCGGAAAAGAGCCCGACCACGCGGGAGAGGACGCCGAATTCATTCTCAACGAGGACTGCTATGGTATGTCTCATGGAACCTCCAAATCAATTGACAATTGACAATGGACAATTGACAATGACAGTCTACAAATAATCAAAAGCGGGCAACTCACCCAAGACGAGGCGCCAGCAGCTTCTGGAAATCACGCGATAACAATGGTACAGGAGAAGACAACAATGGTACGGGCGAATAATTATTCGCCCCTACTACGACAAACAAACAACCATTGTCAATCGCCTCTACGACGCCAGCACCATCTCGGTGAGCGAGGCGCCGGCAGGCACCATCGGCAGCACCTTCTCCTCGCGGGCGACCTTGAACTCCATCAGGACCGGGCCGGGCGTGGCAAACCCCTTCCTGATGACATCGTCTACCTCGTCGGGCTTGGTGGCCTGCAGGCCGGTGGCGCCAAACGCCTCGGCAAGCTTGACGAAGTCAATCGGGAGCTCCATGCAGGTGGAGGAGTAGCGCTTGTCAAAGAAAAGCTCCTGCCACTGGCGCACCATGCCGAGGAAGTTGTTGTTCAGGATGCAGATCTTCACGTTGAGATGGTTCTGCACGATGGTCGCCAACTCCTGCAGGTTCATCTGGAAGCCGCCGTCACCGCAGACCACGATCACCTGCCGGCCCGGAAAGGCCGCCTGCGCACCCATGGCGGCCGGAAGCCCGTACCCCATGGTTCCCAGTCCGCCCGAGGAGAGCAGCGTCCGGGGACGGGTAAAGCCGAAGAACTGGGCGGTCCACATCTGGTGCTGCCCCACGTCCGTCGCCACGATGGCGTCCGGGTCGGACAGGGCGCGCAGCCTCTGGACCACGTACTGCGGCTTGATGACCGTGGCGGATTGGTGGTAGGACATCGGGTGCTTCGTCTTCCACCCGTCGATCTCCGCGATCCAGGGGGCGAGCGCCGCCTTGGACGCCTCGGTCTCCTCGACGCCGCGCTCTTCAGTCACCTTCAGCATGCGCAGCAGCACCTCGCGGACGTCGCCGACAATCGGGAGGTCGACGCGGACGTTCTTCTTGATGGAGGTCGGGTCGACGTCGATGTGAATGATCTTCGCGTGCGGCGCGAAGGAGGCGATTTTCCCGGTCACCCGGTCATCGAACCTGGCGGCGACGGCGATCAGCACGTCGCAATTGGACACCGCCATGTTGGCGTAGTAGGTGCCGTGCATGCCGAGCAGCCCGAGCGAGAGGGTCTGGTCGTCCTCGGGGTAGGAGCCGAGCCCCATGAGCGTCGTGGTCACCGGGATGCCGAGGCGCCGGGCGAGCTCCGTCAGCTCCGGAGCCGCGTTGGCGAGGATGACGCCGCCGCCGACGTAGATGACCGGCTTCTTCGCCCCCAGGATCATGGCGACAGCCTTATCCACCTGCTTCGGATGCCCCTCGACGGTCGGCTTGTAGCCGCGGATCTCGACGGTTTCCGGGTAATGGAACTCGGTCTGCGCCATCTGCACGTCCTTGGGAAGATCGACTAGGACCGGTCCGGGCCGTCCGGTGCGCGCGATGTAGAAGGCCTTCTTCATGATGAGGGCCAGGTCCTTCACGTCCTTCACCAGGAAGTTGTGCTTGGTGCAGGGGCGGGTGATGCCGATGATGTCCGCCTCCTGGAAGGCGTCGTTGCCGATCAGCGCGGTCGGGACCTGTCCGGTGATGATGACCATCGGGATGGAATCCATGTAGGCTGTGGCGATGCCGGTGATGGTATTGGTCGCCCCCGGACCCGAGGTGGCGATCGCCACACCGACCTTACCCGTCGCCCGCGCGAAGCCGTCTGCCGCGTGGACCCCGGCCTGCTCGTGGCGTGGCAGAATATGCCTGATCTCCTTGAAGGAGAAGAGCTCGTCATACAGGTTGATGACGGTCCCCCCGGGGTAGCCGAAGATGGTATCGACCCCTTCCTGTTTCAGACACTCCAAAAGTATGCGCGCACCGTTCATTTTCATAAATTCCCCCCGTTCATTTGCCCCCTTTGGTAAAAGAGGTCAGTGTCACCCCTTTGGTAAAGGGGCCTCATGCTCCCCCCTTGGTAAGAGAGAGAGTGCCATTGTCCGACTATCGGTTTGAATTTCTGATCGTAGGGTGGGCCGTGCCCACCGGCCGACGGTGATCGGTGGGCACGGCCCACCCTACGTTATCTTTGAAGGTCGAATGTCGCTGAACGTTGAACGTTGAACAGCTTTTAATCCGCCGTGGTGATGGCACCGGTGTGGGCGGAGGTGACGACCTTCGCGTAGCGCGCCAGCCACCCCTTCTTAATCTTCGGCTCGGGCGCCACCCAGCGGCTGCGCCTCTCGGCCAGCTCTTCGTCGCTCACCAGCAGCCTGAGCGAGCGGGAGGGTATGTCGAGCTCGATCGGGTCGCCGTCCTCGACCAGCGCGATGGGACCACCGACCGCAGCCTCGGGCGAGATGTGCCCGATGCAGGGACCGCGGGTCCCCCCCGAGAAGCGGCCGTCCGTGATGAGCGCCACCGAGTCGCCGAGGCCGAGCCCCATGAGAGCTGCCGTCGGAGCCAGCATCTCCCGCATGCCGGGGCCCCCCTTGGGCCCTTCGTAGCGGATCACCACCACGTCGCCACCCTTGACCACGCCGTCCATCATCGCGGCCATGGCACGCTCCTCCGAATCGAAGCAACGCGCGGCTCCGGTGAATTTCATCATGGCGTCCGAGACGCCGGACTGCTTCACCACGGCCCCCATCGGTGCGATGTTCCCGAACAGAACCGCGATCCCCCCTTCCTTTTTCACGGGGTTTGAGAGCGGATGGATAACGCTCTCGTCCACCCCCTGGAGGGATGCGGCGAGTTGGTGGGTGGTAAGCCCGAAGACGGTCGGGCAGTCGTGTATCTTATCGCCCAGCTGCTTCAGGACGCCGGCGACGCCGCCAGCCGCATCGAGGTCTTCCATGAAGTGCTCGCCGGCCGGGTTCATGGACGCTATCTGCGGGGTCACCTTGGAGAGGACGTCGAAGGTTTCCAGCGGCAGTTCCACCTCGGCCTCGTGCGCGATGGCGAGGAGGTGCAGCACCGTGTTGGAGGATCCGCCCAGGGCGAGATCGACCCTGATGGCATTTTCGAAGGCCTCGCGGGTCAGGATGGAGCGCGGCGTGATGTTCTGGTGCACCATCTCGACGATCCGCTCGCCGGAGGCGAAGGCGATGCGCCGCTTCAGCGCCGAGACGGCGAGCGCGGTGCCGCAGCGCGGCAGGCTCATGCCGAGGGTCTCGGTCAGGATCGCCATGGTGTTCGCGGTGAAGAGCCCCTGGCAGGAACCCATGCCGGGGCAGGCGTTCTCCTCGCAGCGGGCCAGCTCCGCGTCGTCGATGACGCCGGCCTTGTAGCGGGCCATCGCCTCGAAGGTGTCGGTGACGAAGGAGTACTTGCGTCCGCCGTCGCCGCGGCCGCTCATCATGGGACCCGCGGTCACCACGATGCACGGGATATCGAGACGCGCCGCCGCCATCAGCATGCCGGGGGTGATCTTGTCGCAGTTGGTGAGGAGCACCAGGCCGTCCAGCCGGTGGGCCTCCGCGACCGACTCGACCATGTCCGCGATCAGTTCGCGGGTCGGCAGGGAGTAGTGCATCCCCTTGTGCCCCATGGAGATGCCGTCGCAGACCCCGGGGATGCCGAAGAAGAAGGAGTAGCCGCCGCCGGTGTGGACGCCCTTCTCGATGAAGCGCTCCAGGTCCCTCATGCCGACGTGGCCCGGTATCAGGTCCGAGAAGCTGGTGGCGATGCCGATGAAAGGCTTGCCCATTTCGCTTTGCGGCACGCCGGTCCCTTTGAGGAGCGCCCGGTGTGGCGTACGCTCCAGCCCTTGAGTGATAGTATCGCTGCGCATATAGTCCCCCTGGCGCCGGTCCCGGCCTGTTTGAGGCCGGCGAACCGGTAGTTGGTTTGGGTAAAATACTTTGTATTTAAAGCAGGTTATCGGAAAAAACAAGAGCGACAAACATAATACATTAAGACGGAACTGTCAACAGCTAGTAAAACGGCGTTAAACAGTTTCCCGCCGCCGTTTTGCCAGTTCCGCCTCGGAGGCGCGCAGGTAGGTGGGATTCAGGAGGGCCAGGGGTATGAAGTCTCCGTTCAGGGCGGCCTGGAGGGCGATCACGGCGCCCGCGCCTGCCCGCGGCAGGTTGGCGTGCCAGGGGGGAAAGAGCGCGAGTTCGCCCAGGGTCGAGAGGATCAGGTCGCGGTAGCGGAGCGCACCCTCCCCGACGAACAGGGTCGGCCGGTCGATGGAGGCAAGAAACTGCTCCGGCGCCACGACGGCGTCCGCGCAAAGCGGCTCCGGAAGCGCGAGAGAGCGGTAGAGGCCGGCATAGACCTCGTTTTTCCTGGCGTCGAACATCGGCGCGACCTGGGCCGAGCTGAAGGGGAGGTTCATGGCGAGCATGGCGAGCGTTGAGAAGCCGACTGCCGGTTTGCCCGTGGCGAGGGCGAGCCCCTTCACCGTGGCGATGCCGACCCGCACCCCCGTGAAGGAGCCGGGTCCCAGCGTGACGGCAAGAGCGTCGAGGCCGGCGGGAGAGAGGTGCGCGGCAGCCAGAAGCTTGGAGACCGAATCGAGCAGTCTTCCGGAACAGCAGCGGTCCTCGCCGAGGATGAACTCGCCGAGCAGGGTGGTGCCGTCGCTCAAGGCGACGGAGGAGCAGTTGCTGGAGGTATCTATGGTAAGTATTTTCACGTAACTATCCGGTTCGTCGTGTCATTGTCAATTGTCAATTGTCAATTGTTTACGCCTTACTCATGAGCATGCGCGCGATGTCGTTGTAGAAGGCGAGCAACATGAGGCTGATCAGGAGCACGAGGCCGACCTGCTGGGCAATCTCGCGGGCCCTCTTGCTGACCGGCCTGCCGATGACGAGTTCGATCAGGAAGAAGGCGAGATGACCGCCGTCCAGAATCGGCACGGGGAGCAGGTTCAGCACCCCGAGGTTGACCGACAACAGCGCCACGAAGGCGAGGAAGTTCACTCCGCCAGCCGCCGCCTGCTGCCCGGCCATCTTCACGATCATGATCGGACCGCCGATGCTGTCCAGTGGAATGGCGCGCTCGACCAGGCGGACCAGCGAGAGAGCGGTCAGCTTGATGACGCTCCAGCACTGGGTGCTCCCCCTGACGATCGCCTCGCCCGGCGGGTAATTTTCGATATAGGAGTCACCCGCTGCCACCACGCCGACGATCGGCTGGGTGACGGTGTCGCCCAGGAGATTCTTCGCGGTCCGGCTCTCGGGGACCATGGTGAACTTCAATGGCGCCTTATCGCGCAGCACGTCGATCTCCAGCGGCGCGAGCTTCCCCTCCTGGATGATCTTGGCGAAATCCTCCCAGCGTTTGACCGCTTTTCCGTTCACCGCCGTTATCTGGTCGCCCTTCAGCATCCCTGCTCTGGCGGCGGGCTTACCGGCCACCACCTCCCCGATCTTCGTGGTGACCGTGGGAACCCCTGCCAGGAAGATGACGACGAAGATGACCCAGGCGAAAAGCAGGTTGAACACCGGGCCGGCCGCCACGATGGCGATCCTCTTAAGGGGTGACTTGTCCGCGAAGGAGCGGCTCCTGTCCTCCTCGGAGAGTTCGGCGTCGTCCCCCTCGCCGACCATCTTCACGTAGCCGCCAAGCGGAAGGGCGGAGAGCAGGTACTCGGTCTCCCCCACTTTCATGCCGAAGATCTTGGGGCCGAAACCGAGCGAGAATTTTTCCACCCCGACCCCGAAGGTCTTGGCGAAGATGAAATGCCCCAGTTCATGAATGAATATCAGAGCCCCCAGGGCGATGATTGCGAACAGTATGCTCATAAACCTACCCTCTCCTGTGCAGCCGAAAACGGCTTGTGGTCCGCTGGGTTACGGCGGCAAAGTCTAGAACCTGCAAGGTGGATTCGTCCCCCCTTTGCAAAGGGAGGCTTCAACCTTGAACCTGAGTAGCTTCGGTAAAGCTGCAGATTAGCACCAGTCGGATTTCCCTCGGTGTTCTTTGCCCGTCTTGCGCGCCCTTTGACTAAAGGTCTATCTTACCACAACTGCCACTTGGCGCCCGCACCTAATCTGTTTCAGGAGTTATGTCCTCAAAGCGCATCGACGCCGAGGACCTCCCGAGACGCCCTTCTCCCCCAGCGGTCCGCCTCCAGAACCTCCTCGATGGAACCGAGCGTGTGCGGGGCGTGCAGATCCATGACCCGCTCGATCGACTCGGCAATAGCCATGAAGCCGATCCTGCCGGCCAGAAACGCCTCGACCGCGACTTCGTTGGCCGCATTCATCACCGCGGGCATGCTCTCTCCGGCCTGCGCCGCCCGGTAGGCGAGCTTGAGCGCGGGAAAGCGGTCGGTGTCCGGATTGAAGAAGGTGAGCCCCGAGAGGGTGGTGAGGTCGAGAGGCTTGACGCCGGACGGGACGCGGGCCGGATAGGTCAGGGCGTAGGCGATCGGCCCCTTCATGTCGGGAACGCCCAACTGCGCCATGACGCAGCCGTCCAGGTATTCCACCATGGAGTGGATGATGCTCTGGGGATGGATGTTCACCGCGATCCGCTCCACCGGTATGTCGAAGAGCCAGCGCGCCTCGATCACTTCCAGCCCCTTGTTCATCATGGTGGCGGAGTCGACGGTGATCTTTCTCCCCATGCTCCAGTTCGGGTGGTTCAGGGCGTCGGCGACGGTGGCGCTCGCCAGCCTCTCCCGGGACCAGTTCAGGAAGGGGCCGCCGGAGGCGGTCAGGATCACCCGGGAGATGTCCTCGTTGCGGTGCCCCACGATGGACTGGAATACCGCGCAATGCTCGCTGTCGACCGGGTAGAGCTTGACGCCGCGCTCGCGCACCATGTCCATGATCAGGTGCCCGGCGGTCACCAGGGTTTCCTTGTTGGCGAGGGCCACGTCTTTTCCCGCCATGACCGCGGCTGCGGTCGGCACCAGACCGGCTGCGCCTACGATGGCGGCCACCACCATGGTGGTCTCGGTGGCGGTCGCCGCAGCGATCATCCCCTCGACGCCGTGCATTATCTCGGGCTTCTTCCCGGAAAGCATCCGCTTCAGGGTGCGGGCCTTTTCCTCGCTGAGGACCGAAACCAGGTCGGGAGAAAACGCCTCGATCTGGCTTTTCAGAAGCTCCAGGTTGTTGCCGGCGGTGAGCGCCACCACCCGGAACAGGTCGGGTTGGGCCGCGACGACCTCCAGGGTGCTTACTCCGATGGAACCGGTCGAGCCGAGAATGGTGAGTTTTTTCATAATACCTCGCTGGCAGAAGACGTTCTACGTTCTACGTTCTACGTTCTACGTTCTACGTTCTACGTTCTACGTTCTACGTTCTACGTTCTACGTTCTACGTTCTACGTTCTACGTTCTAC
>Ga0209125_1001193_pt1 | contig 25963 bp, 24 predicted proteins | sample BarGraIncub1131A_FD_184503 | JGI IMG/M metagenome (GOLD analysis project Ga0209125, IMG submission 184503) | Arctic peat soil microbial communities from Barrow, Alaska - Barrow Graham LP Incubations 11-31A (SPAdes) (version 2) | ecosystem: Environmental > Terrestrial > Soil > Wetlands > Peat... | reverse complement strand
CTCTAAACTTTCTTGAAAGCACTTTCACTGGAATAAAAAAGTCTTTTTTTGAGTTTATCCATCTTGTACCATCTAAAGTTAATCCACCACTTGGAACTATACAATGTATGTGCGGATGATTCACCAAATTCTGACCCCAAGTATGCAAAATCGACATAAATCCAATCTCGGCACCTAAATATTTTTTATCTTTTGAAAGTTCAATTAGTGTTTCTGAAACTGCTTTAAATAAAATAGAATACATTTCTTTTTGGTTTGTTAGAGTTATATAGTTAAGTTGCTCAGGTATAGTAAAAACAACATGAAAATACCCTACGGGTAATAAATCTTCTTTTCTTTTATCAAGCCATTTTTCTTTGGCTAAAGTTTGGCATTTAGGACAATGTCTGTTTCGGCAGGAGTTATAAGAAACCCTAACGTGCCCACATTCATCACATTCGTCTACGTGACCACCAAGCTCTGCTGTTCTACAAGATTCAATATTTATCATAGTTTTTAAAATATGGAGCGGAAGCTGATGATTTCTTCTATATTCATCACCATATTGATTAAATATATCTTGAATCTCAATCATCTTTCTCTCCTAAGAGCGTATCTAATGGACTTTTTATATTAAGTAAATCCATCCTTCTAAGATGTAAATAAATAGTGGTAGTAGTAATTCGGCTATGTCCTAAAAGTTTTTGAATGTAGCAGATATCTGTACCAGCATCCAATAAGTGAGTTGCAAAGCTATGGCGAAGTAAATCCAAACGTTTGGATTTACTTCGTCATACATATGCCACCATGCTACTTGAAGCTGGAGCAAACATAAAGGATATTCAAACACGTCTTGGACATAGTAAAATTGCCACCATAAAATAATTTACGGTGGCAAATAGACAATTTAAAGATTATATACTTGTTTAGAACGTTGGTATTACTTGATTAGATCAACTATCGTTTCAATATGAGGTGTTTGTTTACATCTCATATTTTTTCTTATCTATATATATTAAAAACTATCATACAATCATTGATATTAAGCCACTTACGGGATGAACATTATTTTTTTCAATTAAATATTAACTGTTTTAATTTAATCATATTTTATGTAGCGGTGGCAATATGGTGGCATTGCCACCATTAGTTTTTATGCATAAACTATAAGTAGAACCTTCGACCAACTGGTTTGCCGACACAATAAATATACAATGTTATAGTTTGTTATAATCGTTGGTATTACTATACTCTTAGTTTTTACTTACATATATTTTTACTTTTAATTATGCATTGTTTTACTCGTGTTGTGTTATTGTTGTGTTATTTTTTATTACCTTAAACCATAGTTATACCAGTTCTTTAAGAACATAAATTTATTTTAAAATATTATAAATTGGGTGCTATTATTTATATATAGTACCCAATAATAAAATTAAAACTTAAACCTCTGTTAAAAACTAGAAAAACCTCCGACCTTCAGATTCGAAAGAAGTGATTTCTAATAAGTTTAAAAAGCATCTAATCCCTTATATATAGCCATTTTACTTTTTAACTAAGTTTAGGTAATACCTATTTATTTTAAACTATAAGGGGCAAAAAAAACGGCAAAATAATCATGAATCTGTAATCGAGTATTCCATTTGCAAAGAAGTTGTGAGTTCCCTCAACTCGTTGCTCATAGACTTTGTTCTCTCCTGTGCCATAATGTCTAATGCTTTGTATGGTGTCTGTGATGAGTGATGGTGTCTTGCATGACATTGCTCGCATAGTGTTATTAGATTTTCTGCCACATTGTTTTGTGGATTTTCATCTACATGATGTATTATCAAATTTGTTTTCTTCTGTATTATTTCTTCTTTACCACAAATAGCACACATAAAGCCATCTCTTTTTTTTATTAGAGGTCTCATCTTTCTGAACCAGTTTGCATAACTCGTTCCAGTTTTAAAATGTGAATTTCCCAATCCCATCATCCTTTTTGAGTGGCCCTTGTTTGCACATATCCTTGAACAATAAACTTTTCTTTTTGATCTGGGCTGATACATTTCTCTGCAAGTAGGACACTCTTTTTCTGGAAATTTGTGTGGTCTTATGCTCTCTCTGCATGTCTTTGAACAATATTTGTTGTCATTGTTTTCTATTATTCCTTTGCATACTGGACAATGTTTTATTTTGGCGTTCAGCTTGTAATGTTTCGCCATACACACTCTTGAGCAATAGAAGTTTACTTGACCGTTTCTTAAACCCTTTTCGTAATCTCCACTTATTTTCTCAAATGGTTCTCCACAATCAGGACATTCCAACATTACAAATCTTTTTCTTATCCTGTCGTAACACGTATGGCATACTCGACTGTCGTCATTTTTGTATCCTTTGCATATTGGACAAATATTCCCCCATACATATAAAGGCGTCTCCTGGTTGTAAAAAGGTTGCCTTTGTAAATCCTTTTTCTTTTTTGTAATACCGATGGTATGATGTTGATGTATTTCTATTTCCATTAATTGTTTCGATTTCTGTAAATTCTCTTTCCTATTTTTAGGGTCACTAAGTATATCTTTTTTTATACAAACCATCTCCTTTTTTAATGATCTTAATAAACTTATCTAAGCTTGATATTAATATTTATCTAATATCACCACCTAATTTTAACGTTGCGTTAAAGTCATAAAAAAAGAAGGTACGTTAGTACCTTCTGATTCTTCATTTTCTCTATTAAATTGTAGAGTATATTCTTTTTTTAGGTTTAGTGTCTCCATAAGTTCAAATACCCCCAACATTTATTTACCTTATATTATATATATCACATATGTTCAGAAAGATAATTGATAATTCAAAAAATTTACATATTGTTTATACAATCTTCATGGTTAATAAAAATGGATTCCGGAGTCAAATACCTCGCCAACTGGTTCGTAGTCTGCTAGATAGCATTTTGTAACTCTACCTATTTCCTTACAACCCCTGATATATCAGAGATTTAAACATAGTACCTTTTATAAGTTTCAGTGTCTTTTAACGTTTTATTGTGTCTGTACTCCCCAAATAGTCCCCAGTAGTCCCAAATAAGAAATGGCTATAAGTATCAAAATTCATAGCCTTAGGAAGTGACTATTGCAATAATTTTATATTACTGTTTTTTTATTTGATCCATGATGTTGCTCTATATAAACATCTTTACCTCATTCTCATTAAATACTTACAATTATTCCTTGATATTTTCCATCTCTATTTAAGTTAGTTTGACCATGGCTTAATAATTTTTCATTATCAAACCCCAATGTATAACCATGGCTGCAATAGAAAAGAGAGGCGAAAATAGTTACAAGAGGACCGTATCATTAAGTTATAATCATTGATATAACTAGGTTTAAACTAGAGTTTAAAAAGAGGATCGAACCCTCGACCTACGCGTTACGAGTGCGTTAGATTGCTTGTATTTAACTCTGGTAAGCTTCACTAGCCATTGATATATCAACATCTATATGCTATTACCTTATAGTATTATATACTAAAATCGGGTACTGTTTTTTATCATTAGTACCCAAATAGTACCCAATTAGATTCAATCTATAAGTGGCAAAAAAGGGTTCAAAATAAATATACTCCTTTTGATTTTTTTCATAACCCATTTAAAAGCATTCTAAGCTATCTTATTATTTGCAGGTGTATTGCATTGCTTAATACTTTAGAATAGCTCTGTGTGCATACTATACCTTACGTTAATACCTGATTTTGTCTTTCCAATTCATATTCTTCTTCTACAATTTAAAATTAAAATATCTAGATGTAGCAGAAAGTATACCTTTTGGTACTCCCTCTTATCCTTGAAAACTAATGTACCATAGGCTCTATAATTAATGTTTATAATTCAAAAATTTATTCAGTGTCATCATTTAATTTATTAAAAAAGCATATTAATAAGAGTTGGGAAGTTAACGAAATAAAGAAAATTTGACTTTATGTTTGGTCGTAACAAAACTATTGAAAATTTAATTAAGAAATCTGATGATTTAATTAAATAAGCCAAGAAGAACTACAAAGGTACAGACAAAATAGAAGCTTCTATAAAAGAACTTGTAGATTGGAATCAACAGATATTAAAAGAAACATTTTCGTATAACGACTCGACTAATAATAGTTCAATTTATAGTAGTTTAAATAATATATGGGGAGCGTATAAATGTTAAAAAAGAGGACTAAGTTAATTATTCTAGGTTTTAGTATAGTTGTACTTACATCAACTATATTTTCTACAGTAATGTATAAGGAAAATACAATTAAAGTTCAGAAACAGGCGGTAATACAAAATAATATATTGTTAGGTAAAATCTCTGCTAAAAAGGTAATTGATAAGAAAGCTGCAGATAAAAAAGCATTGGCTAAAAAAATAGCTGACAAGAAGATTGCTGATGCAAAAGCGTTAGCTAAGAAAATTGCAGACGCAAAAGCAAAGGCGGCATCTGATTTAAAGAAAGGAGTTGCTAATGCTATAGCACTTGGACATAAGTTACACCCTAACACTAACTTTAAATTATCAGATGGAACTGAGTTACCAATTAATAATAATTATTATCAATTTAAGTTGTTTGATAGTAGTTGGAATGATATAGGAGCTGATTGGTATTTTGTTGTAAGTAAGAAAACAGGTCTTGCTTACAGAGCTTATTCAGATAATACTATGTTAAGAGATTTACCAGATGTTGCACCAGTACATGTACCTGAGAATGTAACGTTAATCTTTACAGTTGATAATAATGTCTTTACTAAGTTGAATTTTCAAAACAATGATACATTTTATCTTAGAAAAGGTGATACCATTACTACTCAAGCTACTGTATTAAATGGTTCTGTTATTAGAACTATGGAGCATGATGGAGCTTATTTTAGTACTGTTAGAATATCTGGAGATAGCATGTGCCTTAAGTTAATAAAAGATGGATCAGTAGATTTACAAGTTGTACCTGATTATAGTGATTGGGATCATGCTTATACTATTCATATAGTTGTTACTAATTAAGTGTTAAAGAAGCTATTAGTCTTATATATTCAGACGCCACCTCGTTGATAGTGTTTCAATTGATTATACAGCTTTACACATTATCATTTCCGCCTATTTATAATAATCACATAATTATAAAGCATTATGTATATCGACTCCATTAGCTGCATTAATGCAAATAAAATAAAAGAGCCTTAGAAACTTTGTGTTTCCAAGGTTCTTGTTTTGCACAATCATAACTCAATTTGCACAAGTATAATACTAATCTATGTACATATCTCCTGAAGACCTAATCAGAGTAACTCTGGACAACTGGTTCGTAGTGTGGTAGAAAGCATATTTCAAACTAACGTACATTTTGTAAACCCTTGTATTTCAATACTTATAAGATATTGTCTTGTGACACTCTATAGTAAACTTATATAATCTTTAGCAAAATAAACACCAAGTAAACACCAAATAAACACCAATAATAAATTGATGCTCCATTATCTTTAGTTTTATACCAGTAAAGATTTTAAAGAGTAAATCTATTAGTATTTACATAGTATATATAATCTCTGCTGACATTTAAATATGCTGCATAATCCTAATTTTTAACATCTACATACGTTGTTTATAAAATATTGTCACGTTTTATACAAAACAAAAGCAGTAGAATTAACTACTGCTTTTTATTACCTTATTAGCCTTCATTTAAAATAGCATTTCTATTAGTGGTAAATATATTATTAAATAATTCTTCTCTTAATTTATATATCGCTTTATAATTATTAATATCCGAATAATATACAAATTCGCTTTTATTAATAAATTCATATTTTTCAACCTGGTCCTTTAACCATTCTTGTGTTATATCAGTAAGTTTTTTCTTACCTTTTGAAATATTTTCATCTTTTGGCAATAACCCTAAATTTAAAATATTATCCTTTAATACATCACTTTTATCTATTGACGATTCAGCAAACAAAGCTTGAGGGATAATATGGTCAATTTCTATGCCATAATTTGAATCTGGACCCTGTATATTCTTTAAACAGTAAAAGTGATATAGAATGGGTTTCATTAGTTTTAAAGAAATTTCATTCCCAGCAATAGAATTTGATTCATAAATTTCAATCAACATATTTTCCCATTTAACCTTTTGTATAGGAATAAACTTTTCTAATTCAGTAGAAAGATTTACAATATTATTAGCAATTTTAGAATCACTAGATCCACGCCATTGTTTATTCACATATTCGAATATTAATTTATCAAAAAGAATAAAACCATTCTTTTGCAGTTGCTTAACTTTTGTATCGTTTCCAATTGGTTTTCCTTTTCTAGCCCAATCTTTATACATCAATATAATAAAATCTAATGCTATTGCATCACTAGTCAAATCCATGATAGATATTTTCCATGATTTCAAATATTTAAAGTAGTCAAATGAACCTATTAACTTTATTAATTGTTGAAGTTCATAAATTACTGTTTCGATATCAGTATTCCAATTGATAGAGTTTTTGCTTAAGCTTTCAACATCCTCCTTTTTAACACCACCAATATAGATGCCAGATAATATCTTAAAACCCAGTGTTATTTCTTTTTCGAAATCTGATTTTGTATCGGCAAATTCCTTTAAAATAAAATTATGACCTATTCTTTTAATTAATGTTGCTGGAAGATCCCATTTTACTATATCCGAATTTTGCGTCCCTATTCTATTGTATAAATTTGCAACGGTATCAATCATTATTTGAGGTGGATTTAGAATTTTCACATTCCATTTGGGTTTTGCTGATAATATCTCTACTGCAGTTAGCTTTTCACCTTCAGAATTTATAATATTAAATATTTTTTGAGAATCTGAAGGTGAAAGGTCTTTCACTTCAATCATACCAATTTTGCTATTTCCAAGTAAATTATCAATTTTATCAATGATAAGAACTCTTTCTTTCATTGCTGACCAATTTTGATTCAAGTATTGGTTTGTTTTATCTTTGTCTTTTATGTCACATCTATTATTTACGAATATAAAAAATGATTCTTTTTTTTCAAAAGCATGATTTTCATCATCACAAAATCTTCTATATTCATCTATAAAGGTCTTTAATCTTTTTGAAGATAACTTTACATTACCACTTTGACTCTCAATATAGGGTAGCCTATTTACACTCTTTGTCAGATCAAATGGCTTTGTAAATCCAGAATTTTTAGTTGATTTATTATGTATGATTTTTATAATTTCTACTAACAAAGATAATCCCGTTTTAGAATAATCTCCACTTTCGTCATATTCTGCTAACCCATTAGTTGAATCTGTTGACTCTAATTCAACATCATTTATATTAGTATTTGAGTCATAACCATCATCATACTCATTTGGATCATCCTCAATGTATTCCTTAATTTTTTCCCAAAATTTATCTTCAAGAATTGAAGGTTGGTCATTATTTTTAAACCCAATAAATTTTTTACCCCAATTGTAGATATTTTCTGGGTCTTCATAAATTAAAGAAAGAGCATTTTTTCTTTGTCTCCCATCTAACAGCCATCTTATGGTCCGATCTTTATCCGTATCTACACTTAATATCGAAACACCAATGGGATATTCTTTAAACAAACTAATACATAATTGAAAATTCTTTTTTTCATCCCACGTTTGCTTTCTCTGAAAGCGAGGTAATTTTATATTTCTATCTAGTATAAATGTCTTTACAGTTTCCGGCCTTATTTCGTACATAGTATCCCCCTTAAAATTAATATGAACTTAATAAATAATAACTTACTCTATCAATTATTTTCCAGCCTTTTAAAACCACAATTGAACTTACATATTCAAGTTTATTTTAATGAATTATAATAGATCCAGCTTAGTTCATTTGCAATGTTAATTACATATTATACTTATAATACCATAATATATGTTTCGTATATATAATACCATATCTATGCTACTTATCAATACTATTGGTTTATTTATTATCATTTAAAATTTATTCTATATACAAGAGATTTACTGACATTTGTGCGTGGATCATAATTTGAATATAACTTTGAAAAAAATTAGACTTCATAGAATTATGAAATTTTGAAATTGTTATTGTTATGTCTATATATAACCCCCTCCTACTAGCAACATCATTATACACATAGAAAAAAACACCCTTTAGATCTAATCCTGTTAATATATGTAAAACATTCTATTGATATCATTCAACAAACACCCACAATTATCCTTCACTCTTTGTGCGAAATAATAAAACTCCGAGATATCGCTCCCAGAGTATGTTAACTAATCTGTAATTTTATAGACTTATGCAGCACTACCATCCACATAATTTCTAATGTTGAAACTTTCACCTACGTTTAATCCAATAAAAAAAAGGAACATGTCTGCTCCTTAAAATTAATTCCACAAATCCTTAGTAAGTTCCTCTATCTCTTTTTTTCTTTTTTCAGTTTCTTGAAAATCTATTGTTATCTTATCATTAGTTATATTAAGGACATCTCCCTCTTTAGCTGTACTAGGGACTTTATCTCTCTCAATATCTAGCATTTTTCTATCTTCCTTTTCACATACGGCAAAAATGCCTTCAAATCTATCAATAATTACTTTCATAATATATTCTCCTCTCACTGTGGTGGATTACATTTACTACATGGGGTTAATCCTTCAGATTTTGCATCACTTAAGCTTATTGGAATTTTACTTTTTCTTAAAGATGAACACCCATCTACATGATATTTACTTCCAGTGTTAGTAGTAAATACAGTTACACTTTGGCTTTTACTTGCAGTAGTCGCCTTTGGAGCTGCTACCACCGTCGATACTGTCTTACTGGTTGAAGTATTACTAGAAGATGAACTGCTGCTTGTAGAACTAGAAGCAACCCCTTTATAACTACCTGGACTCACATTAAAACTTACATTGGTTCCATTTGATGTAGCAACAATAGTACCATTTTCATCAGTTCTATAAACTGGTATACCCTTAGCCTTTAGTCTATTCAGAGTCTCTTGTGTGGGATGGCCATAGCTATTGCCTTTGCCAACACTTATTACAGCATACTTAGGATTTACCTTATCTAAGAAACTTTGCCCTGTTGATGATTTACTTCCGTGATGTCCTACTTTAAGTACTGTTGCTGATAAATCTAGACCTTTTGATATCATTTCACTTTCTGAAGTAGCCTCTGCATCTCCAGTTAGTAAAAATGATGTATTTCCAAAAGTAACTTTTACAACTATTGAATAATCATTAGGATCTTCGTATCCTGACCCATTAGGAGCTAATATTTTAACAGTCGCATCACCTATCTTAAATGTACTACCTACTGATGGAGCTGTTAATTTTAGTCCTTTATTCTTGACTGCACTTACAAAGTCTTGAAAAGTTCTAGTAGTTGAGGTCTGTTTTGGGAAGTAGACTTTTCCTACCTTAAATGAATTGATAATATAGTCCATACTTCCGATATGATCTTCATGTACATGGGTACCAATTACGACATTAAGTGCTTTAACCCCTTGACTATCTAAGTAACTTTTAATAGTTTGAGCATCTCCGTTATTGCCTGCATCGATAAGCATACTTGAACTACCTTGCTGTACTAGAATGCTATCTGCCTGACCTACATCGATAAAAGAAACCTTTAAATTGCCAGTTACAGCCTTTTTATCATTACTAACTGATGTTGTGTTTTCCTTCTGCTTTGGTACTTCTTTAGTTGTGGTCTTATTTACTACTGTTTTTTGTGGTGAAATTGTTGTCGTCGTTGTTGGAGTTGTTGTGGTACTCGAGCAGCCTGTTAAGTTGAATATAAGCATTAATCCTAAAATTGCGGTTAGATATTTTTTCATAGTTCTCGTTTTAATCCTCCTTGAATATATTTTTCACCTTAATTCCATAATAATATTATTATACATTATATGATTTCCGTTTAGTATGAATATATATTTGTGGGTTACCATAGACAGATTGTAACCCTAACGTTTTAAATATTGCACTATGATAATATGAAGGAAATTTGCATAGTTTTGCGGAACAATAATAATGTGAATTAAATATTTAAGATGTTTCCTTCTATTTTTTAAGTGCTACAAGAACATTATGTATCTTATTTAAATCTTCAATATTTAATTCATCAAAATTATCTAATCTCATTTTAATATCTATAATTGTTTGACTTTTATAGCTTATACTATCATCCCTTTTAAGAAAGAATGTAGCTATAGTTGCTGTTAGCATACCCAAAAATCCAATACCTGTAAGCATTACTATTCCAGCGATAATCCTTCCTATTGTGGTTTGTGGAGAAATATCGCCATATCCCACAGTTGAGATGGTAACAAAACTCCACCAAAGTGCATTCCCAAAAGATATACCTTCTGCAAAATGTATTCCTACGGCTCCAATAAATAATGTAATTAAAGTTATCCAAATAATATAATTAAAATTATTTGTTTTTAAAAACTTATCCATATATTTTTTAAATTTTAACATTAATGATATTGACCTAAATATTTTAATAAATTTAAGCAACTTTGATAACCTTAATATTCTAATTGATTGAAATACTGAATTTAATGGAATAATAGAAATTAGGTCAATTACGTTACTTTTAAAAAACTTTGCTTTATCTTTAGCTAAAAATAATCTTGTGAAATAGTCTATGGCGAAAATTACTAATATTGAATTATCCATTATTGAAAGCGTAATAGTAATATTTTTAGGTACATTATAAACTAACTCAATTACTAGAATTGCTACAACAAGTATAGCTAATAAAGCCATAATTATTTCATAAACTGCAATAAAATTTCTAATTTTCGGTAAGTTGATTTTTATCATCTATTCTCTCCTTTATTATATTCTACAGAAATTGATATTCTTAATAAATAATTTCAACATAAAACTTACATTTCCTGTAATATATATAATTGGAGACAAAAAATAAGATTTAGGCTATATTTTTCTAACCTCAGTCTTTTCTAATTGTCCACTCTATAGGCTACATTTTAAATGATGAGATAACATCATGTTTCTTTATCCTTATACTGGTTTAAATGAGGTTTTGGTAGTGTATACTTTACCTTTGTTAGTTACTGATACATTAATAACCACTGAATATCCCTTAGTAGCTCTGCTTATCTTAATTGGTATTATTACTTTACCATTAGAACCAATAGTTCCTTTATATGTAGTATTGGTAGATTTATAATGGCAAACTATTTTAACAGAACTTTTTGCAGGACCACTTACTGTAACCTTAACAATTGAATTTTGCTTAGGAGTCTTGTTATCTACACTTGCCGTTACTTTTACAGACTTTACTGTTTGTGCAGATGCTATCTTAGTATTAAACCATGATGAAGCAACTTGTGAAGGCAATGCAATATTGGTTAGTAGAAAAATAGTAAACATAAAAATTGAAGCGAAACTCAAACTTTTTTTCTTGTTATTCATAAACTCTCCCCCTTCAGTATATAATTTCAATTTATTGTATCATATACCAAAAAATAAAAATAGCCATAAACTAGTATTTAAATTAGCTTCTGGCTTTTTTATAATACATCAAATCTATATTTTTTTCAGCAATCGTTTTCTATAAATTGATTATCTCCCTTTTTACTTGGGAATACCTCATTTATTGCTTTTTTTACAGAACTATTATATTGATGAGATAACAGCCCCGTTAGGCCATACTGTGAAAAATGTTCTTTTTTAAGTCCACTTGGAGCTTGTTTACGAGTTAGTTTTAATTTTTCTTTAACTAACCATTTCACTGCCTTTTTTCTATTGTTTATATCATGCCAAAAGTAGTCTGGTACCTCAGAGTGTTTTAATTCCCATGGTCTTATAGTACTGGGATATAACACATTACAAATATGGTGTATACTCGGGTAATAAGAAATTAATGTGAATAATCTATGTTCTTTTATTATCTCCCAATTTAACTTTTTTTTGATGTCATCCATACTCCATTGAAGTTCTACTTCGAATACATATTTTAAAGCACTAACTCTATTTTTCTCTTGTGCCCAATAGCTTTGGGGCACTCTATTTTTTTTAAATTGCCAAGGTTTATATTGTGACTCTGGATAAGTAGATACTATATATCGAATTGGTGAACGTCCAAACAATTTGGAAGCAGTATGCAGCTTATACTTGGTTAAGAACACCTTGGATAGCTCTCTCTTTACATCTTCTTTGTTGAAGTTGAGTCTTTCATCAATTAAATATTTCAATAATTTAATAGCAACGCCTTTAGCTTCTTCTGTACTTCTACTAACCCAAAACCCTGATGGAAAGTTTGGAATTATACCTTGCAATAAAAGTTCATATATTTCTATATCATCCAAATTAGTAAAATCAATTTCAATATTATTGGGCATATCAATAATCCTCCTTAACTATTCAGATTATGGACGAACCTTTTAATTACTAATCACTTTTACAGCAAAAACAATTTACTAATCTAAAATTTATTTGCACCCTTACAAATAGTTTTTTACCTGTGAGTCTCCGCACTTGGTTGTACCGCATTTTTAATGTTCTTTTAACAGGAGTCATATTAACCGCTGCAAATTTAACATATACCGTAAGCCCTTCAGGTATTATAGCTCTATATTTAACAACATCATCTTCTTCAATAGCTTTTGCATTACCAATTTCACTGGTTGTGTTTGGTCTTTTTCTTCCATCTTTTTCATTACACTAAAAGTCAGATTTTAAAACCCTTTATCTCATTGCAAACCCCTCATAGTGTTGCACTCATTAAAGGATAATCCTCCTCCCCTATTCCTCCACACATAGCACTTATACCTGAATGAAGAAAACATGATCTACTAATAGCTTTATGTCCGTACTTCAGGCGAATTTCATCAATCGCTTTATTTAACTTGCTATCTTTTTCATAATCAAAAGTATCAAGTAGAGAACACTGATAAAAATCATTACCACAAAAGCCTGTAATGTGAACACCCAAATGCCGTATTGGATTCCCTTTCCATACATTATCAAATAAATAACATACTATTTCATGTATTTTACGAGTTGAATCAGTAGCTACTATCAATTTCTTCTGACGAGAATAGGAAATCATATCACTACCTCTGATGCTTATACTTACTACAGTACAACAGTTCCGTGAATCCCTTAACCGCATAGATACTGTTTCACACAAAGATAACAGCACTCTATGAGCCGTATCACTATCCTCAACGTCGAAGGCTATTGTTGTAGAATTACCTATTCCTTTCATTTGAATATAATTACTCTTTCTAACCTCTGAAAATTCAATTCCATTAGCATAATTCCAAATTACTTGACCATGGCTCTTCAATTTATTCTTTAAGATCTCTAAATTATAATTAGCTAGTTCACCAATAGTATTAATATTTAAGCTGTGTAATTTAGGTGCAGTAGCTCTACCTACCATGAACAAGTCCTCGACAGGTAGTTGCCACATCTTTTGCCTTATCTCGTTAGGAAAAAGCGTGTGTATTCTATCTGGCTTTTTAAAATCCGAAGCTACTTTTGCAAGTAATTTATTATTTGAAATTCCTATATTAACTGTAAACCCAAGTTCATTCTTTATCCTGTCTTTTATAGTTTCAGCAAGCTTGCTATAGTCTGGATATAAATGCTCCATATTAGAAAAATCTAGAAAGCTTTCATCAATACTAAATCTTTGTATTTTTGGAGTGTATTCCTGGAATATTTGATGCATAGCAGCACTGCATTTCATATATAGCCAATATCTAGGTGCCACTATTACTATTCCAGGACATTTAGCCCTAGCATTATATAAAGTTTCACCTGTTTGAATATTAAATTTTTTAGCAGGTATTGATTTAGTTAAAACTATACCATGTCTGCTTTCTTCATCTCCACCTATTACAGATGGAACCATTCTAAGATCTAACTGCTCGCCCTGTTGAAGTCTATAAGTAGCTTCCCAGGACAAATATGCACTATTTGCATCTATATGAAATATTAATCTACTCATAAATTATCTTCCTTTCAACTCATATTCACATTTTTAGAACACTTGTTCTCATTAAGTATATCCTACTTTTTCATTTTTTAGAAGTGATTTTACCAACCTTTTTTAGTAATATATGTATTTAATTCATACACATCAAACAAATAGTAAATTGATTACGTTATGGTTTAATAAAAAAGTAAGTGAGGTGTTAATAATGGCTGTAGCTCATAAAACAGTTATTTCATTTGGTCTTGTTGCTATACCAATATCCATGTATACTGCAACGCAAGACAATGATATACATTTTAATCAATTACACAATGAAGATAATTCAAGAATAAAATATAAGAAATCTTGTAGTCATTGCGGTAAAGAGATCACAACAAAGGATATTATCAAAGGATATGAGTATGATAAGGATCATTATGTAGTTGTAACTGATGATGAGTTAGAAAAAATTAAAACTGAAAAAGAAAAATCAATACAGATAATGCATTTTGCACAACTTAATCAAATATCACCAATTTATTATGATAAAACATATCAAGCTACTCCTCTAGCTGGTGGAGATAAAGCTTTCGAGTTGCTACGTGCTGCATTAATGTCAGAGCAGAAGATTGCGATAGGTAAGACGGTAATGGGAACAAAAGAAACACTGCTTGCTATAATTCCCCGTGAGGATGGAATATTAATTTCTACAATGTATTATGAAGCGGAAATTAAAGACCTCGCAAAATCGTATAACAAACCTGAAATAATAGATGCTGAACTTACTATGGCAAAAGCATTAATTAATTCAATGATCACTCCTTTTGAACCATCAATGTACACTGACGAATATCAGGTGAAATTACGAGAGTTGCTTGAAACAAAAATAGCTAGTAAAGAAATTGTAGCTACTAAATCTGAAGCTCCAGGTAATGTAATTAATCTTATGGATGCCTTAAAAGCAAGTATTGAGCTAAATAAAGTTAAAGAAGCACCAGCTACTAAATCGCCCCGTAAAAGAACTCCCAAAGGCGCATAATGGGTGATCTGTTTGAAATTAAAGAGATTAAGCCTATGCTAATTGGAGAAAATCAAGAAGCGTTTGACAGTCCTGATTATATCTATGAGCTAAAGCTGGATGGTGAGCGATGCATCGCATATTTAGATAAAGACGATACGGATTTACGCAACAAAAGAAATGTAAAGATGCTTACTAAAGTACCAGAACTATCCACTATACACAAACAGGTGAAAAAACGTTGTATACTTGATGGTGAATTGATTGTTATTAAGGATGGTAAGCCAGACTTTTATGAAATTAAGAGACGGTCTTTGATGTCAAATAGTTTCAAAATACAACTTGCATCATCTAAATTACCAGCCAGTTTTACTGCATTTGATATTCTCTATTATTATGACCATCAAGTTACTGATTTACCTTTAATTGAGCGTAAAAAGCTCCTTCAGAAAGTTATTAAGGAAAATGAGCGCCTTGCTATTTCTCATTATATCGAAGAACAGGGAATACAATTTTATCAACTTGCGAAAGAGAATGATCTTGAAGGTATTGTTGCTAAGAGAAAAGATAGTAAATATTATTTTGACAAGAAAACTAAGAACTGGATTAAGATTAAATATTTATTGGATGATGATTTTGTAGTATGTGGGTATATCCTCAAGGGCGGTGGTGTCATTAGTATTGTCCTTGGCCAATACTCGAATGAAGATCTAATATATAAAGGTCATGCTACTCTTGGAGTATCTGCTGAAGACTTTCAAATTATAAAATCCACGCCTAAATTAAGTTCACAACCTTTTAATGTATTGCCCGCCGGAAATGATAATGCAGTGTGGATAGAACTTAATCTTGTATGTATCGTAAAATTTATGATGAAAACTGTAAATGGCGGTTTGCGACAACCTGTTTTTAAGGGTCTAAGGGATGATAAAATGCCAAAAGAGTGTGTGATTAAACCATAGGAGGTAGTTATGAATACATAAAGAAGCTAAAAATTTTTCGAATGATGCTAAATATGGAATTTCTGAAATGCTAACCCTTATTAACAACCAAACTGAAGAAATTGAGTATTTAAAAGATAAGCTTGTTGACAATATCAACACCAATTTAAATATGGCGGATAAGATTATGAATTTAGGAGGTCAAATAGAGGACTTAAAGGAGTCACCAGATTGCCCTACTGAAGAAATTGGATTTGATGGTGAGAATGATTTTTACAATGAATAAGTATGCCCTCCATACAACTTTTAAAAAGCCTAGCAATTGCACTAGGCTAAAAGGAGGCATAGCTATCCGTAATAAACATTCAACAATTTATAATATTCATACCATATCTAAAGTACCAATATACTAATATTACGTAACGTTATATAACATCTTTTTACAATTTTGTCTTAAGCTACATTTAATAAACTCCACTAAAAACGATCTTATCCTTCTATAATGTTATAAGAACTAAAAAATAAAGCCCCAAGGTATACCTTAGAGCTTTTCTACACTACATCAAATCCATATTTTTTTAGCTATAGTTTTCTGTAAATTACTTTTCTCCCTTTTTACTTGCGATTACAATGCATCCGTGACCAGTATAGTATCTACCGCTTATACTTCTCCTTTTATAATATGGTCCATTCTTATTTTTGTAGTTATGGGCTCTCATTTACCAATAATCACCTTACTATTTTATTCTGTCCATCTTTTGAAAACTTCATTTATAATATTATCGTTTTCATATATTTTAAGGAACAGTATGTCTAGTATACCTTTGTAAATTTTGCACTTATAGCTGTTAGGTGTACCTGTGAATAATTTTTTATATTGAGCATGATTACATACAGGACAAACTCCACAGTATGGACTATATGCACACTGTTCACATCCTGGTATCGCTTCCAGACATGAAGCTGTACATAATGATTTACATATGGGACTTTCTAAAACTTCTGACAGTGTGTTATGAAAAACATCTCCTAGCCTAAAACTCAGATCACCTGTCTCAGCCAGCATTCTTCCTTCATCACAGGTATATATATATCCGTCGTAATTGTATGCAAGTTGTCCAATAACACCCCCGCAAGGTGATCTTAATTCCATATAGTTAATTGGTGAGTTTTTTAATATTTTCTTTAAGAATATTACAGCATGTCCTTCAGATATATTTAGACCCTTAGACGATAGTTCAATTATATAATCCAAACATTCCTCATAGAACATTAAAAACTCTTCAGGTGTGTATCCTACTTCATTCCAATTCTTTGCTGCAAATCCTATTGGAGTCAGTGGCCTTATAAATATACTATTAAGCTTCAGACTAATATATTCATCAACAATTTCTTTTCCATATTTTAAACTGTGCTTTGTTGTAGTTTGAATTGCCTGTATGCAGTTAAAATTACTATCCTTATATTCATTAATTATGAGCATGTTTTTCTTTATGATTTCTAAGCAGTTTTCTTGTGAATATACTCTATTACTATTATGAATCATCTCGGGGCCATCAATGGACGTACATATTACGACTTTATTATCGACTAAAAATTTTATCATATCCACAGTTATGATAGTCAAGTTCGAAACCAAATTATAAGTTATACGCTTATGTAACCTTTTATTTTTTTCATTAGCGTATTCCACAATATGCTTTAATATATTAAAATTAGCTAAAGGCTCTCCTCCTTGAAATTCAAACATTAAATCATCTGATTCAGATTTAAGAGCAAAATCTACTGCACTTTCCGCAACATCAGAACTCATAAATTTACTTGCACCTGTGTCGTTATGATTATTAGAAGCTGATGCCTGACAATAAATGCAACTAAGGTTACAGTAGGTAGTTAATACAAAAATATGAAGTTGAGTACCTTCCATCAAATAATTTTTATATTTTTTAAGCTCTAACGAAGCATCTTCTACAAATAGCTCCCTGTTTTCATATATAAAATAATTTTCTTTCAACTTAAGATACAACTCATTGCTAATAATTTCGTTACTGTTTACAAAACTGCTAAATTGTTTCTCATTTATAAATATGAATCTTCCAAGGTCATTGGTTAATAAATATTTATCACCCAATTTTCTATAATTAAAGTAATTTGTTCTTATCTCCAGATTAACTTTCTGTACACTTTTTTTATTATCCATATCTCTATTCTCCTAAATTGGTTTAGCTTTTAATGATTTAAATCTCATTGTAGAATTAAAAAAACCTCCACATTTACTAACTACCCTACACTCTTTACATTCTTCTCTGTATCTTACTTTATTTTCACTAATACTGTTCATAGTAATACTCCATAGGCTTTCATTTACATAGCACATAGGGAAATTATACAAGTAAGTACTAATACCACTTTCTATCAATAACCTTGAACTCTTGGCTACTTCACTCTGCAACTTGTCAAAATCTATCCACACTTTAGATGCATTTACTACGGCATTGCCAAGCATCTCCATAGCCATAAAATTAACTCTCAAAGTATTTGGAAATTTTTTCACTATTAACTTGGCTATATCAGATAGATATATATAGTTCATCTTATTAAGCACAACCCTAATCTCAACATTCTCACCTAAATCATGAAGCATTTTCATGCCAGTAATCGTTTGTTCAAAGCTTCCCTTACTTTGAGTTATTGAATCATGTAGCTTTGATACATGACCATGAATAGGAATAGCAATAATCATATTGTCAGGTCTGTGCTTTATAAACTCTTTAGCATAAGTTCTATAATAAAACATTCTCCCGTTAGTCAGCATTATAAACTGAGTATGAAAAAGATTAGTTTTACACTCATCTAAAATCTCAAACAATCCGAGTTTTAATAAAGTAGGCTCCCCTCCCGTAATACATATAAATTTAGCATCCTTATTAATTAAAGCTATTAATGCTTTAATATTTTTTAAAGGAATATTCTCTCTTGCACTCCTTATAGCAATAGAGTCTGGACACATTACACAGTTACTATTGCACTGGTTAGTTACCACAATTATATTTTCGTAACAATCACTTTTATATAGTAATCCTATAGTATTTATTCTGTTGTTTAATTCAATGACATCATCTTCAAGAAAAAAATTTATTTTCACCCCAATTATGCTTGGAATAGAATTTTTAATTAGATATTCTTCTATTTTAGAGTTTATTTCTTCATCCTCAAATAAATATCCGATGTAACCTTCCTGGAATAGATCTAAATAGTTACGACCAAGAACTTGAATACGATCTTTTTTCGTACCTAATCTGATATTTTTAACAACTTTACCTATTACTTTTCCATCGCAAAGAGTTCTACCTTTTATTATTATCGGTCTTGGATTGTACATTATATGCATCATACCTCTCTATAATTTAAAGTACTATAATTTTATATATAACATAGAAAAAAGTTCCTACAGTTATAAAAGGTGCAAAAGGAATATGCCTTACTACATATACATAATCAGCGCCATACTTACTTTTAGACCATCTTATAATACTTTCAACTTCCTCTATACTAAGCCTAGAATGTGGCGATTCAGTAGTAAATAATGGTAGACCTTTAACCCTTGAACTTAAAAAGCTTACTATAGTTCCATAAGAAACAACATCTCCAGGCTTAAGTTCCTTACACCCTACCCTCTTATAATTATATCTTGCTGCTAAATATTTCACTAAAATAATCGCTGTTACTATAACAAGTATACTAATATTGGGAACAATTGTCCCTCCCGGACTAAGGAATACAAATCTTATTATAAGATAAATTGTCCCGCAAATATTACCTATCATATAAAATTTTTTCGACACATTTTTATTTAACAATATAAATATAATGGCAAAGTTGAAAAACTTTAATATACCCGTATTAGAATTATAGAAAGCAGGTATATATCTTAATAATAAATCGTTATAAATCAGAGCAAAAATATAAGCAAACATGTAAAATGGAAGCATTCTGAATAATGCCTTTGCACTAAAAAATGTCTTCTGCAAATCAACTGAACGTTCTGAAAGTAGTTCATGTAAAAATAAATATAATGTCTCTAATGTTATGTATAGAAATCCTAGTGCAAAAATCACTACCAAAATAATAAATCCCGGGAATATATTTAGTCCATTTACAGGGTAAATCGCCACAGGTACTAATGCTAAAAAAAGTGAGTATAGTTTCGCATCACCCGCTGCCCAAATATTATAATAATACAAAAAGTACCCTAAGCAAGTACCCATAATTAAATTTAATAGGTACATTAAAAGCATATGATTTTCGAATAAGACTAACCATATAACTTGCAAAAATATACCTAATCCAAATAGGACTATAATTTGCCTGTTATAAATTTTGCCATATTTAAAATCTGAAAATGATGACAAAATCCCAGATATAATTATCAAGCCAAGCATTAATATTACGTAAGCATTATTAATCATATTTTATTCCTTTAAACATCTGTAGCTATAACTGCTATCAAATAATTGCAAAATTCATCCTGGAAAAGTCCACGTTTATCATCAGAGCACTTAAATTGTAAAATTCCTTTATTCTTCTCAATATCAAATTTAGATTCAATTTTTGTTACTCCTGAATATGCATTTATAGCAACCATAATATAAGACTCATTATAAATTCTTGTATCTATAATTAACTCATTCATCTATCTCTCTCCATTCCCATGTTTGTCCAACCAATTTGTTCCTATATTCAAATAATCTATTTCACTTAAATTAAGTTCCTTGATATCATCAGATTCGAGTTCATTAACCTGATCTTTTTCATCTTCTATACAAGTATTATATAGTGCTCTTCCTAGTATTAATTCTCTTATATTTTTTGTTTCTTTGGATACTTTATATCTTATCGATTGATTTAGTAATTCATTGTAAAATCCCCCAATTATGTTTTCAACTTCTTCTGATGTTCTATATTCTTTTGATTTAAAACTTGCCCTTATAGTATCCTCAGTTTCATAATCGAAAAACACATAGAAATCATCAATAAAATTATATGCAGCCTTCATTATACAGCTTAACTCATAAATGTTACTACTCAAATTAAATATTGCTTTATTTGGATAATATTCATATTTTATATTCATTTTAAAGTGTCCTTTCTAATCTTTAGTCAGGTATTGGAGTTGCACTGGGTACCTGTGGCGTCTGTAGACTTTGTTCAGGTGCCACTGGTGCACTTGAATGTGCTGGCACTACCGGTGCACTTGAATGCGCTGGCACTACCGGTGCACTTGAATGTGCTGGCACTACTGGCGCGCTTGAATGTGCCGGTGCTACCGGTTCCACTGGATTTGAATCTGGTGATATTGCTGAAGATGCATGTGATGCGTGAGACGCATGTGATGCATGCCCTGCATACGCCCTAATAGGTCTTAGCATTATTCCAACAATTATTAGAAGTGATCCAATAAATAGTACTTTTTCTCTGCTAATATTTCCTTCTTCTTCATACAAATAATCCGATATAGATTTACTAATCTTTGGGAAAATAATATCATTATCCATCCAATACCAATCCTCTCATTTTTTCTACTGCTTATTCTAATTATTATTCCAATTTTTAACTATGTTTTTTCCGTTTTTAAAGGAATACGTACCTTCTCCACTCATTTTTCCATCTTTCCATTTACCTTGGAATGAATCCCCATTACTGAAATCATATTCTCCAATTCCATTCATAGTATCATTCTCCCATACTCCATTATATATTTCACCATTTGACCAAGTAAAAATTCCTTGTCCTTTTTTTTCATTATTTCTATAGTTACCAACATAGGTATCTTTAGATGCATAATTGAACGTCCCTTCACCTGTCATATTATCATTTAACCATTCACCATCGTATTTATCTCCGTTTTCCCATGTAAATGTTCCTTTGCCTTGTCTTTTTCCATCAACAATATCCCCTACATAATCCCCTGTTTTAAAATTAATCTTTTGATTAGTTTTTACCTGAGTATTTGATTTTTCTGACTGTGTTACGACATTGTTACTACTAGTATTCTTCGGGACCTTGGTAGCTTGGTTACATCCTACAAAACTAAGACATATAGACATGATTATTATCAATTTTCCTATGTACTTCATTATATATCTAACCCCTTTGTTTATGTATAAATATCACTAATTATTGCATTGTATTGTAATAACTTGTTTCATTCAAGATTACTTTGTATTTTGAAAATAACATTCTCACTAGTGGGAATATGCTTTTACAAGCTTATACATTATGCTAAGAAAAGTATATGAATTCCATACTGCCACATCCTTATAAAGACATAGAGTCATCATATCTAGAATAATAACGCTAAAGTCAATTTGCTTTCTAAAATCAATAACACAATAAATTATTTTTAACATTTCGATCGTTACCCTAAAATACCTATTTCTAGAATTTAAAAACATAAAAAGTATGTTGAGATTTTTTAGGCTAAACCAATACAATTACATTATAATACATAATTCCTTTATATTCTATAAAAACTTAAAAATCTACTAGTTATTAGATAACCTTTTGTTTTATATCAATAAAACATGTTTTTATATTTATTTTTGATGATGTTTTCGTTGTCACATTCAACGTATGTTATTTATACAAATCACACCTTTACCCCTTCTCTGTATAGTTTTTCTTACTTTTGGCTTGTTTTTTTAATATCGCGCCATTTTTTAATAAGCAATTTATCGTGTAGGTGGATTACAAACGCTACATGGCTCATATTTTTGATATTGCATCATCTAAAGTTATTGCTGTTTTTTCTCATACTTCTCACGAATGAATTTTGAAATTAAAACCCTAATTTGTATTGTACTAAAATTTTACAGTTATCCTTTTTTCATATATATTTTTTGGAAATTTTTTTTGTAAAATCTTATATAGGCGGACTTCCTTTCAATCAATTATTATATATACAAGGGGTTTACTGGCTTCTGTGTGGGTTTTTTCTTTTTGGTCTTTCATTTCAAAAATCTCCATAAAAAAAGAAGGTACCATTATAATTTACCCTCTCAATATCCCTAGTTCAATTCTAGTAAAATTTAACTAACATCATTCTAGCTGTGCATTGTTATATAAAACCCTTAACAAATCTTCATCTTCAAAGTTAACCTTAGTTTCTATATCGTGTCCAGTTGCCATACCCTATTATATTTGATTTCCATTCCTGATCTATAACTTCATTTACTTCTAATATACCAATTCATGTCTATTCACTCTTATTACTTTCTTCTATAATCTTAATATATTTATATAAACATGACCTGGATATGTCGCACATTCTAGCACATTCACTCTTATTTAGCTTACCAATCTTTAATAAATCGTAAGCTTTGACTACTGCTACTGGAACGTCTTCTATGGTAGTTGTAGGCCTACCTATTAACTTTCCTTTAGCTTTAGCATTAGCCATACCACTTTTTACTCTTTGGCTTATCATGTTTCGCTCTAGCTCTGAAAATACGCCCATCATTTTTAACATACCTTCTGTCATTGGATCAAGTTCATTTATGCAATCTACAATAAAATTTCCTAACACTAATTTAATTCTTCTAATTTTAGCTAATTCTATAACCTCGCATAATTGTTTAGTGCTTCGTGTGATTCTGCTAACCTCTGTTGCTATTATTGTATCACCTTGCTCTACTTTATCTAGCAGCTTATTAAACTCTATTCTGTCCACTTTAGTGCCACTTGCATATTCAAGGTATATATTATTAATAGTAACTCCTAATGCCCCTAGCTCTCGTGTCTGCCTTGTAATATCCTGTTTAATATTGTCTGTCGAACATCTTGCATATCCATATAGCATATATTCCCCACCCTTTCAAATACACTTCTTAATATATAGTATACTATTTATTACCATTTGTATACGAAAAGGTATAAATATTTTTAACTACAGATTTTAATATAAAAGCACCTTAAAACCCACTCGAAACTAATTTAGTCCGCTCAACATTTGGAAATTTGAATTGTAGTTGAAAACAAATGTTATTGTATACGCTTATGCGTTCTCATTTTTGTGAATTGTACAAAACTTACTCATCCGATTATAACCACCTTTTACTACACATTATGATTATTAGATTAGATGACGTAACTATTAAAGCTTAATAATATGGTGTTAAAAATAAAAGTATTTACTATTATAGAAATATAATATTCTATAAATTTTATAGTATTAGGTCGAAATTATATAATAATGCACCAAATTAAAAAAATTGCAGATAAGAATTTAGATATGATTCGAGACTTTTTAACTGAACTTGCACTATTCTGTAAAACAAATAAAAAAGTAAGATGTTTAAAAACACCTTACTTTTATATATATCTATTTCATCCTAATAATTGCCCCTTTTTTCTGTCATATTCTTCTTGTGTTAATATTTCACTATCTAAACAGTTCCTTATACTCTTTTAATTGTTGAGGAATAGTTTTTGAGTTTTGATTACCTTCATTAATGGTTTTTCTACTTTGCGTCATGTTTATGTTATCCGTTAATAATTTTTCTTTCTTTTTTCCGTTTACTAACCCTATTACTGAAATCACTATTAGTGTTAAGCCTACTACCACCATGACCATAGAAATGACTGCAGTTACATCTCCGATTTTACCTGTTACGAGCCATGCCCAAGTAGGATCTCTTTCAATATCTCTCAAATTAACACCAATGATAATAAATTGAGTTGCCATTATACCACCAATGATCAACATTATTAATTTTTTTAACATACTACATCCCCCAGTTTGTTTTTCAAATTATAATTAAATTATAGTAGATATAAACATTTTTGCAATATATTTTATAAGTGGGTATGATTTACATTTAATATAATCTTATATTTTCGTTATCTGTAATTCGTAATATTCATATTGAGCTTCACAATTATTAAACCCGAGTAATCCCTTTAAATGCCGTATTATACAGAAATGAATTTGAGGTGCTTTTTTATGTCGTACTTCAAATATATCCTAATGTAACTTGTAATAAATTATATCACCATATCCTTAATTCAGCACTATATGAAGTGTATCAATAAACTAACATTAAATGGTGTTTCAAATTCCCAGATGGATTAACTGCGTTTCTGGCTTGTTCCACGTTGTTTATATTGTGCGTCATAATACTGTAGTTTTATGATACATATAATTGTGTACAAACTGTGTCGTTATTTGCTAATAATTGTGATGTACAGACCAGAAACTGCATTATATAAGTTTGAAACATAAAATCACCCTAAATTAATAGGAGGATTGATCTTCATCTTTTAATTAATAATTTTAGGTACCACTGGTTGTACAAAAACAATAAGCAGTGGTGTCAAACAGAAATATTAATCATTAAAACAATTGCAGAAGAAAAAAGATAAGTGAAACAGAGGCGTTTGAGATTTAAAATTATCTAGTAAATACTTTCGGGATTGTTGAAAGTTAATCTCACAAATCCCAATTTGTAGAACTGAATTGACATAATTTTAAATTCTATGGGTTCTAGGACCAATAAATAATAGCTACGATACAACGCCTTATTCTCATGTGTTTTGCTAACCTTTTGATTTAAAACGTTTACCCAAATACTTAAAATACAAAAGAGGTGTTAATCATTACGATTATAACCTCTTTTTATATAATAAACATTATTTTGTTCTTTTTTATAAACTTCATTTATTACTCTCGATTTTATTCATTTCCCCCCTCTAATTTATTGAGCTTTCACGGAAACTCCTTAGCTCCTGTGATTACTCATTTTTAGTATCATTAATTTTTGTTGATTCCCCCATTTTTTTTACATAAAACACTTGACAAGTCTGTAAAATTTTGCGGTCCTCCTCTTAAAGACATGTTTTAATAGGAGGATTATTTTATGCTTAAAAATTGGAGCTCTCATGCTGATTATCAGCAATTTATTATTTCAAATCTCTCATGTTCCTACAAATCTTTTCCTAAAAAAATTATAGAACTTGAACCTTCTATATCTAAGTTGTATTGCCTAGACTTAGATATTCT
>Ga0209125_1001192_pt1 | contig 25970 bp, 27 predicted proteins | sample BarGraIncub1131A_FD_184503 | JGI IMG/M metagenome (GOLD analysis project Ga0209125, IMG submission 184503) | Arctic peat soil microbial communities from Barrow, Alaska - Barrow Graham LP Incubations 11-31A (SPAdes) (version 2) | ecosystem: Environmental > Terrestrial > Soil > Wetlands > Peat... | reverse complement strand
GCGATCCTCGAGCGGCTCGTCGAAAAGGGCAAGGTCATCGTCAAGCGCAGCTATGCCGACTGGGGGCGCTTCGAGCGGTATCGCGTCGCCATGCACGACTCCGGGATCCAGATGATGGAGATACCCGAGCGCGGGAAGACCGGGAAGAACCACGCGGACATCCAGCTGTGCGTGGACGCGATGGACCTCTGCTACAGCAAGGAGCACGTCGACACCTTCGTCATCGTCTCGGGCGACTCGGACTTCACACCGCTCGTCTCCAAGCTCAAGGAGAACGGAAAGTCGGTCATCGGGCTCGGGATGCGGGAGTCGACGTCCGATCTGCTGGCAAGCAGCTGCGACGAGTTCATCTACTACGAGGACCTGGGCAAGGGCCCGGAGGCCCCGGTCGTGTCGACGACCGAGATCCCGAAGGCCAAGCGTCCCGCGATGAAGCTGTTCGTCGAGACGATCCAGGGTCTGCAGCGGGAGAACAAGGACGTGATGTACTCTTCGTTGGTCAAGGACACCATGAAGCGCAAGCAGCCCGACTTCAGTGAGTCGGTCTATGGGTACCGGACCTTCCAGGCGCTTCTCGAGGATGCGGAGAAGCTCGGACTGGTCTCGTTGCGCGTCGATCCGCGTTCAGGCACCTATGTCGTGATCGGATTCACCGAGGGCAAGTAGACTGAAGCGACGGCCACCCGGCGTCGGCAAGCACATCTCGTTCGAGGAGGTATCGCATGGGGCTTTACGAGCCGCAGTACGTTTGTACCGGCGATGAGGTCGCCGTTATCGAGACGCCCAAGGGTGTCATCAAGTTCACGTTCAACTGCGACGAGGCCCCGCGTCACTCCGCCGCCTTCGTCGAGTTGGCTGAGAAGGGCTTCTACGACGGGACGGCGTTCCACCGTGTCGAGCCGGGCTTCGTCATCCAGGGCGGGGATCCGTACTCCAAGACCCACCAGGGACCTGAGGGTACCGGTGGACCGGGCTACAACCTTGCTGCCGAGTTCAACGCCTTGCCGCACCTGGACGGAACCGTGGCCATGGCTCGCGCCGGTTCTCCGGACTCTGCCGGCAGCCAGTTCTATATCTGCCTGGGTCGGCAGGCGTTCCTGGACGGCAACTACACCGTCTTCGGTCAGGTGACCGAGGGGCTCGACGTCGTGCACTCGATCTCCCGCGGCGACGTGATGACGTCCGTCACCATCGAGCGCCCATAAGATCCACCCAGCCAGTCGATCTTGAACGAGCAAGGCACCGTCCGGGGGGAGGGAGCCTTGCTCGTTCGCTTGTCCTGGTTGGCGCTACACTCGGTACAGGACAATCGGACGATCGCGTCCGATCCTCACGCCATCCGTTCGAACCCTGACTGAAGGACCCCCGGAATGCTGACCTTCTTCGCTACTTGCGCACGAGGGCTTGAGGGCCTGCTCGCCGAAGAGTTGCGCGCGCAGGGAGCCTCGGGTGTCCGGCCGGCTCGCGCAGGCGTGTCGTTCGCCGGTGGATTGAGCACGGCATATGCCGCCTGCCTGTGGTCCCGGACCGCATCGCGGGTGCTCTTGCCGCTCGCGAAGGTGCCGGCGACCGATGCGGAGGCGCTCTTTCAAGGGGTCCTGTCGATCCCATGGGAGGACCACCTCTCGCCCGACGGCACACTCTCCGTGGACTTCGCCACAGACCCCAACCCCGCGTTTCGCAACACCATGTTCGGGGCGCTCAAGGCGAAGGACGCGATCGTAGATCGGCTGCGCGACCGGTTCGGTCACAGGCCCTCGATCGACACCCTGACTCCAGACTTGAGGGTTAATGTTCGGGTGCGCTCCGGCATCGCTACGGTGTCGATCGATCTCTCCGGTACGGCGTTGCACAAGCGGGGATACCGCGAGCCGGGCATCCAGTCGGAAGCGCCGCTGAAGGAGTCGCTGGCGGCCGCGGCGCTGCTGCTGGGCGGCTGGCGCGAAGTGGCTGCTGCGGGCGGAGCGCTGCTCGATCCCATGTGCGGGTCGGGGACCTTCCTCATCGAGGGCGCGTGGATCGCGGGAGACGTCGCCCCCGGCCTGTTGCGCTCGCACTGGGGGTTCACGGGGTGGCTCGGCCACGATGCGGACGCTTGGGGTGCTCTCGTCGACGCGGCGGACGATCGTGCGGAGGCGGGCTTGGCCTCTCTGCCGCCCCTGTTCGGCTCGGACTCCGATCCGCGCGCGATCGCGCTGGCGACCGCGAACATCGCACGGGCCGGTCTGCGCGGACGCGTGACCGTCGAGCAGCGCGATGTCGCGCGGATCGTTCCGCCGCAAGGCGCGACCTCCGGACTCGTTGTGGCGAACCCGCCGTACGGTGAGCGGATGGGGGATGCGGCATCCGCGTTGGAGATCTACCTGACCCTGGGCGAGCGGTTGCGCACGGAGTTCACCGGGTGGCGCTATGCCGTCTTGGCGGGCGACGGAGTCCACGCCACCGCGCTCGGGCTCGTGCCCGGCGAGACCTTCGCGCTCTACAACGGAGCGATAGCGGTACGGCTCGACACCGGCGTCCTCGATGCCGGCCCTGCGGCCGACGTCACCGCGGGTGCCACGGCTTTTGCCAACCGGCTTCGCAAGAACCTGCGCCATCTGTCCAAGTGGGCGAGACGCGAGGGCGTCACCTGTTGGCGCGTCTACGACGCCGACCTTCCCGACTTCGCGGTGGCCGTTGATCTGTACGACTGCGTCGATGGCGTGCGGCGAGTCGTCGTCTCGGAATACGAAGCGCCCGCGGAGATCGACCCGGTGGCAGCGAGCGTGCGCCTCGATCAGGCCGTCACCGCGGTTGCCGAGGTGCTCGACACACCGCGCTCAGAGGTCCGCGTCAAGGTGCGCCGACGTCAGAGGGGCGATGCGCAGTACGAGCGGCTCCGCGCGACGGGCATGTTCCATGAGGTGACGGAGTCGGGAGCGCGGTTGCTCGTCAATCTGGACGACTATCTCGACACGGGACTGTTCCTCGACCACCGGATCACCCGCGGGATCGTCGCCGACCTCGCCGTGGGAGGATCGCTGCTCAACCTGTTCTGTTACACCGGCGCGGTGACCGTACGGGCCGCGGTGGCCGGCGCGCGCTCCACCGTGTCGGTCGACCTATCGAACACCTACCTGGCGTGGGCCCGGCGCAACCTGAGTCTCAACGATCTGGACGAATCCGAACACCGCACCGAGCGCGCGGACGTCCTCGCATACCTCGCCAAGGCGGGCGTGCCGGAGGGCCCACGGTTCGATGTCGTGTTCTGCGACCCGCCGTCATTCTCGACAAGCAACGCGATGGACGGGACTCTCGACGTCCAGCGGGATCATGCGCCGCTCATCATCGCCTCCGCGGCGCTTCTGTCGGAAGGCGGAACGCTGGTGTTCTCGACCAATATGCGTCGGTTCAAGATCGACGTCGCGGCACTGGCCGAGGCGGGGCTGCACGTGGGTGATATCAGCGAGGAGACCATTCCGCCGGACTTCGCGCGCAACCCGCGCATCCACCGGTGCTTCCTCGTCCGGCGGGCCTAGGATCGCGGCGGGCGGGAGCCTAGCTCGAGGTGATGGTGATCGCTTCGACGGGGCACAGGTCGACCGCCTCGCGCACGCAGTCGTACTCCTCATGCGGGACCGGGTCGACGATCGCGTGAGCGTAGCCGTCGTCCATGATCGCGAACACCTCGGGGCAGGTGTCCGAGCACAGTGCGCACCCGATGCAGGTCTCTCGGTCGACGATAGCCTTCATGGCCGGCTCCCTTCGAATCGACTCGGAAGCACACGCGGGCGACGCCCACGAGCGGTAACCTCATTCTACATACCCACGCTCGGACCCGGAGACGTCATCTGATGCGACAGTTCGATCCAGGCCTACCCGACTATCGAGTCCGCGTCTCCGACCGGGCCCGCCGGGTCAGGCTCGCAGTGAGCCCTTCCGAGGGGCTCGTCGTCGTGGTTCCGCGCGGCTTCGCCTCATCGCGGATCGACGAGATCGTGGCGCAGCACGCCGATTGGATCGAGCGCGCGCTTGTCCGCACGGCCGAACGGCGCGACCATCTCGCCTCGGCCGCGGCGGCCGGTGTTCCCGAGACGGTGGACCTGCCGGGGGTCGGCCTCCACTGGAGCGTCGTGTTGTGCCCGACGAAGAGCGCCACGGTCCAGGCGCGACTCGTAGGGACGGAGCTGACGTTGCGCGGTGATGTCGACGACATCGCGGCGTGTCTCGCCGCCATCCGCCAGGTCGTGTCGCGTGTCGCGCGCGAGAGGCTTCCACTGATGCTCGGCGGGGTCGAGGCGGAGACCGGGTGGTCGGCGTCTCGCGTGACCATACGGCGTCAGCGCACCCGGTGGGGGAGCTGCAGCGCGTCGCGCTCGCTCAGCCTTAACGAGTCGTTGTGTTTCCTTCCGCAGCACCTGGTCCGCTATGTACTGGTCCACGAACTCGCGCACACGCAGCGCATGGACCATTCGCCCGTGTTCTGGGCGGTCGTCGAGCGGCACGAGGCGGCGTGGCGCGAGTGTCGCCGGGAGCTCCGTGACGCGTGGCGGCACGTCCCCGCGTGGGTCGACGCGCCGGCCCGGTCGTGACGGGGCCGGCGACGGGCGCGCGGTCCGCATCGCGGCTCGTGGCGGCGCTGATCGGCGGCGTGATCGAGCCTCCCGTGCGGGGGTTGAGCTTCGTCGACCCGGCGCTGCTTCCGGGCGCCACGGCACAGGCATCGCCCCCCGTCGCTCTGGCCTCGACGTGCGCGGCACTCAGGCTCGACTTCGCCTTCGTACCGTCGTGGGAACCCTGGGCGCTCGACGCGGTCTCAGCGCTTTCTGTCGAGGGCGTCTCGACGCTCTGGGTCGTTCCGGGCGTGGTGTGGCCCGCGCTCGAGGCGTTGGGCATCGACGAGGGGCTGCGGATGTCGCTGCGGGACCCGGCACGTCTGGCCGACGCGATGAACGCTGCGCTGGCGACCGCACTCGGGCGCGCCGCCGCGGGTATCGAGGCTGGCACGGCAGCGCTCGTGGTGGCGGATGACATGGCGGGATCCGCCGGCCCGCTGCTGAGCGGCGGCTGGCTGGGGGCCGAAGCGTTCCCGCGGCTCGCGCGCATCGCATCGCTCGCCGCGGACGCGGGCCTGCCCGCGCTCCTACACTGCGACGGAGACGCTCGCTCGCTGTTCGCGCTCGCTCGCGGTGCCGGTTTCCGCGGCGTCCACGGTGATTGCGGCGGTGTGACCGGCATCGGTCCGGCGCTGGAGGCGACCCGCAGCGCGAGGATCGCGCTCGTGGGGGGGCTCGCGACCTCGGATCTCTCCGACCCGGGACGCGGAGCGCGGGCGGGTGAGGACGCTGCCGTCCTGGCGCGAGGAGGCGGCCTGCTCATCTCCGACGACGGCGGGCTCACCACTCCACGCCAGATGGAGGCGCTGATCGCTGCGCTCGAGGCTCTCCTCCGGCCCTAGACCGTCTCGAGCGAGGACATCCCACCGGGTGGATGGCTTCCCGCACCCTTCCGAAACACCCTCGCAATCTGCCGACAATTGTGTCGCTCTCCGCGACGGTTATGTCGCGCCTCCGATGCCAAGAATCCGCAAAAGCCCTGCTCAGTGGCTTGTCGGCGGTGGCACACAGCTCGCTCTTGTCTCTGGTCATCACACGGCTTCGTGCCGGCGAGACCGCGGCGGACGCGGCACCGGTAGGCGCACATCGATGGAGGAGGACCAGATGCGGCAGATCGCGATCTACGGCAAGGGCGGGATCGGCAAGAGCACGACGACCCAGAACACGGTGGCGGCACTCGCCGACGCCGGCAAGCACGTCATGATCGTCGGGTGCGACCCGAAGGCTGACTCGACGCGATTGATCCTGAATCAGAAGATGCAGGCCACCGTCATGGACCTGGCTCGCGAGCGGGGCAGCGTCGAGGACCTCGAGGTCGAAGAGGTCCTGCAGGTCGGCTTCAAGGGCATCAAGTGCGCCGAGTCCGGCGGTCCTGAGCCGGGCGTCGGATGCGCGGGCCGCGGCGTCATCACCGCGATCAACTTCCTCGAGGAGGAAGGCGCCTACACCGACGACCTCGATTTCGTCTTCTATGACGTCCTTGGAGACGTCGTGTGCGGCGGGTTCGCGATGCCGATGCGCGAGGGCAAGGCCCAGGAGATCTACATCGTCACCTCCGGCGAGATGATGGCCATGTACGCGGCCAACAACATCGCCAAGGGCATCCTGAAGTACGCGCACTCCGGCGGCGTCCGCCTCGGCGGCCTGATCTGCAACTCGCGCAACACGGACCGCGAGGACGAGCTCATCGAAGCGCTCGCGGCCAAGCTCGGCACCCAGATGATCCACTTCATCCCCCGCGAGAACGAGGTCCAGCGTGCGGAGCTTCGCCGCCAGACCGTGCTCCAGTACAACCCCGAGCACCCGCAGGCCGAGGAGTACCGTCAGCTCGCCGCGAAGATCAGCGAGAACCAGAACCTGGTCATCCCGACCCCGATCAGCATGGATGAGCTCGAGGACCTCCTCATGGAGTTCGGCATCATGGAAGCCGAGCCGACGGACGAGGCGGTGGCCTAGTCATGTCGACCTCCTCGAAGATCAACCAGACACAGAAGCTCATCGACGAGGTCCTCTCCGTCTATCCCGAGAAGACCCGTGTGGAGCGCGAGCTGCACGTCAGGCCCAACGACCCGACGTCGGATTGCTCATCGTGCGCCGTGAAGAGCAACGTGAAGTCGCGCCCGGGGGTCATGACGGTCCGCGGTTGTGCGTACGCGGGCTCCAAGGGCGTCGTGTGGGGACCCGTCAAGGACATGATCCACATCAGCCACGGACCCGTCGGTTGCGGGGCGTACTCCAACTGGTCGCGCCGCAACTACTACAACGGCGAGACGGGCGTGGACTCCTTCGGCACGATGCACTTCACGAGCGACTTCCAGGAGCGCGACATCGTCTACGGCGGTGACAAGAAGCTCGGCGTCATCATCGACGAACTCGACGGGCTGTTCCCGCTCGCCAAGGGTGTCAGCATCCAGTCCGAGTGCCCGGTAGGCCTCATCGGTGACGACATCGAGCAGGTCGCCAAGGCCAAGACCACCGAGCATGGCAAGCCCATCGTCCCGGTCCGGTGCGAGGGCTTCCGTGGCGTGTCGCAGTCGCTGGGTCACCACATCGCCAACGACGCGATCCGCGACCACGTGTTCGAGAAGGCCGCGACCGAGATCGAGACGACGCCCTACGACATCACGATCATCGGCGACTACAACATCGGCGGAGATGCGTGGTCGTCTCGCAAGATCCTCGAGGCGATGGGACTCCGCGTCATCGCGCAGTGGACCGGTGACGCCACGCTGGCCGAGCTCGCCAACGCGCCGAAGGCCAAGCTCAACCTCATCCACTGCTACCGCTCGATGAACTACATCTGCCGGTACATGGAGGAGACCTGGGGCATCCCGTGGGAGGAGTACAACTTCTTCGGCCCCACGAAGATCTACGAATCGATCCGCAGCATCGCGGCGCTCTTCGATGACACGATCAAGGCCAACGCCGAGGCGCTCATCGAGAAGATGAAGCCTGAGATGGACGCGATCATCGCCCGGTACAAGCCGGCCCTCGAAGGCAAGACCGTGATGCTCTACGTGGGCGGCCTCCGGCCTCGCCACGTCATCGGCGCCTACGAGGACCTCGGCATGGAGGTCATCGCGGCCGGTTACGAGTTCGGCCACAACGACGAATACAAGCGCACCTACCCGCTGCTTCCCGAGGGCGCCGTGATCATGGACGACGCGACTCCGTACGAGATGGAGAAGTTCACCCGCGCGCTGAAGCCCGACCTCGTGGGCTCAGGCATCAAGGAGAAGTACGCCTACCACAAGATGGGCGTGCCGTTCCGCCAGATGCATTCATGGGACTACTCCGGCCCGTATCACGGGTTCGACGGGTTCTCGGTGTTCGCCCGCGACATGGACATGACCGTCAACAGCCCCGTGTGGGGGCTCATCCGCAAGCCCGGTGCGGCATCAGCCGCCACCGCGCGCGCGGCAAGCTAGGAGGCCGGCCATGCAGACGAAGGATCACAACACACTCTTCAGCGAGCCCGAGTACGTGGAACAGTTCGAGCGCAAGAAGGAGTTCGAGAACGGTTCGTCTCCCGAGGAGATCGCCCGGGTATCGGCGTGGACCCAGACTCAGGAGTACCGCGAGCTCAACTTCGCCCGTGAGGGCATCGTCATCAACCCCTGCAAGGCATGCCAGCCGCTCGGCGCGGTGCTCGCATCCCTCGGGTTCGAGAAGACGCTGCCGTTCGTGCAGGGGTCGCAGGGCTGTACCGCGTACTTCCGCAGCTACTTCTCGCGTCACTTCAAGGAGCCGATAGCGACCGTGTCTTCGTCGATGACCGAGGACGCGGCCGTCTTCGGCGGGCTCTCGAACATGATCGAGGGTCTCGAGAACGCCCACGCGCTGTACAAGCCCGACATGATCGCCGTGTCGACCACGTGCATGGCCGAGGTCATCGGTGACGACCTGCGCGCCTACATCAAGACAGCCAAGGACAAGGGTGTTGTGCCCTCCGACATGCCGATACCGTTCTCGCATACGCCGAGCTTCGCCGGCAGCCACCTGACCGGCTACGACGTCATGATGAAGGGCATCCTCGGGGAGCTCACCGGGCAGAAGGCCGAGACCTCCGACGGCACGCTCAACATCATCCCGGGCTTCGACGGCTACTCGGGCAACCTGCGCGAGATCAAGCGCATGCTCACGTCGATGGGCGTCGACTACCGCATGCTCGGCGACTACTCCGATGTCGTCGACGCTCCCGCGACCGGCGAGTACGACATGTACCCGGCGGGTGGCACGAAGCTCTCCGAGGTGCGCCAGGCGGTCAACGCGGTCGGTACCGTCGCCCTGCAGCGCTGGTCGAGCGTAAAGACCGGCGAGTTCATCACGAAGGAATGGGGCCAGGAGTTCGTTGCAGGCCCGTTCCCGATCGGCATCACGGCCACCGATGGGCTCCTCAGCGAGATCACGGAGCTCACCGGTAAGCCGATCAGCGACGAGCTCGAGCTGGAGCGCGGTCGCGCGGTGGACGCGATGGTCGACTCCCATCCGTATGTGCATGGGAAGCGCGTGGCGCTCGTGGGGGACCCGGACGTGGTACTCGGTCTGATCAGCTTCCTGCTCGAGATCGGGGCGCGCCCGGTGCACGTCGTCGTGACCAATGGCGACAAGAAGTTCAAGAAGGCGGCCGAGGCCCTGCTCGCGAGCTCGCCGTTCGGGGCGGACGCCACCGTCTGGATCAAGAAGGACATGTGGCATCTGCGCTCTCTCATGTTCACCGAACCGGTGGACTTGCTCCTCGGGCCGAGCAACGCGAAGTTCCTGTGGCGTGACACCGGAACCACCTTCGTACGGGTGGGCTTCCCTCTCTTCGACCGTCATCACCTGCACAAGCGCCCGATCATCGGCTACAACGGCGCAACCAACCTCCTCACCGACATCGTCAACACCGTCCTTGACGAGATGGACCGCGCCAGCATGGATTCCGCGTCGTTTGACCTGGTCCGGTAGGGACGGGGACCTCGATGTCACACTCACTCGACAAGCTTCTCGAAGCGGGCTGCCGGTCCGACGCGAAGCACAAGGTCTGTCGCAGCCGTGGTGGGGAGTCGTGCGCCTTCGACGGCGCGGCGATCGTGCTCATGCCGATCGCCGACGCCGCGCATGTGGTGCACGGCCCCATCGTGTGCGCCGGCAACGCCTGGGAGGGTCGCGGCGTGCACTCGGCCGCAGGCGACTTCCACCGTCGCGGCTTCACGACCGACATCGGCGAGCTTGACATCGTCTACGGCGGCGAGAAGAAGTTGGCCGCGACGGTCCGCGAGATCGTGGCGCGCGAGCATCCGGCCGCGGTGTTCGTGTACGCGACGTGCGTGACGGGGCTGATCGGCGAGGACCTGGACTCGGCCTGCTGTGGGCTCGCGTCCGAGTTGATGCTGCCGGTCATCCCCGTTCACGCCCCCGGCTTCGTGGGACCGAAGAACCTGGGCAACCGCATCGCAGGCGAGACGCTGCTGGAGCATGTCATCGGCACCGCGGAGCCCGACGTCACCACCCCGTTCGACATCACCCTCATCGGCGAGTACAACGTCGCGGGCGATCTGGACCTCATCGAGCCGCTGCTGCGCGAGTGCGGCATCCGGGTGCTCAGCCGCATCACCGGCAACGCCCACTTCGGCGAGATCCGCTACGCGCATCGGGCGCGCCTGTCGGTGGTCGTCTGTTCGCGGGCGCTCATCAACGTGGCCGCGGGCCTGCAGCAGCGGTGGGGTGTGCCGAGCGTGGAGGCGTCCTTCTTCGGAGCCACCGAGATCGCCCGGTCACTCCGCTCCATCGCCGACTCCCTCGAAGTGGCGTCGCCCGAGGCGCGGGCAGCCGGAGTGCGCGCGAGGGTGGAGGCGGTGATCGCCCGGCGATCCCAGCACCTGGCAACGGCGCTGGCGCCCTACAGCATGCTGCACGGGCAGCGGGCGGTGCTCTACTCCGGTGGTGTGAAGAGTTGGTCGATGGCTTCGGCGCTCGTCGATCTCGGAGTCGAGGTGCTCGCCGTCGGCACCAAGAAGTCGTCGGCCGAAGACGAGGAGAAGGTCAGGCAGGTGCTCGGCGACGATGTCCGCCTCATCGAGGACATCTCTCCTGCCGTCATCCGCCGCCTCTTCTCCGACGAGGGCGCGAGCCTGCTCGTCGCCGGCGGCCGCAACCGCTACCTCGCGGCGAAGGAGGGGTGGCCGTTCGTCGACGTCAACCAGGAGCGTGAGACCGCCTACGCGGGCTACGAGGGGCTCGTCAACCTCGCGCGCGACCTGGCCGCGAGCGTGCGGTTCTACGGGCGGCAGGCATCGCAGAGTCTCGGCGCGGCGCAGCTCCCGGTCACGCCCGTCCGCACCGAGGAGCGCGCGGGCACCATCGACGCACTCAAGAACGCGCCTTCACTGGGAGCTGCGCTTGCGCTGCAGGGAGTCGACCGGGCGATCCCGGTACTTCACGCCGCGCAGGGCTGCAGCTTCCTCGGTAAGGTGCTGGCTTTGCGGCACTACAGTGACCCCCTGGCACTGAGCACCACGAAGTTGTTCACGGAAGACGTCGTGATGGGCAGCGACGAGGCGGCGGCGAACGTCCTGCGCGCGCTCGAGAAGGCCTCGCACCCTGACGTCATCGCACTCGTCTCCGGCGGGCTTGCCGAGGTGAAGGGCGACGACGTCGACGCCCTCGTGCGTTCGCTCGACAGCGAGCTGCACGCGCGCGTGCTCGCGGTGCACGCTCCTGACTACCGCGGCGGGATCGAAGAGGGCTACCTCGCGGCGGTGCGTGCGATCGTATCTCTGGCGGAGGACCGTTCGCGGCCCGGCACGCCCGATCCGAGGCGGATCACGGTGCTTGCCGGCGCACACCTTTCGCCCGCGGACGTCCTTGAGATGCGGGACATCACGGAGGCGTTCGGGCTCGAAGCGGTGATGGTCCCCGATCTCTCCGCGCTTGACGGCAGCCGTCAGGGCCTTTCCGCTCTGGCGAGCGGCGGCGTGACGGTCGGCCGGCTTCGCGAGCTGTCGGCCAGTGCCCACACGGTGGTGATCGGCTCCTCGCTCGAACCGGCAGCGCGTGACCTGCGCGCCAGGTTCGAGACGCCCTATACGGTGATCGATGCCGCGACGGGTCTCTCAGGGACGGACCTTCTTCTCACCACGCTGACCCTGCTGTCGGGTTCACCGATGCCGGAGCGGTTCGAGCGTGATCGACGGGTGTTGGTGGATGCGATGCGTGACGCTCACCTGCGTGTGTCGGGCAAGCGGATCGCGCTCGCGCTCGAGCCCGATCACGCGGCGGGTCTCGCCGTGATCCTCGACGAGATGGCGGCCCGGCCTGTCTGCGCTGTCGTCCCGACCGCGTCATCCGTCACGCGCCGTATCCACGCCGACGAGGTGGTCGTCGGCGACTTCGCGAGTGTCCCAGCCGGTATCGACCTCCTCGTCGCCGGCAGCCACGGGCGCCGCACCGCACGCGTTCTTGGCGTCCCGATCTTTGAGACCGGGTTCCCGCGTTTCGAGGTCTTCGGTGCCTCGCGGCAGCTGACGGTGGGATACCGAGGCGCCACCGCGGTGGTCGATGCGATCGCGAACCTGTTGGGCCCGGACCACCCCGCACCATGTGAAAGGAGCGCGTCATGAAAGTCGCTTTCGCATCATCCCGAGGTACCACGGTCGACGAGCACTTCGGTCGAGCCGGCGCCTTCGCCATCTACGACGTGACGCCTACGGGAGGGGAGTTCCTCGAACTTCGCCGGGTCTCTGAGGACGACCTGGACACCGAGGTCGTCGTGACACGCGGAATGGGTGATCTGCATGACGCGGCCATCGCTGCCAAGATCGACAAGCTCGCGGACTGCAAGATCGTCTACTTCACCGAGATAGGCGGCCCCAGCGCAGCCAAGCTCGTGCGTCGCGGGATCATGCCGCTGAAGGCGGAGACGGCCACCGCGATCGACGGCCTCGCCGAGAAGCTCGTCGAGACCATGCGCACCAACCCCGCACCGTGGATGCGCAAGGCGCTTGCCGCGGAGTGCTAGTCCGTACCCGTCAGCCCGAAGCACGAAAGGAAGGAACACGAGATGAAGATGGTGCGCGCGTTCATCAGGCCCGAGAAAGAGCAGGAGGTCGTCCAGGCACTCGAAGGCGGCGGATTCGGGTCGCTGACCAAGATGCCAGTGTTCGGACGAGGCAAGCAGAAGGGCCTTCAGGTCGGTCCGATCTACTACGACGAGCTGCCCAAGACGCTGCTGCTGATGGTCGTGGAGGACGAGAGCATCAAGAGCGTCGTCGAGATCATCGAGGGCAAGGCCCGCACCGGCTTCATCGGCGACGGGAAGATCTTCGTGTCGCCGGTGGAGGAGGCCTACACCATCCGGACCGGGGAGGCGGGGCTGTGAAGGAGATCACCGCGATCATCCGGCGGGACAAGCTGCACCAGACCAAGAAGGCGCTCGCCGACATGGGGCTGCCGTCCGTCTCGATCCAGAGCGTCGACGGTCGCGGCAAGCAGCGCGGAGACATCGCCTGCACGCTCCAGGACATGGACGAGGATGGCCGCATGTGCAACTCGACCGTCGTGCCGCTCAAGGCAACGCCCTCCGAGTACGCGCTCGAGCACTTCCTGCCGAAGGTCGTTCTCTACGTGCCGAAGCGGTACCTGACGATCATCGTCGAGGATTCCGCGGTCGCCGATGTGGTGCAGGCGCTCATCAAGGTCAACCAGACCGGTCAGCCCGGGGACGGCAAGATCTTCGTGTCGCCGATCGAAGACGCGACGCGCATCCGTACCGGCGAGGTCGGCGTCGAGGCGGTGGCCTAGCATGGCCGTCGCAGCGACACGCGACGGCCGCGAGTGGGCGCCGGCGTACCTAGAGGCGATCGATCAGGACTCGTGCATCGGCTGCGGCCGCTGCTACAAGGTGTGTGGTCGCGGGGTGATGGCGCCGATCGAGAAGCCGTACGACGAGGATGATGACGAGGACGAGATATGCGGCGGAACGGTGATGTCGGTGGCGGACGCAGGGGCGTGCATCGGGTGCGAGGCCTGCGCGAAGGTGTGCGCGAAGAAGGCGCACGTGCACATCGCGGCCTGACCTCTCCGGAGACGTCTCGAATCGGACAATAATGTCGCAGGCCCGACGCAATCGTCGGGCCTGCTGACGTCCTACGGTGCATAACCGCAGGTCAGGAGCCTTGTGCGAGTGGCACGCGCATTGCGTTTGTGGGAGTACGTCGCGTGGTGCGACGGCGAGCGATGGAGGCCCACGATGACCGAGGGATACCCGACGACCGGCTGCAGCGCCAAGAGCAATGAGCGTCTCGTGATGGCCAACCATCCGTGCTTCAGCTACGAGGCCCACAAGCGCGCCGGCCGCATCCACCTTCCGGTGGCGCCGGAGTGCAACATCCAGTGCGGGTACTGCGTGCGGAAGTACGACTGCGTCAACGAATCGCGTCCCGGAGTCGCGAGCACGATCCTCACTCCCGCCGAGGCGCTGGAGCGCGTCGAGGCCGTCGTGGAGCGCGGCGGGGGAGAGATAGCGGCCGTCGGAATCGCGGGCCCCGGCGATCCGCTCGCCAACGAGGCGACCTTCGAGACGCTCGACCTCGTCCGGCGCGCGTATCCCGAGGCGATCCTGTGCGTCTCGACGAACGGTCTTGAGTTGTCCAACCGGGTCAACGACCTCGTTGCGGTGGGCGTCCGTAGCCTCACCGTCACCATCAACGCCGTGATGCCGGAGACCGCTCACGCAGTCTATGCCTGGGTGAGCGGAGAGAACGGCGAACGGCTGAGCGGCATCGAGGGTGCCCAGCGCCTGCTCGAGCGGCAGTGGGACGGCCTTGCCAAGGCTGTTCGGGCAGGGCTCGTCGTGAAGGTCAACTCGGTTCTCATCCCCGGTGTGAACGACCTCGAGCTGCCTGCGGTCGCGATGCTCGCGGCCGAGTACGGAGCGCACCTGTCCAACATCCTCCCGCTCATCCCGCAGGCGCGCTTCCGTCGCACCAAGCCCCCCGGCCCGGCGGAGATCCACGCCGCCCGTGCCGCATGTGGCGAGTACCTCTCACAGATGACCCACTGCAACCAGTGTCGCGCGGACGCCTGCGGTCTCATCGGTCGGGACCAGGACATGGAGACCGAGACGCTCATGGCGCGTCTCGGAGACGACTACTGCGAGGTCGTGGCGTGATGAGAGGCACGATGGATGCGCCGTTGAGAACGACCGCGGGGACCGCGCGTGGGATGGCGAGCGGGCTCGTGGCGCTCGCACTGGTGCTGAGCATGAGCGGATGCGCAAGCACGACGCCGGCCGCGACGAGCGGCGCGGGTAATGGCACGGCGAGTGCGCCGATCGAGCTCGATGTCTCCGCGGCTTCGTCGCTCAAGGGCGTGCTGACCGCGTCGGCCGCGGCGTTCGAGAAGGCCAACAACGCCAAGCTCACGTTCAACTTCGGAGCCTCCGGGTTGCTCGCGAAGCAGATCGAGGGAGGAGCGCCCGCTGACGTCTTCCTTTCGGCAAGCCCCTCCGTTGTCGCGACGCTGGTCGCGGAGGGCCTCGCCTCGGCCGAGGGCAGCACGACGTTCGCGGGCAACACGCTGGTGGTCTTCGTGCCGAAGGGCGACCCTGCCGGCATCCACGGGCCGGGGGACCTGATCAGGGTCGAGAGGCTCGCGACCGGCGATCCGGCGGTCGCTCCGCACGGCCAGAAGGCCGTGGAGTGGCTGACCGGGCTGGGCCTGTGGAGCACCCTGAAGCCGAAGTTCGTGTTCGCCGCCAACGCGGCTCAGACGGACGAGTACGTTGCGCGCGGCGAGGTCGATGCGGGCATCGGTTTCGCGAGCGATGCGCACGCTCGAAGCGATATCGAGGTCGCCTACGTCGTGCCGGGCGGCCAGATCAAGCCGATCAGGTACGTGGCCGCGGCGGTGACCGCAAGCAGGCGGCAGGCATTGGCGAAGGCCTACCTCTCGTTCCTGCTCGCCCCCCGGGCGCAAGCCGCGTTCGTCGACGCCGGCTTCGAACCCGCGCCGGCGAAGTAGGTCCCGATGAGCCTTCCCGACATCGCCTTCCCTCTCGGGCTCTCGCTGCAGGTAGCTCTGCTGGCGACGCTGGGGTGTGCGCTCGTCGGGGTGCCGATCGCCTACGCGTTGGCCACGCTCACGTTTCGTGGCAAGCAGATCGCGGGTGTCGGGGTGATGCTGCCACTGGTCCTTCCTCCGGTGGTGACCGGGTACTACCTCCTCCTGCTGATCGGTAGAGGAGGCGTGCTCGGCGCGGTCACGAAGGTTCTGACGGGCACCGCCTACGGCATCACGTTCACGTGGCAAGCGGCCGTGATCGCATCCTTCGCCGTTGCGATGCCGCTCGCGGTGAACACGGCGCGGGCGGCCATCGCGGCCGTCGATCCCGCTCACGCTGACGCGTCGCGGACGCTCGGCCGCAGCGAGGTCGAGACCGCGCTGTTCGTGGTGCTTCCGCTCGCGGCGCGCGGGGTCTCTGCCGGGTTGGTGCTGGGGTTCGCCCGCGCCCTTGGCGAGTTCGGCGCCACCATGGTGGTCGCCGGCAACATCCCCGGTCGCACGAACACGATGGCCTTGGAGATCTACAACGCCGTGCTCTACGGCGATCGGTCCACAGCCACGGCGCTCGTGGTGCTGTACACACTCGTCTCGGTCGGCGTGCTGTTCCTGGCGGACCGCCTCGCGCGGGCGGTGACGGCGTGAGCGGACTCAGTGTCACCCTCACGAAGCGCCTGCCCGGATTCACGCTCGATGTCGGCTGGGCGGTGCGCGATGGTTTCACCGTGCTGTTCGGCTACTCCGGGGCAGGCAAGTCCCTCACCTTGGCGATGATCGCCGGGACGATGCGGCCCGATTCGGGCCGCGTGGCACTGGGCGGTGACACTCTGTGCGATGTCGGTGCGGGGATATGGGTCCCGCCTCAGCGGCGCCGGATCGGCTACGTGTCCCAGTCGGCGCAGCTCTTCCCGCACATGACCGTGCTCGGCAACGTCGAGTATGCGCTGAGGGCGCGGCCGCGCCGGGAGCGTCGGCGTCGTGCCGTCGAGCTTCTCGACCAGTTGCGTGTCGGCTCGCTCGGCGACAAACGGCCCAACCAGCTCTCCGGGGGCCAGAAACAGCGATGCGCCCTCGCCCGGGCCCTTGCGCTCGAACCGCGCGCCCTGCTGCTCGACGAGCCACTGTCGGCCCTCGATCTCCCGTTACGGGTCGAGATGCGGGGCCTTTTGCGCGAGGTTCAGCGCGACACCGGGGTCCCGTTCGTGATGGTGACGCACGACCTGTATGAGGCGTGCGCGCTGGCGGATACCCTCGTCGTCTACTCCGGCACCGGCGTCGTGCAGGTGGGAACGCCGCGGGAACTCGTGGGAGATCCCGCGACACCGGAGATCCGCCGCCTCCTCCGCGCCATGGAGGTCCCGGAGAGTGTCTTTGACCAGCACCACGCGGGCCGAATCGTCTCGCTCGACAGAAGGGAGCACGTCGCATGAGGGTCTCTGCCAGGAATCAGCTCGGAGGCACGGTGGTCTCCATCACGCGCGGTCCGGTGACGTCGCTCGTCAAGATCGACATCGGCGGTCAGCACATCTCGGCGACACTGACGACGGAGGCCGCCGACGACCTCGAGCTCACCCCGGGCTCGCTGGTGACCGCCATCTTCAAGGCGAGCTCGGTCATGCTCGGAGTGGAATAAGGGCCGTCGCCTGAGGATGTCAGTCCTCGGGGGAGAAGCACTCCTCGAAGCCCGCGCATTCACCGCAACTCGGCGCGCGGCATGCTGCGAAGCCCTCCCAGTGGCAGAGCTTGCGGTAGATGAACTTCTTCCAGCGCATGTCGCGGTCGTTGCCCTCCGCGAAGGGTGCGAAGTACGTCTCGAGCAGTTCGCGCAGCAGGGGCCGGTCAGCGAGCTGCATATCTCGCCACAGATGCCGCTCGCCCAGGCACCCTGCTGCAATCGCGCGGGCGAGGCCCTCGACCTCGTCCGATGCCATGGAGGCCGTGCGTCCTGTCACGAGCAGTTCCGTGACCGCGGCCGCCTCGACGCGGCGCTCACTGAGCACGGTGGCGAATCGCGCCTCGGGCCCAGCGGGGCCGACGAGCGCCAAGGCGGCCTCGGCTACGCGTTTGGGGATGCGATCGATAGGCGGGAGCCCTTCGTACGTCGCCGGATCCATCAGGCGTCTTCCAGTTCGTACTTGCGCATCTTGTAGCCGAGCTGTCTGGCGGTGATGCCGAGGGCTCGCGCGGCCCTGGCCTGCACGTTCGCGTGGGTCCGCAGGGCAGAGAGGATCCGCTGGCGCTCCAGCGCTTCGACCTCCTGCTCGAGGGTCATGTCCTCCGCGGACGCGCCGAGGTCGTGCATGAGCAGGTGCATGGGCAGGTCGGCAGGGGTGATCGTGTCGCTGTCGGCGAGGACGACGAGGCGCTGAAGGGTGTTCTCGAGTTCGCGGATGTTGCCCGGCCACGGGTAGCGCAGCAGCAGACGCATCGCGTCGCGGTCTACCCTCAGGGGTCGGCCGGGCGATGGCGAGAACCCCTTGAGGAAGTGCTCGATGAGCAGGGGGAGGTCTTCAAGACGCTCGCGCAGCGCAGGCAGGAACACCGGCACGACGTTCAGCCTCCAGTAGAGGTCTTCGCGGAAGGTCCCCTCTTTGATCATCGCCTCGAGGTCGCGGTTGGTGGCGGCGATCACCCGGGCGTCGCTCTTCAGCGTCTTCTGCCCGCCGAGTCGTTCGAACGTGCCTTCCTGCAGCACGCGCAGGAGTTTCGCCTGAAGTGCGGGGGAGAGGTCGCCGATCTCGTCCAGCAGGATCGTACCGCCGTCCGCCAGCTCGAACCGTCCCTTGCGGGTCACGACCGCTCCCGTGAAGGCACCCTTCTCCGAACCGAACAGTTCCCCCTCAAGGAGAGTCTCGGGAAGTGCGGCGCAGTTGACCGCCACGAAGGGTCCCTTGGCGCGCGGAGACGAGTAGTGGACCGCGCGGGCAACCAATTCCTTCCCGGTTCCGCTTTCCCCGCGGAGCAGTACCGTGACGGGGGTTCGAGCCACTTTGGTGACTATGGCGAACACGTCCTGCATGCGGTCCGAGTCGCCGATGATGTTCGGGAACGAGAAGCGCTGCTTCAGCTGGGCATCGAGCTGTTCGATGCGGCGCTTCTCTCCGACGTACTCGTTGAACCGCTGCACGGTCTGGGCCAGCATCGATGAGACGATCTGCAGCACCCGCAGATCTTCTTCCAGCGTACCGTCTTCTGCGAACACCCGATCCGCAGTCAGTACGCCCATCGTGTCGGAGCCGGCCCGGATGGGCACGCAGAGGAAGGAAACGCCACGGTAGCCGTGGCGCGCACGCGTTCGGTTGAGGAAGAGGGGCTCGTCGCCGATATCCGGCACGATCATGGCGCGGCCGGATTCGATCACCCGCCCGACGACGCCCTCCCCGACGCGGTAGGTCCCGCGCGCCATCTCCTCGGCGGACAGACCTGGCGCCACCGCGATCCGGAGGCTGGTGCTGTCCTGCTCGACGAGCATGATCGAGGCGCGGCGCATGCCGAGCCGGTCTCCAAGGATCCGGAGTGCGGACGCGAGGTTGCGGTCCAGGTCGAACGACGCATGCAAGGCGCTGCTCACCTCGAGCAGCGCCTCCAACTCCGTCCGCCGGCTCGCGCCGCCATCCTGTGGTGTGTCGTGTTCCATGTAGTCATCTAACCAGCCGCTCGTTTCGGGGATGTTAGGCGGTGGTTACGTGCGCGGTCCGGAACCGCCGCGCTTCGACGCGGCGGGCCGCGCCGCGTGCGACGACCGCTATACTCGACGCTATGAACGACGCACCCATCGGCATATTCGACTCCGGCCTCGGGGGTCTCACCGTCGCATCCGAAGTGATGCGGGTGCTTCCGCACGAGTCGATCGTGTACGTGGGCGACACGGCCCGGTGCCCCTACGGGCCGCGCTCACTCGACGAGGTCCGTGAGTTCGTGCTCCAGATCGGCTCGTGGCTCACAGGGCACCGCGTCAAGATGTTGGTCGTCGCGTGCAACACGGGAACCGCAGCGGGACTCGCGGCGGCGCAGCGCACCTTCGACGTGCCCGTCATCGGCGTGGTCGAGCCGGGCGCTCGGGCCGCGGTCCAGGCCACAGTCAACCGCCGGGTGGGCGTCATCGCGACCACCGGTACGGTCGAGTCGGGCGCCTATTCCAAGGCCGTCCACGCTCTGGACGAAGGCGTGACGGTCTTCTCGGTCGCCGCCCCGAAGTTCGTGGACATCGTCGAGCAGGGCCTCCACATGGGGCCGGGGACTCTCGAGGAGTGGATCGCCGACTCATCGGGCGTGTTCATCCGCTCGGCGTTCTTCGAGATCGCGCGCGATTACCTGGATCCGCTGAAGCGCATCGAGGTCGACACTCTCGTCCTGGGGTGCACCCATTTCCCGCTGCTCTCTCCCGCGATCGGGCAGGTGATGGGTCGCAAGGTGCGCCTCATCTCGTCCGCGGCCGAGACCGCACGCGAGGTCGCCAGTGTCCTGAAGGCGCGGAGGCAACTCGCGCCGGCGGGCAACGTGCCGCGGCACCGCTTCTTCACCACGGGGGACGCAGGGGAGTTCGCGCGACTCGGTTCGGTCGTCTTGCGCCAGCCGATCAAGGTAGCGACACGCGTCGACGTGAAGGAACTCACCGCGGTCGTCGTGCCGCCGACCCGCGCTGTTGAAGACGCGGACACCACCGACATCGGGAGCATCGCATGCAGCTGACGATACTTGGCTCGGCGGCGTCATGGGCGGGCGACGGCCAGGCCTGTTCCGGCTACCTCATCGAGGACGAGGGGACCACGCTGCTCCTAGATTGCGGCAACGGCACGCTCGCCAACGCCGCTTCGGTGACCGACGTCACCTCGCTCGACGCCGTGGTCATCAGCCATGCGCATCCCGATCACTTCGTGGACCTGTACGCACTGCAGGCGGCGCTGCGCTTCGCCCCCGAGGGACCGATCGGCAGTCTGCCGCTCTACATGCCCGAAGGGCTGTGGGAGCGGCTCGGGTCGCTGCTCTCCGAGCACGGTCGCGCGCAGCTGGCCGAGGCGTTCGAGCCGCACACGATCGTTGCTGGCGAGGCGATGCTGTTCGACGGCATCACCGTGCTCCCGCGCCCCGTGGACCATGACGGTCCGACCTTCGCGTTCCTGATCGAGGCTGGCGGGGCACGACTGGGTTACACCGCCGACACGCGTGAAGGCAGGCCGGTCCGCGACGCCGTCGCGGGCTGCGATGTCCTGCTCGCCGAGTGCACGCTCCCGGAGGAGTACGCAGGGATGGCTCCGCACATGACCGCGGCGGAGGCCGGTTCGCTGGCCGCCGGGTCGGGCGCCGGCATGTTGCTGCTGACCCACCTATGGCCGACGGCCGACCACGAGCGTATGCTGCGCCAGGCTTCTGCCGTGTTCGACGGCGAGGTCCATCTGGCTGAGGAACTGATGACTGTTGAGATCGCGCCGACCGATGGCGCCTGAGGAAGGAGCTCGACGATGATGACTCGCGCGAATGGTCGTGCAGCAGACGCGCTGCGTGACGTGAAGGTGACGCGCGGCTATCTGAAGCATGCGCACGGCTCCTGCCTGATCGAAGTCGGGGACACCGTCGTCCTGTGCGCCGCGAACGTGAGCGACGGCGTCGCTTCATGGCGGCGCGGCAGCGGCCAGGGATGGGTGACGGCCGAGTACGCGATGCTTCCGTCGTCCACACACGAGCGCAAGCGGCGCGAGACCGGCGCCGGCGGTCCCGGCGGTCGGACGCACGAGATCCAGCGGCTCATCGGCCGTAGTCTGCGCACGGTGACCGACATGCGCACGCTCGGAGAGTGCACGGTCAACGTCGATTGTGACGTGATCCAGGCGGACGGCGGGACCCGCACCGCGGCGATCACCGGGGCCTGGATCGCGCTGAATGACGCGTTCGGGACCTGGCGGCAGGCCGGGAAGCTTAAGGCCTCTCCACTTCTGGACCACATCGCCGCGACCTCGATCGGTATGGTCGACGGGGAGTTGATGCTCGACCTCGACTACTCCGAGGACTCGCGCGCAGAGGTCGACATGAACGTCGTGACCGATTCTCACGGGCGCTTCATCGAGGTGCAGGGCACAGGGGAGCGCATGCCGTTCGATCGTGCGCGCCTCGATGCGCTCCTCGACCTGGCCGTGGCCGGGACCGCCCGCCTTATCTCGATCCAGCAGGAACTGATCGCAAAGGAGCTACTCACCTATGGCCGATGAGACTCGCACGGTCGTCGTCGCGACCGCCAACGCCGGCAAGTTGGCCGAGATAGCCATCGCCCTCGATATCCCCGGCTTCACGTTCGTGACCGCGTCCGACCTGGGAGCCGAGACTCTCGACGTGGCCGAGACGGGGGAGACCTTCACCGACAACGCGTATCTCAAGGCCGAGGCCTACCGCAAGCGCTTCGGCATGGCGGCGCTGGCCGATGACTCCGGGCTCGTCGTCGACGCGCTCGGCGGCCGTCCCGGCGTGCGTTCGTCGCGCTTCGCGGGCGAGCGTGCCACCGATGGCGACAACACGCGCCGACTGCTCGAGGAGCTCGACGGGTTCGGCCCCGAGATGCGGGCGGCGCGCTTCCAATGCGTGATGGTCTTCGTCGATGAGCACGGCGAACCCACTTCGGTGTGCGGTACCTGCGAGGGTCAGATCGGCTTCTCGCCGCGCGGTACGGGCGGATTCGGGTATGACCCCGTGTTCCTGCCCGAGGAGACCGGTGGGCTCAGCATGGCCGAGCTGTCGATGGCCGAGAAGAACGCGATCAGCCACCGCGGCAAGGCGCTGCGGGCGCTGCGCGAGGCGCTGACAGCCGAAGAGTGACCGGCGTCCACCAAAGTTGTTTGCCGCAACGGGTGGCGCTCCCTATACTGATGTGCGCTGTCCGCCAGGGCAGCGAGGAATCGGCAAGGTTCGGGCCGTAGCGCAGTCTGGCAGCGCACCTGCTTTGGGAGCAGGATGTCGCCGGTTCGAATCCGGCCGGCCCGACCAAGACCGCGGGCGTAACTCAATTGGTAGAGTGTCAGCCTTCCAAGCTGAATGTTGCCGGTTCGATCCCGGTCGCCCGCTCCATTGACAACTCTTCGACGTCGCAGGTAGTGTGTGTCTTCGCGCCCGGGCGGCATCGTGATATGCGCCCGTAGCTCAGCTGGATAGAGCGGGAGACTTCTAATCTCTAGGTCGGGGGTTCGAATCCCTCCGGGCGTGCCATGTTCTTCACGGTGGGTATAGCTCAGTTGGTTAGAGCGTCGGACTGTGGCTCCGAAGGTCGCGGGTTCGAGCCCCGTTACCCACCCCAAGCATTCTCTTCGAGGGTCCCGCCACAGCGGGGCCCTCGCACTTTCTTGGCTGATCACTTGCGCACCGCGAACGATTCGCTAGAATGGGCGAGCGTTCGGGCCGTTAGCTCAGCCGGTAGAGCAGGGGACTCTTAATCCCAAGGTCATAGGTTCGATCCCTATACGGCCCACCATACGCAACAACGAAACCCCCGGTCATCAGATCGGGGGTTTCTTGCGTGCTAGCTGGGGAAATGGAGTCCCCTGCTCGCCTTCGGCTGCGCTTCGCAACCACGACATCACTGGTTGCTGGGCTCTACCAGCTGAGACATTTCGGCCAATCCCTCGCACTCACACATCGCAAGGGCGATACAACGGGATTGCTATCTGTCAGTTGGCATCGATTGAGTCGCCTGCTGCAAACGGAGTTCCCCGTGCTGTGATATCCCCGGGTCGCGCTCAGTAGTGACTTTCTCGCGAAATGGGATAGTGTGCTGCGAGGGGGCTTCGACGGAGTCTGGGTCGAGGCCGGTTCTGACCGGGGGGATGAGATGCGATATTGCGCGACTTGCGGGACTCGGGTTTCCGAAGCTGCCAAGTTCTGCCCGAAGTGCGGCTCGTCTACGGCAGCTCTGCCCATCGGTAGCGGCGGGGAGAGGCCGATCACTCAAGTCGTCGGGTCGACGTCGAACACGACTATTGTCGTCTCGGGTCTGGACGTCGCGGCGTTTGTGAGGGGCCTGAGCGCCGGGAACAAGGTAATTGCCATTGCTGCGGTCGTGGCGGTCGCGGCATTCTTCATGCCGCAGTACGCGGGGGACGGGTCGATCACAGGCCCCGGCCTGGGCGGAGCTGCATGGCTGCAGCCGCTCTTTGCGCTCGCTCTACTGGGATCGGTCTACGCGTACACGAGACTCTCAAGCCAGGCGCTACCGCTGCTCGCCGCTTCCCAGGCTGCAATCGCCGCAGTCTATGCCCGGGACTTCTTCGTGCTCTTCGATTCATCCGCGAGCGAGGGGGTCGCCGGAGGTTACTACCTTCTGAGTGCGGCCTTCATTGCAGCTCTGATCGGTTCGCTGCTGAATGCGAGGAGTCTGGGCGCCGATTCGCCCCGCACGAGTCTGGCTGAATAGGTCGTCCGATCGGGACCGGGAGGGGTGGGGCATGAAGTACTGTTCCGGGTGTGGCCAAGGCACCACTGAGGGAGCAGCATTCTGCGAGAACTGCGGGCGTAGCTTGGATACGACTCTCGATGTTCCCGCGAATGAGCAACCAACTCGGGCCGAAACGCCGGCTTCCGGCCGCTCATCGGTGCGGCGTCGAGTCGTCTTCGTTTCGCTAGTTCTCCTTCTATTGCTGGGCCTTGCTTTGGGAGCTGTCGCCTACACCTCGACTTTGCCGATTCCGGCAAGTGGCTACGGCCGCGCATTGGTCGGGACGTGGAAGAGGGTGGGTCGTGTGTATGTGGGAAGCGCGGGGGGCGACGTACCATCGACGTCGGTGATGGAATTCGGCTCAGATGGATCGCTTCACACGAAGGACTCGTACACGCTTCCGGGAGGCAGCCAAGAGACGGTGCTCCAGCAGTCAACTGGCGAGTACGCCGTTGATGGAGACAGCATTCAGGTCGGCACCTCTTCCTGGTTGATTGTCGGCATGACGCGCAACTCGTGCGATATCCAATTCCGCCGCGACAACGCCAACACGCGCTTGCACTGGGTCAGGCAATAGACCTGAGGAGTCCATGCGCACGACACGGCCTCGACTGTGGCTTGGGGTTAATTGCTTGGCGTGCTGTCGGCGAGGCCCTTCCCGTGCCAATTGTCTGAGAGGATGAGGCAAGAATGGGCTACTGCGTTGAGTGCGGACAACCAGTCTCTGCAGTGGCAACGTACTGTGTGAGCTGCGGTACCAAGGTTGCAGTACTGATGGAGAATCCGTCGCCGGTCGAAGGAAGATCCGCGGGGACCGCAAGCACGGCACAGCGGTCACTCAAGCGCCCAGTCCTGACCGCTCTGGTCGTCATCCTGGTGACGCTAGGAGTCGGGATCGGAGTGTTCGCCTACCGACAGTGGATGCCTATCCCAGTTCGCGACTACCCGAAAGCAGTAATCGGGGCGTGGGAAGCAACCGTCATGAGCAAGACGGGTCCGGTGAGGATCGGTATCACGTTCCGAGAGGATGGGACAGGATCCACATCGGGAGGCGACCAAGAGTCCCAGATAACCTACGTGCTCGATGGGAGTACTGTCCGAATGAAGATGGCCGGTGGTGCGAACGACGGACGTCCGATCGAGCCCGCCGACGAGATACTCCGGATGACTTCCACTTCGTTCGACTACGGCTTCGGGACGGATTCGGTTCACTACACGCGGCAATAGGTCAGGATACGGGGAAAGGCGCCGGCCCCACCCCACTTAGCGGTGACGATGCCATCGAGTGACGGAGGCGATACAGGAGAACTGCTGCCCCTTCTCCTTTCACAGGCTGATCTCCGCGGGGTAAATGCGGGGCGCTGGGCCGACAGCAGGCGTCTGACCAGGTCTACCTTGCGGACTCTTAATCCCAAGGTCATAGGTTCGATCCCTATACGGCCCACCATACGCAACAACGAAACCCCCGGTCATCAGATCGGGGGTTTCTTGCGTATCGCCTGCAGACATGCCGCCTTGCGCGATTGTCGAGGACCCACGTTCTCCGTGTTCGCACGCTCATGCAGACTTGTTACTGCGACCGGCACGGTATGGAGAAGGGAGCGCCGGCGGGCGGAAGATACTGGTTGCCGCTGTCGCTGGCCGACCCCGCTCCTGGGGCCGGTCTTCTCGTTCCGCGCAGGCCTTAGAAGCCTTCTGCGGGCGTCCCAACGAAGCGTGACACTCAGAAGCTAACTTAGGTTAACTTAGGTGTACAAGGGGTAACATAACTTAACGGAGGCGAACAACATGCCCGACTTCGTAAGTGTGCCGGTACCGGTCCATCGCGTTCATGAGGTCTACGAGTTGCTGGCGCGTCAGTCGGTCAGACCGCCTGACGCGCCGGAGACCACCGACGCCGGCTATCCGGCGGGATG
>Ga0209125_1001189_pt1 | contig 26053 bp, 28 predicted proteins | sample BarGraIncub1131A_FD_184503 | JGI IMG/M metagenome (GOLD analysis project Ga0209125, IMG submission 184503) | Arctic peat soil microbial communities from Barrow, Alaska - Barrow Graham LP Incubations 11-31A (SPAdes) (version 2) | ecosystem: Environmental > Terrestrial > Soil > Wetlands > Peat... | reverse complement strand
AAAGCAAAATATCAAAACATTTCTAAAATAGCCTTTATTGTACTTGCTTTTGGATACAATTTGTTTAATGTAGGTAAAAAATTCTTGATTTTATCTCTTAGCTTAGGATTTGTCGAATATGTTAGCTCTACCCCTTGTTTATATATAAACAACGTTGGAATTAATTGATTAAGCCATTTATTTCTGACTTAGTATAGATAACATGTATATGTCGGCTGTACCCGTAAGTGACATTGATTTTCAAATGTGTAAAGGCTGTTTTGCCTGTATATCTAAGGGTGAAAAATATTGTCCTATAAAAGACAACCGGGAAAGTATAGAGGAAGAACTTTTACTGGCGGATGGAATTATTCTCAATTCACCAGGATACGCTTTGAATGTATCTGGCTTAATGAAGAATTTTATAGATAGATTCGCTTATAGTTTGCATAGACCAAAGTTTTTCAAGCAATCTTTAATGCTAGTTGCCAACGGTGGTTCCGGAGTTGAAAAAGCCATAAAAGCACTTTCATTAACTTTAGGCGGAAGTAATAAAGTTTGTGAATTAGCAATAATTGCCACACCTTGGGAAATGACTAAAGAATACTCAGATAAAGTAACGAAAGATATAAAACAAAGTTCGAAAAAATTATATGAATCAATGGCCAATAGGAAAACTAGATCACCTGAATTAAATAACGTAATATGGTTTAGTATATTTAAGAAAATGGCGAGTATATCAAAAGAAACCTTACCTGCAGATCATGAATATTATAGTGAAAAAGAGAAGTACTTTTTTGAAACTAAAGTAAATCCTTTTAAGAGCTGGGTTGCAAGACAAATCGCAAGCATAGCTGTTTGGAGTCTGAAGAAAAAAGTTGTGTTTAGATAACTACTCAAAATGCATATAGGATAAGCGAAACATTAAGTCTCATTATTAAGTGTATTATGATACAATTATAATAAAAGAAAAGAGGTGAAAGTTTAGCAGGATTTTGCTGTTGTATCCTCGCTCCTGCTAAATATATTAATGGATAAAAATGAAAAAGACGAAGAATTAAATCCACTTGAAAAACAAATTAGCGAACTTGATGAACAACAAAATATTCTATTTAACCCTGGTTATTTTATTGGTTCTGGAATTATTGCACCTGTAATTAAAAATTTACACAGGTCTCCTATAATCATATTAATTATAGGAATAGTCATTATATTAGGTGTAATTTTCACTATTATTGTAACGAATTTTTCTTTGCTCATGATACTAGGTGACATAATCCCCTTAGTTATAGGTTGTGCCTTTACCTATGGTGGAATTAAGCGATTATCAAATAAAAAATAAATAGGGGGAAATGCATGAAAATATCAAGATCGAAGATACTTATTGTGGCTCTAACCTTAGCTCTCATATTATTACCAGGTTGTAGACAACCTAAGCCTAAAACTGACATGAGAGATTTACCCGTTGGAAAACCTGTAATTTATCTATATCCAACTTCAACACAGAAAGTAACCGTAAATTTAGAGTTTAAAGGTAAGCTTACTTGCACCTACCCAGAATATAAAGAGGGCTGGAAAGTAATCGCTGAGCCAAATGGTACATTAACTAATATTTCAGATAAACGAGAATATTCATATTTGTATTGGGAAGGACTTTATAATAATAATTATGATATGTCAAAGGGCTTTGTTGTCAAAGGGAATGAAACCGAGAAATTTCTTCAACAAAAACTTGAGTATTTGGGCTTAACCCCAAAAGAATATAATGAATTTATAGTATATTGGCTTCCTCAAATGAAAGATAATAAATATAATCTTATAACCTTTGCTGGAGAAGATTACGAGAATATAGCAAAGCTTACCATAACTCCAACGCCAGATTCTATATTAAGAGTAATGATGGTTTTTAAACCTTTAGATAAGGCTATAAATATAGAAGCACAACACCTTAAGCCCTTTCAGAGAAAAGGATTTACAGTTGTTGAGTGGGGTGGAACTATTTTAAAATAATCCATTAAGTATGAGACCTAAAAAACTATTTAAATAATTAAAGGAGGTATTCAAGTATGTATTTAGTGAGTTCTTGTTTAGCTGGAATCAATTGCAAATATAATGGGGGAAATAACGAACAAAAGGCAATAGTAGACTTGGTGAAGGAAGGCAAAGCAATAGCTTTGTGTCCGGAGCAATTAGCTGGATTATCTACCCCAAGATCCTCATGTGAGATTGTTATAGATACAAATGGAAATAAAAAAGTGCTTAGTAAAGATGGACATGATCTTACTAAACACTTTGAAGCAGGTGCAGAAAAGACTTTAGCTATCGCTAAGATAATGGGTGTTAAAAAAGCAATACTTCAGTCTAGAAGCCCTTCCTGCGGTTGTGGCTTAATACATGATGGTAGCTTTTCAAGCAAGCTAATAAATGGAAATGGAATAACTGCAGAACTTCTAATTGAAAATGGCATTGAAGTATATACAGAAAATAATTTTATATTGTTATAGTATTAAAGGAGAAGGGTTCTAATTCGAGAGTAATTTCCGTGCCGCCACCTTTAAAGGTAAGGTTTCTTGACTTAGCCATATTATTACCCACAACTATTACTATCTGTCCTTTAGGGTTTTTGAATACTACTGCATTACCCGACCAAGGACCTTTTGTCTTTAATCTTAAAGCTCCTTGTTCAATGAAATGGGAATAATGCTTCATAACATAAAATTCTGGGTTATAGATAACTTCCTTACTCTTTGGATCTATTGTTATCATAGAATTCTGTTTCCAACCCCAAGTGCTATTACCTTCTGGTTCAAGAACCATATTCCAATAGATATAACTATTGACTCCATTATTTAAATAATGCCTAAATAAGTTAAATATGTAATGAGCATATTCAAAAGTATTGGAACCATCCCCGCATTCATTTTCAGATTGCATAAGTTTTAAATCAGGAAAGCTTTCATGTGTCTGTTGTACTGCGTACTTACCAGCCCACTGATAGCTAACACCTTTTATATATTTTCTAGCATTTTCATCGCTGAGTACCAAATTCGCATATTGGTCAAACCCGGTATATAAAGAGCGATTATCGACTTCTGGTCCATTTAGCGTACCTAACCAAATTTCAGTTTCCATATTGTTTTTCTCAAAAACAGGTCCTATATATTTAGATATAAACTCTCTAAATTCCTCTCCAGTCCATATACAAGATGGAAACTTCTGATCTGACATAGGCTCATTTTGCACATGTATTTGTTGAATTTTAATTCCTTCCTTTTCATAAGCCTGCACAAATTTTAAGAAGTACAGTGCATAAGCCCTCAGATTTTCCTCTTCCCATATAAGGGTTCCATGGTTATAGGTTCTAGGAAACTTCATCCAGGTTGGCGGACTCCAGGGAGAAGCAAACAGCTTTAAATCTGGTTTTATTTTTAGTGCACAGTTTATATATGGAATTAAATATTGCTTATCTCTTTCTATCGAAAAATTTTCCATGGCATAATCTTTATCCGTTTCATTATAACTATACCATTCTAAGGAGTAATCATTAGCACCTATTGGCATGCGACAAAAATTAAACCTGCAGCCCTCTAGAGGGTTAAATAACTCATAGAAAATTTTCTCCTTTTCCTTCTCGCCTAGAAGTTCAATAGCTTTCCATCCCAACTCATTAAAGCATCCTCCAAACCCTTCCATAGTTTGATCTTGTTCTCCTGTAAGCTCTAGAGTTTCATTACTTACTAGCCCCTCTGTAACTTCATTCGTTTTCCACTTTTCATTTTCTGTGGTAGATATCCAATTAATCTTCATTTAATTCATCTCCTTTAAAATTATTATTAATTCTGTCTGTATTGGGTTGGTGTTACGCCTGTATGTTTTTTAAATAATTGAGAAAAATACTTTTCATCATTAAACCCAACCAATTTAGCCACCTGATAACTCTTAAGAGAAGTATCTTTAAGAAGCTCTTTAGACTTTTCAATTCTATAGTTAGAAATGAAGTCAATAAAATTCACTTTCATCTCTTGTTTAAAAAGCAAACTTAGATATCCCGCTGATATATATAATTCTTTGGATACCACTTCAAGGCTTATATCTTTATTATAGCTTTTCATAATATATTCTACTGCCATGGTTATAACAACATTTTTCTTATTAACTTCCTTCATTTTATATATTACATTATTAAGGATGGAACAAACATAGCTTTTTAACTCAATTATTGTTTCACAAGCCTCCAGTTTGTCAAAGATCTTTAGTTCTGAATCAAATATATCCTTAACATTAATATTTTTGTCGATACAAAAGTTGTATATTCTGCTGCAAAAACTTACTGTGACTTTTTGCAAAAATCCTTTAGAAGGCAGTTTGTCACCACATAATTTGTTATAAAAACTTTCTACCCTTGGAATTATAAATTCTATATTGCCTGTACTTAAACAATTTATAATGTCTTGTTCTTCATTTATTGGGTAAAGTCCAGCCATATCCTTATGGGTATTAATACTTTCTAAATTTATAATTCTATTGTTTCCTAAAAAGAACTTTTCCTCTAAAGCCTGAATTGCTGAAATATAGGATTGATTAATATCTTTTATATTCTTTACCAAAGACCCAATCCCAACTGTTAGGGATATATCTATTTCGTCTTTTAAATTATTAATATTTAATAATAAGGTATTAGAATTATAATAAGCTTTTTCAATAAACATTATAAAGATAATATCTTCTGAGTTTTGAAAGTATTCTATCAAAGTTTCTTCAACAAAATATTTTTTACCTAACTTTATTATATTTGATTTTATCTTTTCTACTTTTGTATAGTCAGTTATTTCGCTTTTGTTATCTATACTAAATATCATGGTCATAAAATATTTTTCGTTTTTTTTCTTAATACAGTCCATTTGCATATTACAATCAATATCTTCAAGGTTTACATTTTTTCCTAGGGTGAGATCTTTCAATAATTCTCTTCTTTTCTGAGATAAGCTCTCATCATAACCTACTCTATAATTCTCTAAAATATTTTTACTTTTTAACTCCTGCTCCAATATATTTCTAGCTTTAAGCACTGCTTCAAGAATCTCCTCAGGTTTGCAAGGCTTCAAAAGATATTCTATAACATTTAAATTAATTGCCTTTTTAGCATATTCAAAATCATCATAACCACTTAAAATTATACCTTTAACTTTCATATTCTCTTGCTTTATTTTTTTAAACAATTCAAGCCCATCCATTATTGGCATCCTAATATCTGAAATTACTATATCCGGCTGTAATTTTTTAATCTCTTGGAAGGCAGTTAATCCGTTATTGGCTTCGCCACAAATTTCAATTTGGTAATACCTCCAAGGTATTAGGGCTTTAATTGCTCTTATACGGTCAATCTCATCATCTACGAGAAATAGCTTGAACATTGTTAACTCCCCTCCTCCATTTTTTTAATATTAGTAGGAATTACAATCTTTACTATTGTGCCTTTACCAATTTCACTATATATATCTAGCTTATAATTTTTATCATAATATAAGTTAAGCCTTTGATTTATATTATTAATCGCATATCCCTTTTTTATAGCAGCTTTAGAATTCATATTAAGCAAATCTTTTATTTTTTCCTGACTGATTCCCATGCCATTATCTTCGATAGAAAAATTTATTTTTTTATCTTCCAAATATCCTTTTATGGTAATACAACTTTGCCTCAGATCATTTTCTGTTCCATATAAAATTGCATTTTCTACAAATGGCTGGAGTATAAGCTTAGGTATTGTGTAGTTTAATATTCTTTCTTCAATATCAATTTTATAGGTCAATTTATCTTTATATCTACTTTTTTGAAGTAGCAAATAATATTCAATAAATTCCTTTTCATCCTTAACATAAGTAGTTTCCTCACCATTATTTAGGGTTAATCTAAAGAGCTTTGATAAAGCATATACCATTTCACTTATTTCTTTTTCCTTTGCCATTTCAGCACGCCAAAATATTGTGTCCAAGGTGTTGTATAGAAAATGTGGGTTAATTTGAGCTTGCAGCGCTTTAAGTTCCGCTTCTTTTTCTTTAAGCTGCAGCTTATAGACTTTTTCTATTAAATTTGAAATACTATCAAGCATTTCATTATATTGATTTCCTAAAATTCCGATCTCATCCCCATACTTGAAGTCAACTTTTGCTACATTCTTCATAGCTTTTAGAAGTGTTTTTATAGGTGAAGTTAGATTTGTTGAAATATAAATAGATATTAAAAAGGATATAAAAAGACAAGAAATAATAACTAATAAAGTCACCTGAAAAATTGATTTCAAATTATTTGTTAGCTCGGTATAAGGAATTATATTTACTAATTTCCAATTACTGTTTTCTATATTAGTGTAGCTTAGCATCATATCTTTAATTCCAATATGAACTGATGCTTTTCCATACTCCTCTTTTAAACCTTTAGTAATCTCTGCAATATCCTTCTCATTTATAACTGTTGGGGTATTTAAATTTTTATAATTAATTATTTTATTATCACTATCTAATAAAAATAAGCTCCTGTTGCTATCAATATTAGTATTTGTATAAAATTCCTCTAGGTAGTTAATATTTATACAAATCACCATAACACCTAATTTTTTTAAACTATTACTATCATATAAGGTTCTGCACATGGCTACCTTGGGATTTTTATTGTTGATAATAAACACTTGATTCTCAACATTCAATGAAACCCATAGCGGTTGCCCTTTTAAATCAAGCATCTTCTTATAAAGGCTACTTTGCATAACAAAAGCTAAATTATTAATGTCTGAGCTACCATCAGCACTAGAATAATATTGAAATCCATTATCTCCATATATTGCAACAAAGCTTATAGCATTTTTTGATATGAGTAAGTGGTCAAACATTTGTGTGCATATGCTAAGCTTTTCACTTTTATAAGGGTCTGCTGAACTTAATACTGCTTGCACTTCCTTGCTTGTTATAGTGAAATTTGACAAATCAGCAATATCATTTTTCAGGGATCCAATACTATTCCCAATTTGTTTTACATCTGTTAGACTAGTTTCACTAATTTCTGTTCGAATGTTATTTGATGCTAGCATGTATGAATAAGTGCCAAGCACTGATGAGATTCCAATAATTATGCTGTAAAAAAATATTAACATTTTATATTTAATGCTTAAATTCATATATTTTTTCTTAAGTTTATTTAACAATCTTTTAACCACGGATATTTCACCTCGTACTTAATAATAAACTTTTCTACTTAATATACAATTTAGCACTAATACAAGCAAAATGTACATAACTGTTTAAATTATTAGCCTTTTAAGGCTCCTGAAATAACACCTTTAGTTATTTCTTTATTAAGAATAATATAAATAATCAGAGAAGGTAGGGCGACTAAAGTCATTACCGCAAACTGCACTGCATAGTTTGAAGCATACTGGCCAGCAAAATTATATACTGCAAAAGGTAGTGTTCTAAACGTATCACTGGATATATAGGTTGCTGCCATAATAAATTCATTCCAAGTATTCAAAAACGTAAGAATTAATACAGTTACTATAGCAGGCTTTACTATAGGAAAAATTATACGAAAAACTATCCCAAATATGCTACAACCATCAATAACAGCTGCTTCTTCAATAGATTTTGGTACGGATTCCATAAAACCACTTAAAATAAATATCGCCAAAGGCATTGAGAAAGCTACATAGGGAAGAATTAAGGCTAGATAGGAGTCTTGAATACCAATTGCTCTAAAGGACAGAAAATTAGGTAATAAAGTGGCATGAATTGGTATCATCATTCCTAAAAGTACAAACCCATATAGAGCTTTTCTGAATTTCCATTCCATTCTAACGAAGGCATAAGCCATCATTACCGATAGTACTATGGTTAATCCCACAGCTGTAACATTTACAAAAACGCTATTTACTAAATATCTAAATATTTTGCCATCCACCCAGGCAGTCACATAATTGTGAAATTGGGGAGGGTTAGGCCATTTTAATATATTAGCTCCAAACAAGTCTCCACTTTTATTTAAAGAGAAATCTAATAACCATACTAATGGGAAGATTTGTCCAATTGAAAACAGAGCTGCTATTAGTATTAAAAATCTTTTTATGAAGTTTTGTTTTTTCTTATCATCATCTGAATTTTTTAATGCTTTCATTTTTCCCTCCATTAGTATTCGATTACATCTTTTTTTAACATTTTATTTAAAATTAAAGTAGCAAGTATACATACTATTACGAATAATACTGATATAGCATTTCCATAACCATATTGATAAGAATTGAAAGCTTTAATATACAAATAGTTAGCAAGGAACTGACTTACATTTCCTGGGCCACCATTAGTAGTTAAAAATATAACCTCCATTTGCTTAAAGGCAGAAATCATTGCTAATGTAACATTTATTTTAATAACCGGCTGTAGTAGTGGAAAGGTAATAGATGTAAATAATTTAAAACCACCTGCCCCATCAATTTGCGCTGCCTCATATACATCTTCTGAGATTCCTTTAATCCCCGCATAGTAAATAAGCATTCCCCATCCAAACCCTTGCCACATTATTATTACAAAAAGTGAGCCTAAAACTAGCTTTGGGTTTGCTAGCCATTCTTGTTTTAAAAAGCCTAAATGCAGTAGATCTAAAATTTTATTTAGAAGTCCATATTGAGAATCATATATTTGAACCCACATTTTAGAAGTCACTACCACGGAAATAACACAAGGTATAAAAAATATTGCTCTAAATACTTTTTCTGCTCTTCCACCAATTTTATCTATCATTATTGCTGCCCCTAAACATATAGGATGTTGAATAATAATGAGGGCTAAGCCTAAAACGAAAGAATTCCTTAAGGAAGTAATAAAAGTGCTATCATTGAAAATCAAAGTTTTGAAATTATTTAAACCTACAAAAACAGGCTTTCCTATCCCAGACCATTTAGTCATTCCAAAATATACACTAAGGATTATTGGTAAAAACACAGCATATAGAAATACTAATAGCCCTGGAAATACTAATAAAAATATTGTTTTCTTATTTCTAAATAATCCATTCATAAAATCACCTCTTCTAATAAATATAATGCAGAAGCATTTAACTTCTGCATTATATTCTTTTTATTTGCCTGCGCTTACTGCCGCTTTCCCTGTTTCATCTAAAAATTGTTTTCCTGTTTTAATTCCTGCGAAAAATTCCTGAGCAAGATTTTCTGAATTTGTTTTGAAGTCTGGTGTTAAACTATCATTGAAGGTAACCCCACTGATTGAGGTAGAACTTGTAAGTATTGCTGATAGTTTCTTTTGAAGATTAGTTTCTTTTCCCGTTAAGAATTGGTCATATTTTTGTGCTGGTACAACAGCACCACTTTGCCATCCGAGTTTAGACCAATTTTCTGGTTTCATCATATATTTTAATAATTTAATTGCTTCTGCTTTAACTTTAGAGTTTGCTGAGACAGCATATCCTCCGCCATTCCATGCAGCTAAGTCTGTATCTTTACCTTTTCCGGTGCTTGTAACTGGAAATTTCATAACATCCACATTTTTCTTAAATTCGTCACTAAAGTCTTTATTTGAATCCATTCCAACTTCCCATGAACCCATATAATACATAGCTGCTTTACCCTGTGCAAATAAGTTATTAGCTGCGCCATAGTCTGCTGTTACAAAGGAATCCTGGAAGCCCTTAACATCCATCAATGCTTTAACATCTTCAGCTGCCTTTGTAAACATTGGATCGCTGGTAAGTTTAGTTGTATCTTTTAGACCATCATACATCAATTTTTGATCTCCACTCTCTTTTATTAGGAGTTCTTGATACAATATATTCATCGTCCATTTATCTTTACCATTCATTGAGATTGGAGCAATATTATTCTTTCTAAATGTCTTAGCTGCTTGAATAATCTCATCATAAGTGGTAGGTAGCTTTACACTATATTTATCAAATAAAGCTTTGTTATAATATAAAACCATGAAATCAGTATTACGAGGAAGCCCATACAATTTACCATTTGTACTAAAACCATCAAGCGATCCATTAAAGAAACCATAGTCTTTATAGTCATCAGCTTTAAGCTCAGCAACATATCCATTTTTCATGATAGGACCGAAAAAAGAAGGTTGACCCCAAACCATGAATAAATCTGGGATTGAGTTGCTTGCTGCATATGTTGTAAACTTTTGTTTATAAGGTTCATCTTGAAGTGCTTCGATGGTTACCTTTACATTAGGATTTTCTTTGGTATAATTATCGATTATTGTTTGTTCAAGTTTACCTTGGCCATTTGCACGGTCAGGTAGATTTGAGAAAAATTTAATGCTTACCTTCTTAGAACTGGTATTAGTACTAGTACTAGTTGCAGAATTTCCACAACCCACAAGTCCAGTAATTACTAGACAACTCAAAGAAATACTTAATAATTTCTTGAATTTTAACATTTTGATATCCCCCCTATTGGTTTTTGTATCATTTATACGTTTACATCACTGATACAATTACATTATAGCAATGGCATATATTATTAAATAGTAGACAGAATGCTTAAATGGTTTAATTTTTGTATAAGAATTTTTTTTAATATCATCAATTAATCACAGATTCAATAATATTTTCATACTTTATTAGTGAAAAAATAATTGAAGGTATATCATGAAAAAAAGTTTTGGAACAGCTTTAAACTGTATTGATGGTAGGACTCAAATCCCTGTTATTAAGTGGATGAAAGAAAATTTTGCAGTGGATTATGTGGATTTAGTTACAGAACCTGGGATGGATAAGGTATTATCTCAAGGTGATTGGATTAGAATTGAAAGCTTTAGAGAAAAAGTTATTATTTCTATAGAAGCCCACGACTCTACGGTAGTTGCTGTAGTGGGGCATTATGATTGTGCTGCCAATCCTGTTAGTGACTATAGGCATTTCCGAGATATAGTTGCATCTACCTGCATAGTAAAATCTTGGGGTCTACCAGTTAGAGTTATAGGTCTATGGGTGGATCGATATTCGGCTGTACATGTTGTCTGAAGATAAGTTTTTAATATCTATGATATATTATAATCACTCTTAAATACTCTAAAAAACAATGTTATTGCTTTTTAGAGTATTATGATACAATAAAAGGAAAAAAGTCATTTGAAAAAGGAGTAATTATATGAATCGCTTTGACAAACTAAATCCACTGCTTAAAAGTTTTGTTGAAAATGGAACACCAGGCTGTGCCTGTTCAGTGACCCATAAAGGAGAAACCTTGTATCAGGAGTGCTTCGGTTATTCAGACCTTGAAACAAAAACTGCTATTTCCACCGACACTATTTACCGAATATATTCTATGAGTAAAGTTATCACCTGCGCCGCTGCCCTTATGCTTTATGAGAGGGGACTTTTTCTACTTAATGATCCCTTGGAAGAATATCTACCGGAATTTAAAGCTTCCCAAGTATATCGCTATACCCCCTATAATGCATTGTATGTATCCTCTGCAACTAAACCAATACTTATAAAAGATTTGTTTACCATGTCCTCTGGGTTAACTTATCCAGGAGAAAATATGGAAACTGCAAAAGAGATTAGTAGGTCCCTAGCGGAATATAAAAAAACTCATCTTGAAGGTGATGAGCTAAATGTTCGCATATTATCAAAAATACTTGGGAAAGTACCTTTGGCCTTTGACCCAGGTACCCATTGGCAATATGGCTTTAGTCATGACGTATTAGGAGCACTTATTGAAGTGATCTCTGGTAAAAAGTTTAGCCAATTCTTGAAGGATGAAATATTCGATCCCCTGGGTATGAAAGATACCTTCTTTAGAATTCCAGAAAATAAAAAGAGTAGGCTTTGCAGTATTTATGATCGATCTAATGATGGAAAACTTACAAAGATAACAGATTTGGATGAAGATTTTCAGTTAAATGCTACTATGGAAAGCGGTGGTGGTGGTCTATTATCCACACTAGGTGATTATGGACGCTTCGCGCATCTGATGGCTAATGGTGGAGAATTAGATGGTGTAAAAATACTTAGTGGAAAGACTATAGAACTTATGACCACCAATCACTTGAGTCCCCAGCAGTTGGTAGATTTTGATTGGCCTTATCAAGCTGGTTACGGTTATGGGTTAGGTGTAAGAGTAATGATAGATCCCGCTGCCGGTGGCTCTAATAGTTCTCTTGGAGAATTCGGATGGTGCGGTATGGCAGGTACCTGGGTGCTAATTGATCCTAAGGAAAAATTAGCAGCAGTTTATATGCAACAGCTGCAACCTAATTTTGAGGCATTTCATCAGCCAAGGTTAAGATCAGTAATATATGGATCAATTTAGGAGTGATAATATGAGTATTGAAAACAAATTACCTAGAAGTACCCCTGAAGAGCAAGGAATTGCCTCCTGTGCTATAACCGATTTTTTAGAAGCTGTGGAAAAAGCAAATTTAGGCTTACATAGTTTTATGCTACTAAGACATGGTTTTGTAGTGTCAGAAGGTTGGTGGACTCCCTATAGTGAAGAGTTACCCCATATGCTTTTTTCCTTAAGCAAAAGCTTTACCTCAACTGCTATTGGACTAGCCATAGAAGAGAATTTAATAACTTTAGAAGATAAAGTAATTTCCTTTTTCAAAGAGTCTTTACCTGAAGTTATGGATGAAAATCTAGTAAAGATGGAAGTTAAGCATTTATTATCCATGGCAACTGGTCACGAAAAAGATACCACAGATGCAGTAATAGCGCAAAAGGATGGAGATTGGGTCAAGGCCTTTTTAGCTTTAAAAGTAGAGCATACTCCTAGTTCACCTTTTGTATATAATACTGCAGCTACCTACATGCTCTCTGCAATTATTCAAAAGGTAACTGGACAAACCCTACTTGAATATTTACAACCTAGAATATTTGTGCCTCTTGGAATTGAAAACCCAACCTGGGAAACCTGTCCAAAGGGTATTAACACAGGTGGCTTTGGCCTTAGCATTAAAACTGAGGATATAGCTAAATTCGGAAAGCTATATTTAGATAAGGGAGTGTATAAGGGCAAGACTCTCATTCCTAAGGATTGGATAGAGAAAGCCACTTCTAAACAAGTTTCTAATGGTACTAGTTTGGATAGTGATTGGGAAAGCGGTTATGGGTATCAATTCTGGAGATGCAAGGTACCTAATGTTTATAGGGCAGACGGTGCCTTTGGTCAATTGGCTGTGATTATGCCAGATCAAGATGCGATCCTTGCTATAACCAGTGGTTCCGGAGATGTAGGTGGCATATTAAATCTGATTTGGGATAAATTAATACCTGCCCTGAGTGAAGGAAGTTTGGAATCAAATAATGAAGCCTTGTCAAATTTAAATAGTAAGCTTGCCCGTCTTCATATTTCACCTCCAAGGTTCGGTGTTAAATCAATAGAGAAAACTGCTATTCAAAGCAGAATATATAAAATAGAAGATAATCAACTTCAAATAGAAAGTATGTCCTTTGAATTTAATGAAGATACCTGTAACTTTAAAATTACTGACAACAGAGGAACCCATGAAATCCTTTGTGGTATAGAAGCTTGGGTATCAAATGAGACAGATATTTTATTAGGGTCACCAAAGGCTTATGCAAGTGGAACCTGGAGGGATGAAAACACCTTTATAATGTCTTGGCTATTCGTAGAGACACCCTTTTGTTATACTTGCACTTGCAGCTTTAGTGGTAGGAGTTTGTTAGTTAAGGTTGATACGAATGTATCCTTGACCCCTATTGATTTACTATTTAAAGGTACCCTCTTATAAATATAAACTATTAAAGATCCACCTGTGCTCAGGTGGATCTTCATTTATAATTTTACTCTGCTAATTTCTTGAATAAGTCACCAAATATTTTGTCTCTATCTAGCTCAGTTGCAGTGCTTATAAAATGCCTTTTTGAATCAAAACTCCAGGTTAAATGATCCGTCAGAATAGGACTATGAACCATGATAGTCGAAACCCATTCTGGATTAATTAGCCATGCTATAGTGACAATATCCCATATTACCTTAGACCAAGCGAAGCCTTTATCTTTATAATTACTAACTATTTCTGTAAGATATGTACCTATTTCACTCTTACCCTTAAGATAATATTCAAGCTCAGGTACCGTTGTTAAAAGATGGGTAGTTACTCTATTACAGGGAAGATGAATTAATGGCACTCCACAATCAAATATAAGACGGGAAGCATGAATATCCTGCATAAGATTAAATTCCATAGTATGTGGATAAGTAATCTCATTCCCACCAAGCCATACTACAACAATCTTTTCTATAATCTTTGGCTCGATCAAAATAGCTGAGGCCACATTTGTTATTGCACCTATAGCAACTACATATAATGGCTCCTCCCCACATGTCATAGCTTTCTTAACTAAATCCCTAGCAGCTTCACTTTCTTGAGGTGTATTACTATCTTTAAGATAATTCCTAGAGCCTCTATAAACAGAGCCTTCTTGTGGTACTTTAAGAAGCTTCAATATCTTCAGTATTTCATCATAACTCTTTTCCATTCCCTCCTCAGGACTCTTAGACCTATCATTAAGAAAAGGTGCTGCATAGATGGCTTCTACTGTCATACTTTCAGGGGATCTTAATGCATAAGCCAAGGCAAACTGGTCATCTACCTCATTATAAGTATCTGTATCTAAAACCATTCTTATTTTTCCCTTAGGTGCCTGAATACGTTCTATAAGTTTTTCAATTGATAATTTGGGAAACTCCATATCTGTACACTCCTTTTACCTCTTATAATTTTACATTCGTTATTTATACTAATTGTAGCAGATTAAAAGTACCCATGATATAATTAAGTGGCTGGATAATATAAGAAAGTGGCTAATTGGGAGGCAATGAGAATAATGGATTGTAGCTTTGATTTCCTCTACTACCTTACTCGTCCTGGGGGTAGCAACATTAACTTTCATAAGCATAAATGCTATGAATTGGTTTATTATATGGCTGGTTCTGGAAAAACTAATATTGGAGGAAAGCCTTATAGCTATGAGCAGAATTCTTTTGCTATCATTGAGCCAAATTCACTCCACGATGAGGAACGTACAAAAGAGACGGAAGTACTATTTATCGGTTTCCAATGTATAGAATGTCCCATTGTATTAAAGAATGGTATCTATAAAGACTACCCCTCTCATGACATATTAAAAATATTACTTTTACTTAAAACCGAATTATTAGGGAAAAACCCTTATTATAAAATTAAGCTTAAAAGTCTTTTGATGGATCTATTTGTAAGTCTAGGAAGGCTGAGTTCCTCAAGTGAAAATCAGGAACTGGATTTATCCCACATTGAACGCTTTATAAGTGAAAATTATACTTTTGATATTAACTATCAAACCCTAGCAGAATTATCAGACTACAGTTACGACAGATTTAGGCATATATTTAAAGAGGTTTATGGACTTTCTCCTCATCAATACCTAATTCAGGTTCGCTTAAAAAGTGCTCACCGAATGCTTTTAGAAACAAGCTACTCCATTACCCGTATTTCGGAGGAGAACTGTTTCGCCAGTCAGTCTCAATTTTGTAGCTTATTCAAGAAGGCATATGGCTGCACCCCTGGAAAACTAAGAAGGTTATAAATAATAGCTACAACCGCTGGTACAGGTACAAAATATGCCATAAAGCCAATAGAAAGAAGTTTGAAATATTGGGGGCTTCCAAAAGTATATAAATGTGGCTTAACTCTTTGGGCTAAAAACTGGAGTGATATGCCACTGAAAAAGCAAGACAAATACGAGAAATGTTTGAAGGAAAAAACAAATGCTTTTTATAGCTCTATGAAAAGCAAGAAAATACATACTCCACTAAAGACGAAACTATTGTTTGTTGTATTTAGGAATCTTATGAATGGTTATTCCCAGGGTAATCCAGACAAAGAATATTGGAAAAATAAAGGTTAACTACAAGGGAAAAGGCCTTGGTGAAAATATTTTAATAAAGTTTGAGGTGAGAGGATCATGGCTATATCAATTGGTGACCAATATGCAAGTAAATATTACAAGACTAGTACTAATAAAGAAGAAGTAAGTTCCTGCTTTAATGAATATAAAAGCCATAATTGTAATGTAGAAATTGCAGAATATGATGACTGTAATTTTATAAGGATTACTAGAAATGGTCTGCTTTCTATATTTGGTTCTATAGATGCCACTATATCTAAGGGGAAAAAGAACTCCTTGATTTCAGTAGCCTTTTATGAGCAAGGATTTATGCATTACTTATATCCTGGGTTATTGTTACTGCTAGTAACCTTAGATTTTTTTCTTCATACGAATTTAGTTAACAGATTCTACATAGCAATAACCTTATTTTTTCTTTGTATCTTTATTTTAGAATATCTTGAAAAGTATTTTTTCATTAGATATTTGAAAACCAATTTAACCTCCTTTAAAAAGATTGGTGCGGGGGAATACTATACCTCCTTAAATGGTTAGTATTTAATAATGTAGTAGTAAAGGTAGGTTTGAAATATTGAAAATGAAAGTAATTTATCATAGGATATATAAAAAGTATATTACCTCCTCTTTATATATCCTGTTCTTTATGTATTCCTGTTTAATGCTATGGGAAGTATTTATTGGTCCTTATCGTAGCTATAATGGAGCTAGAAGATATAATTTTTATCCCTTTAAGACGATTATGCAATTTCTTTTAAATGCTTCAGCTTACAGTTTTCATACAATCTTTATAAATCTTATAGCAAATATAATTACCTTTATCCCCCTTAGGATTTTTTATATCCTTTCTATTTAAAGGAAAACGCAAGTTTATTTCTATATTAATACCTTGTGTACTTATAATAATGGGTCTAGAGATTGGTCAGTATATTTTAAATGTGGGTGTATTAGATATTGATGATGTTATTTTAAATACCCTAGGTTGCATTTTAGGTTTTATAATAAACCAATACATTTATAAAAACAGATGGAAGATATTAAAGGAAGGAGCCCAAAATGGAGAAAAGCCATGAAATACATAGATATATGTTAATCGGATAGAATTTTACGAGATAAATATAATGTATATTCTACATGGTAATTTATATTATAAAAGGAGATATGATTATATTATGAATAAATTTATAGAAATCAAACCTGAAGAATTGGAAAAAAGTACGTTTAGGCTAATAGGTAAGGAATGGATGCTCATTACAGCGGAGAAAGATAGAATTTCTAATGCTAATTTAACAAAATGAGCTGAATTCGACCATCCTCTTTAGGTGGTGGATTGATAGCACTTTCTTTTCTTAGGTTCAATACTCAAAAAAAGAAAAACACATGTTTATTTTTGCTGAAATTACACATACTAATATTAAAGATATAGAAATGTGCAAAAGAAGGTGAAAATTAATGCTTAAAAACAATAGAGGTTATAAATATAGGCTAAAGCCAAACAAAGCTCAGATCATATATCTAGAAAGAGCTTTTGGATGCTGCAGGAAAATGTACAATATCTATGTTGATTTGTTATATACCCAGTTAGAACAACTAAACTTTGTATCTGGGAAAATAGATTATAAGTCTATTGACCTGCCAACTCCGGCTATTATCAAAAAGGAATACGAATATATGAAGGAAATCGATAGCTTAGCTTTTGCGAATCTACAATTAGACTTTCAAGGGGCTATTAAGAAATATAATAGTGATTATGATGGTAAAACCTATAGTAAAAGAGCTGTAAAGCAATCGAAAACAATAAACAGAGTGTTAACATACAAAGACTTAAAGGGCATGCCAAATTTCAAGAGTAAAAAAAGAAATCAAAATTCTTTCTCAACTAATAATCAAGAGAGTACCATGACCATACTAGATGATAATCTTGTTAAGATACCTAAACTAAAGGAGCCCATAAAGTTTGTTAATCATAGAAAACTACCTCAAAATAGTGTAATAAAAGGTGCTACAATTTCAAAGGACTGTAGAAACCATTATTACATAAGCATTTTAGTAGAGTATTATATTGAAGAAAAACAAACACCTTCAAATAATATTTTAGGATTAGACTATTCTCAGAGAAACTTCTATGTTAGTAGTGAGGGTGAAAAAGCCAATTACCCTCATTACTATAGAATCCATGAAGCTAAGCTAAAACTTGAGCAACAAAGACTAAGCAATAAAGTATTAAAATCTAATAACTGGATTAAACAAAAGAATAAGATATCTAAAATCCAAAACAAAATAACAAGGCAAAGATTAGATTGGCTTCATAAAATCTCTTACAAGTTAGCAGAAAACTATGATGCTGTAATAGTAGAGGATATAAACCTAAGAGGACTGGCTCAAACATTAAAATTAGGTAAAAATCTTTCAGATAATGGTTTTGGTATGTTTAGAAACTTACTAAAATACAAATTAGAAGATAGAGGAAAACAATTTATTAAAATAGATAAATGGTATCCTTCTTCTAAAATCTGCAGTAATTGCAGAAATAAGAAAGATACTCTAAAGTTATCAGATAGAGTATATAAGTGTGATTATTGTGGACTTAGCATCGACAGAGATTATAATGCTAGTCTAAATATATGCGAGGTTGGTTCTACCTTGTTAGCTTGGTAAATTTGTCCGCACAAGAGGGCATTACCCAAGAAGCCCCTACCTCTAAGGTGGAGGGTAAGTTCACACCTGAATGTTTTATAGACAGTGAATTTGATATAAAACTATATCCTAAAAAAGATTATCATACACTATATATAGCAGAAATAGAAAAAATTCTTATAAAAGAATAGCTATAAAATAAAAAAAGCAGAGGGTTGCGTTAAACTTTCTGCTTTTTCTATTATTAACATAGATAATATTTGATGTAATATTTATTAAAGCTTAATAAACAAGCGTCATAATTGAGTGAGCAGGAATTAGAAATTCAGATATACCTAAATTTGTTCCTAAATTAAATTGAATTTCCTCATCGGTTCTGTTTAACGCTACAGTAACTATTTCTCCATTCTTATTTTTAAAAGCAACTGCTTCAAGTTTATCAGAAAAAGAACTTAATCCTATTCTATAAGCTCCAGGTCTTACAAATTTACTGAAATGACCAATATAATAATAGGAGCTTTCATAAAACACTTCGTTTATTTTAGTTTCAGCTATTATTGGAGCATCGCAATAATTTCCAACATGATTTGGGCCTCCAATTTCATCAAGGACAATGTTCCAATCTGTCCAAGCTGATGTATAATTTTTCATATCACCCATAATGGCGTGGCCATAGGTTTCACCCTTTGTCCAGGAACCAAGCTTAACTCCAAATTCTACACAACCCTCAGTAAAAATAAGCTTTTTATCCGGGAATTTGTGATGCAGAGCGTCTAAAGCACCAAAATGGTCCCCTGAATACCAGTGAAATGCAGTACCGTAAACATATTTTGAAGCCTCTTCATCAACATATATAACTTTTGAACGGTCATAAGCTCTTTCTTTATTATGATCCCATATCATTATTTTAATATCTGAGAGACCTTCTTTTTGTAATATTGGTCCAAGATAATCTCTTACAAAATCTCTTTCTTCTTCAGCAGTATAAACACATGAATCCCAAGTCTGAGTGGCTTTAGGTTCATTTTGCACAGTTATTCCCCAAATGTTAATTCCTTCGTTTTTATATGCTTTTATGTATTTTGCATAGTATTTTGCCCAAGCTTCCTTGCATTCATCCTTAAGTTTTCCGCCTTCATTCATTTGTCCATTAGTTTTCATCCAAGCTGGAGGACTCCAAGGCGATGCAAATAATATAAAGCCTTCCTCTGAGGCTTCCTGAGCACTTTTAATAAGTGGTATTAAGGACTTTTTATCTCTGTCAATTGAGAATTTTTCAAGGTTATAATCCCCTTCAACTTCATCATAAGCATAATTCTCTGTTGAAAAATCACAACTATTGATATGGGTACGCAAAAAGCTATAGCCGATTCCCTTTTCTAAGCTGAAATAAGCTTCAAGAATTTCTTTCTTTTTATCATCACTCATCTTATCAATAGTAACTGAAGCAGCTTCAGTAAACGCTCCCCCGAATCCTAATATCTCCTGATAAGTAACATCCTCATAAATTTTTAATAGCTTTGCTTCAATTTCATTTTTGTCCTGAGAAAAAAAATGAGGTTCTTGTTTTGTAAGTCTATCCTTTGTGTTTTTGGATGTAATATAAACTTGAATAATGTTATTCATATTCCCCTCCCAATGTCATAATTTATTAATTTATTAATTTATAATAATTATACTCTTAAAGCAGTTAAAATGTTTTATAATAATAATTAGATGTCCTCGGGATAAGTTAAAAACTTTGATATTAGGTTAGATTAGATTTTAAGGGGGTATAAAAATGGAGAAAAGCAAGGAAATAGAAAGCTTTTATGATAGGTATGATGAGTGGCTCAGACTTGAACGGCATAAAGTAGAATTTGAGATTACAAAGAAATACATAGATAAATATGTACCTGCTAACTCAAGGATCCTAGATATAGGTGGTGGACCAGGCAGATATTCTATTTACCTAGCCTCAAAAGGTAATAAAGTAGTACTCCTGGACTTGACTAAAAAGCATATAGAAATTGCAAAAGAGAAAGCCCTTATATATAAGGTATCTCTCGAAGAGTTTATTCATGGTAGCGCATTAGAATTACCAAAGTATAATTTAGGTAAATTCGATGTTATCCTACTAATGGGACCTTTGTACCATCTTACTAAGCTCTCAGATAGAGAAAATGTAGTAAGGGATACAATGGCTCTCTTAAAACCTGGAGGAATACTTATTGCATCCTTTATATCAGCTTATGCACCCTTCCTGGATATTATAAAAAGTAGGCCTGAAGACTTAAACGATGCTAATCAATTACTTAAGTATCTAGAAAATGGTGTAAATTCAGAAGAGGAAGGCTTTACTTCAGCATATTTTATTAAACCCTTAGAGGCTAAAAGCTTTATGAGCCAGTTTAATTTAAAAGAGTTAGCTTTTGCAGGTGTAGAAGGTTTATCATCAATTGTAGAACAAAAAATAAATGAATTACCTCAAAATATATTTGAACAACATATAGAAGCAATTTATAGACTATCAAAAGATCCTAATACCTTTGCAAGTTGTGAACATTATCTATATGTAGGCAGAAAAAAATGATCCCCATTATAATTTCGAAAGGAAGGTAAATTTATTATGGCTCATATATTCAATGAAAATAATTTATCCTTTGAACTTAAACAATCCCCAATACCTGAATTTTCTTTCCACTCAAGCCCAAAATTATCTGAAATATTTAAGTCTAAGCACCTACAGTTTAATGTAAAATCTCTAGATCCCGGAAAATACTCCTATCCTTATTTATAACCATACAGAGAAGCCCTGTAGGTATCTTGATTTATCTACAGTTAATGGAATAGACATTTGTGAATATCCTGATTCGGGCAAAATAAACATTATACCCTACGGTGAGATTTATTGCTCAGAGGACAAAGTGGATTACTTTAAAAATGAAGATAATGTTAGTGAGAAATGGCCGGGTGAAATTATTAGTAGACCTTTGTAATCTTGAAACTGCTTCATTTATTAAACAGGGGAAATAAAAATTCTTTAAAGTTGCCTGTATGGATATACCAACGCACGATTTTGATAGGATATGATTTCTCTGTTTAGTATCTTTCCATCTTTAATATCAATGGCATCCTGCAGAACTGTATTATCTTCTTCCTTAACGATATATGGCAAGTAGGGCAAAATAGAATTTGATATTTCCCAGGTCGCGCTATTCCAAAGTAGTGTAGGCGCATGATCTACTGAATAGTATTTAATCTTACCAATTCTAAAAATAGGATTAGATAATTTTGTTGGGTGTGCAAAGCTGAATCCCATTCCCATTGCACAGCTTATGTCAATCACAAGGCAAGCTTTAGTGAATTTAGGGATATCCTCTTCGTTTATAAAAATAATTGGGCTACTCGCATTCTGCAAAACTCCATTCACGATAATATCTGCAGTTGCTAATTCATCTACAAACAATGTGTTCTGTCCATCATCATTTACAATTTCAATTATACCCTGGCTATCTTTTATAATTTGTCTATACTTGACTCCTGGTATTTTATTTGCAGCTAAAAATGACGGCCTTTGTGTATATACTGATATATCCGTAAAGCCATGCCCTACTAATGCATATATAGCACCTCTGCTTACTGATCCCAAGCTAATAACTATAACCTTTCGCTTTGGTCCGAAGTTACCATCTATTCCTGTCAGTTGCAAAGCATGCTGAACTCCGCAGTATCCAGCCATCTCGTTATTTCTGTTAAATATATGAAGCAGATCACGTTCCCCTTGATAATACATATTTTCCCATGCTATAAGAGTTAGTTTCTTATCTATTCCAATCTGGGCAATAATGCTCTGTTGTACACTGTGTAACCACCCCCATACAAGAGCCCCCTGCTGAATTTCTTCAAAGTCCTCTGCTACCGGTTTTGTAATTAAAATTGCTTTAAATTCTCTAAGCAATTCTTTACGTTCAATTAAGGGATTCCCCGTTAATGTACATATCGTTTCATCATCCATGTCAAAAGGTATACCATAACCTTTTTCAAAAAATAAGTGTTTTCGTACTTCCATAGGTATCTGACTAATATGATCTGGATGAATAGCCACCCTTCTTTCATTTTCCTTCTTTGATGTACCAATTATTGCAATATCCATATTTACTCCTTTCTCATGCATGCTTTTTAAATTAAATTTAACTATGTATTTACTCCCCCATTACAAATTAATAATGCTTAATAAGGCCTTCAACCCATAATAAATGAAAAGTCCAATTAATTTAACAATGAAGTAATTGAATCATTGAAAATTATGTTATTTCGATTATTTGTTATTTACATTTATATATTATGGAAAATTAGAATCTGACAATTCTCAGTGATGAAATGTTTAATTCTGAGGCTTGCTTAAATAATATTGAAGACAAATGTGTGTAAAATCCACTTGTCTATCAGCCAGTTTACGAACTTACCCCTAAGTTTAATACTAACCTATTAGAAGGATTAAGTCAAATTCCCACATATTACTAGCATTTTATATAAAACTTTATTAATTTTTATTTTTACTTTAGAGGAAAAAATCTTTATAATAGTTATAAGTAGAAATATATATTAATCCATATTGAAAGGAGTTCACATATGAAAAAGAAAATCTTTCTATTAGGTATTATGATGATTTTAGGTTTGCTTACACTAACAGGCTGTGTTCCTGGAGATGGAACCTACACACCAACAAGTCCCGCAGGTTTCTTTTGGGGTATTTGGCATGGATGGATGGCACCTATTTCACTTATATTAGGCTTATCTAGAAAAAATATTCGAATTTATGAGGTTATAAATACAGGCTGGCTATACGACTTGGGCTTTTATATTGCTGTTATTAGTGGTTTTGGCGGACTGTCTTTATTTCGCAGAAATAATTCTAAAAAAGAATAAAATAATTATACCCGTAGAATAGGAGAAAAAAGCTATGTTAACGGATAAATTGGATTATAAAAAAGTTTATAAAAACTTATATCTACCAAAGTGTGAGCCAAATCTAATAGATGTTCCCTCAATGAATTTTATTATGGTAGAGGGAAAAGGAAACCCGAATGCTGAAGGGGGAGAATATCAACTAGCAGTTGAGTTATTATATGGATTATCTTATACAATTAAGATGAGCAAAATGGGTAAATTTATACCCACAGGGTATTTTGAATATGTGGTACCTCCCCTAGAAGGCTTGTGGTGGATGAGTGATAACACAATGGATTTTTCAGTCAAGGACAAGTATTGTTGGATTTCAATGATTAGGCAGCCTGAATTTGTTACAGATGAAGTTTTTCAGTGGGCCTGCTGTGAAGTAATTAAAAAGAAACCACTCCTAGATGTTTCTAAAGCAAAACTTGAAACCTTTAGGGAAGGGTTATGTGTTCAAATGATGCATATTGGTCCTTATTCTGATGAACCTAAAACAATTACAATGATTGAAAGCTATATTCAAAGTAATAATTTAAAAGAAGGCAGTTCGTCAGTTCTAGCAAACGGAACCATTAATCATCACCATGAAATTTATCTATCTGACCCTAGAAAAACTGATCCTATAAAAATGAAAACCGTTTTACGCCATCCCGTTGAATATAAATAATAAAAGATTCATGTTCCCTTTTGCATTAGCAGAAGGGATTTTTTCTATACCTAGATTAAGAATTTCTAGATATATATTACATTATCATCGAATAGAATATATAGATTTAGGTGGTGGTGATTGCATGAATAAAAGAGGAATAAGAAAATTATATTTAGGATTTATATTTATCATGCTCAGTTTTAGAATTCAAGGTTTTGATGTTTTACCTGATACCCTGGGTTATTTGTTATTTGCTTCAGGCTTTAATGATCTTGTTTTACATAGCCCACATTTTAGTAAAGCTGCAAAATATAATATTTCTATGTTAATATTGTCCTTATTCTCAATTTATCAAAGTCCTGTCATAAGTGGAGATATCCAATTTAGTCCTTTTGGTATATTCGGTATACCTATATCTATTGCCACCTTTGTATTAAATTTATTAGTTGTGTATAATTTATTTATGGGAATTAAGGATATGGCTGAAAACGGAGGCCAATCTGGTATAGCTGTCGAGTCAAATAAAATATGGAATCAATACAAGTTGTTACAAATTGCAATAGTATCTTCATTTGTCATAATTTTTATACCCTTACTTGCCCTAGTCTATATTATTGTGGTTTTTGTAATAACAATTAAACTTGTCATAACCATAGTAGGCTTCCTAAAAAGGTGCAGTGAATATTTAGGCTAATTTGCTACTAGGAGATGTTAAATTGGAGTAAATAAGCTTCTCTTACAAGTATGCTAATGGTAGAATTGTTTATATAGAGGGGTGGTAATTTGAAAACTGTAGGTGTAGATATAGGTGGTACAACCATAACTGTAGGGATAGTAGTAGATAATAAGTTAATAAAGTCTAAAACCATAATAAATGAATTTATTGGAGCTCCTAATAGAATTATTGACACTATTATTGAAATTATTAAGGAACTAGAAGAACTAAAAAATTTGTCCTTCATAGGCGTGGCTTGTCCCGGAATAGTACAGAATTCAATAATCTATGGCGCTGTTAATTTAGGCTATGATAATTTTGAAATAGCAAAACACCTCACCAAAAAAACCCAGATTCATGCTTTAGCTGAAAATGATGGCACCGCAGCCTTAATAGGAGAAATGTTTTGCGGTAGCTTAACAAACTATAACAATGCTATTTTGTTAACCCTTGGCACAGGAGTTGGAGGGGGAATATGCATCAATAAGAAGCCCTATAAAGGGTCTACTGCATCAGCTGGCGAATTTGGACATACTGTTTACATTAGAAATGGTTATCCCTGCATGTGTGGCAGAAAAGGGTGCTTTGAACAATATGCTTCAACCTCAGCTCTTATAAGACAAATTAGAGAAACCATTTTGGATAATAAGAATTCAATCTTATATAAATATTGCAGCGAAGATTTGAATCAGATTAATGGTAAATTATTTTTTGAAGCTGTTAAGAATGAAGATAAATTTTGTCTAAAAATATTAGACTCCTTCACTACCTGTATTTCCGAGGGAATATATGATTTCATAAATATATTAGATGTTGAAGCCGTTTCAATAGGTGGTGGAATAAGTGATGCAGGTTTAGTGCTTATAGATCCCATAAGAGAAAAAGTAAGGAATTATGGATTAGAAACAAATGTAATAAAAGCAACTTTAGGAAACCTTGCAGGTGTAATTGGTGCTGCAAATCTATATAGATTTCAATAGGAGTGATCCGTTATGTTAATAAGTTTGCTTAAATGATGATGTTTATTGCGAGCTTATTGCAGATGGCGTTCACGTGTCCAAGCCTTGCATGGAAATTTTATTAAAGTTGAAAGGTAAGGAAAGAATTATAGCTGTTTCAGATGGTGGCATTAGCTGTGGAGTTACCTATGCTGATGGCTATATAATCCAAGATGGCTGCTTTATTAAAAATGATGCCGTATATACTAC
>Ga0209125_1001188_pt1 | contig 26063 bp, 25 predicted proteins | sample BarGraIncub1131A_FD_184503 | JGI IMG/M metagenome (GOLD analysis project Ga0209125, IMG submission 184503) | Arctic peat soil microbial communities from Barrow, Alaska - Barrow Graham LP Incubations 11-31A (SPAdes) (version 2) | ecosystem: Environmental > Terrestrial > Soil > Wetlands > Peat... | reverse complement strand
GAACATCCCTACAGAGCTTCACAGGCAAACCTGACAACAGACTAGCTTCACGTTGGATGTATCAAGGGAAATGCTGTCCCAATCAGTATTTCCCTATTTTTAGAAATGAAGTGGTAAACTAATTGAGTGTCAAAACAACAAAAGTGGTAAACTAATTGAGTGTCACTGGTGGTAAACTAATTCAGTATCAAGTGGTAAACTTTTTCATTGACATTCACAAAAGTAACGGTATGCATGAACATGTGCTTCAATCCAGTGGGGTGATTTCATATCCGGAAACGCTTCGGCATAGCTGTAAAGGCTGCAAGGCAGACAGGCAACAAAAACATAGGCCGTCACCGGCTCGCCAATTGCTTCATCAATGACCGTGAGATTTTTTGCAGCCCAATCAACTTCCGTGAGTTCACCCGGCTTGCGTTTAATGCGCAGCGTCGCTTTCTTGGATGCGGCATAAGCATGATACTTATCGTTAAACTGAGAATGCTGGTAAGGAATGACCTGCCCATTTCGGCACTGCTCGCAGTACTCAGCCCAAAGCAGGGAAAGCGTTACACCGGGTTTGGCCAGTTCATTATGAACGTATTCAAAGTCAGGAAGTTTCCTGCCATTGATGCAGGCGCGATCCGGATAAAGAATTGTCTGCATATCCGGATTGGTCAGTTCATCTGGAATCGGCCATTTAATGTCTTTATCCTGTGCCAGCTGCCAAACTTCGGCAACCGTGTTACGTGAGCTACCAGTACTGGTAGCAACACTTGTGGTACTGTAATCCTGGCTTTTCAGCCGGATTATTTCTCGATAATTCACCATAATTATCGACCTCCATAATTGTATTTACACAATTGCTCGTGCATAAAACAATTATAACGCAACTGCACTGGCTCCGGAAACACTGCTCTGAATCATCGGAAACACTGCTCTCAATCATCGGAAAGCATGCACTATTCCATTGGAATACTCACTTTATAAATAGAAACGGCAGGCTATAACATTTTACCTTTAAACAAAACTAATAACATATTAAATAAATATGTTCTTTCTCCTTTAGATAATACAAATATAAAATTAATGCTTATACAAATCATCGAACTAATAAGACTAAACAACACAAGCTCTGGCCAAGTATCAATTGTAAAAAAAAGACGAACTGGATAAACAACGACAACCATTATAACAAAAGTGGTAATATTCACTAGCAGGTTCGGATAAAAAGTATACCATTTAAGTTTTAGATGCCTAGTAGCCATGGGAAGTGAAAATGCTAAATCTCTTACTATAGCAATAACAGAACTTACACCAGCAATTGCATATACACCTAAAGTTGTTTTTTTCAGAAGTACTAAAACTACTACTACATTAATAATTCCACACATAACTATTACGAGTGATTGTAACTTAAGCTTATTAGCTATTGTAAATCCATCATATACAGTACATATACTTCCACTGACGACATAAACCAGGATAGTTAAAATTGATAAAATCTGAAGTTGAGTTGGATTTTGAGTTGGCATCCATAGTTTATAAAAAACATCACCAAACACAAATAAAATTAGAAGCGGTACATTTGAAAAAGCCCCTAATATTTTTATAGACTGCTTTAAAATATTTTTTATTTCATCAAAATCTTTTTTTGCATAAGAAATTGTAATATTAGGAGAAAAAACTGAAGCTAACGTTGCTATGAAAAAAACTATCATATTAGGAACAATTTTTGCAATTGCTAACGTTCCCATAACAGCAGGACTTATATATAAATTGCAGATTAGTAAGTCTAGACCCTCAAGCAATAATTGCCCAAGTTTAGTAACCACATTCCAAATACCAGACGATAATAGTTTTATAACCGCTTTAATATCAAAATTATTGCGTGCTACCTTTATTTCCGGCAAAAGTTTTCTTGTATAATATATATTCCATATAAAACTATAAAGTGTAATTATACATGCAACCAGCCCAATATAATAAATTTTCGTTGGGAAAACAGAAAATAAAGTTATTAAAAGTAAACCCTTAAGAACTGTGGCTTGAATATTAATGAAAGATGATACATACAATTTGTTCCTAACAAAATAACACACATTAAATATAGAAGTTATAAAACTTATAATAAAATTGAGAATAATAAATGCAAAGAGAATTTGTACGTCACTTAACAAATTAGGAGGAACAGTAATAATTTGATTTAAAAACAACACCAATAATATGGATGGTATAAGTAAAATTCCAGCCATGAATATATTGGAAATAATAACTGAACTAAAATATTTATTTGCGCCTTCAAGGTCGTTTTGATGAAAATTTATTGTAATAAACCGACCTGCCATTGAGTTTAGAGCAATAGTCGCAAGTGCAATATAAGTAACAAAATTATTTGCAAGCGATACAAAACCATAGGCTTCTGCTCCAACATTTCTAACTATATATGGAGATAAAAAAAAGCTAATACCAGTTGCAACAAAAAACGATATTATATTTGAGCTTAAATTTATTGCTAATCCTCTTTTAGACATTTATATTCACAACCTTTTCTTTAGTTTAAAGTTCTAAGTTTTCATTCATTGTGAATACTCTATTGTATTGAATATTATTGTTATAGCCCATCCTATAATGTAAAATAAGTTTTTTATTCCTTATTTGATTCTTTTTTGATCACTTCATTTAGAACTTCGCCAAACTGTTCGCCAATATATTCAACAGTATAATTATAATACAACTCTTTAATTACATTGAATTTGATTTTTTTTCCTTTGTTTCTATTACAAAATGTCTCAAATTGATTTATTGTTTCATAAGACAGTCCTTTGCTTTCAAATATATCTATGCACAATGGATACTTTCCTGTATGTTTCAATGTTGGGCAATCATCAAGTTTACAAAAATTCACAATTGGTTTACCTGTACTAATATAATCAAATATTTTACTTGGCATCTGATTTGATATTTTATTGCCAATATTAATAAGTATGTCTGCATTCAACATGGCATTAAGCGCAATATCTAAAGGCATTTTACCATGTATTACTAATCGGTTTTTTAAAATTTCATTGTATTGTTTAACAATTTGCTCAGCTCCTCCTCCTACCACATGTAACACAATATTATCATTTTTTAATTTGGTAAACATATCAAAAATGAACTCTGGGTTTCTTATATTATCATAAAAATAGCCAACAAAAACACAGTTAATAAGATTTTTATCAAAAACAATATCATTGCTAACTTGTTTTAATTCAAGCTTTCTAACATTCGGGAAGTTAATGCATTCCATTTTATATTTATATTTTGATAATTCATTAGTTTTATTTTCTTCATAAATTAAATCAGTAACCAATAGTTTATCAAATTTACTATAGACGTAATTTTCTTCATCCAACATTTCTTTACTATTTTCATTTAAAAATTGTCTATAAGAATGTGGATCTAATTGGTATCCTATTCGTTTGCATGAAACATTTGCTTTTGCTGTTGCTAAAAATGCAACATATGGATTGCTAACAGGAATTATTATATCAATATTTTTTTGTGTTACTATTTTTTCTATATACGCAACATATATTGTTTCACAAATATTTCTTGAAAATAAATAATATTTAAAGGCAGATAACAGTGCTAAAGGGTGTAATACAAGCCCTAACATTTTCCTCATACGATTATATTTTTTTTCATAATATTTTTTCATTAATAAATGGAATCTACTATTTTCTTTATAAAAAAAACGCTCATACTGAATTCCATTAATTGCTTCAGATAATGGAGCATCTATACAATCTGTATTACCTAGTGCTATTATTTCGCAATCATTTTTTTTTAATTCTAACATAACATTCAAAGCTAAGCTAAAATTGGCATCTGTGCTATTATAAGTATTATTTAAAACAAACAATATTTTCAAGTTATGTCTACTCCTTTAACTTTACCATTGTATTAGCTTTTTTTATACATTCTTCTTTGTGGGTATTGGGTCTGCTTTACTGCAAGGTCCATTTCGAGGCTCAATCACTTCAACTTTTCAGCTTTCAGCCTGCTACCTTGTTTGCCTACGCTTAAACTTATCAGTTGCCCAATAAGCTCCAAGGCTAACTACGGGTGGTTGGTCTACCTTACCCGGCGGGATTCGCACCCACTATATGATACGACCTGGCTCGGCCACACTGTCAGGCACCGATCTTCTCTTCCTCCACTTTATATAAGATGCTTGTACATCTTCTCCTGAGGAATTACATCAGCATTGCTACATGGTCCCTCCAAAATTGTATTTTCCTTGTTATTTATTATGCAATCCACTAATTTTAAAAAACTATCAACTGCATTCCGAGCATTCCATGTAGTATTTAATGTATTATATGCTTGTTCACCTAATTTAACTTGTAAATTTTCATCATCTAAAAGTCGTTTTACCTGTAAATGCAAATCACTTATGTCACCATTTTTATATATCAAACCATTTTGTTCATGTTTTAGCAAAAACGGCACAGAGCCAATAGCATGACTTGCCAGGACCGCACAGCCACTATTCATAGATTCATTGAGAACTGCACCCCAACCTTCATTGTAATCACTTGTAAAAAGAAAAATATTTGCATTCTCCATATATTCTCTAACCTTTTCAGGAGCCATTGAACCTAAAAGTGAAACACGTTCTTCAAGACTATTATCTTTTACTAACTTTGCTATTTCACCTTCTAATTCGCCTATTCCAATCATATTTATCTTATAATTATAATTTTCTTTATTTAATTTTATTGCCACTTCAATCACCTTTTCTGGGTGTTTCCATTTCATAAATCGTGCACACCATAAAATCTGCAACGTATGATTTTTCTTTTTATCGAATAATTTCTCTAAATCATAATCTATTACTTGTGGGAAATATCCCCATTTATATGCTTTATTTTTATATGCTCCTATTATTGCAAAATCACTTGCAGTATATCCACTTGCACAAAGCATATACAAGTTCTTATTTCTATATTTGACATGAACATTGTACAGGCTTATCCATACTCGTGGATCTAAGATTCTCCATCGACCTCGTTTGAAAATCCTTTCTGAATATCGGAACGTAAGTTTATTTCTTTTCAACCTTTCTATTGCATATTTTTCTGGAGCAGAACCTATAATTATTACGTCACTATCTATTGACATACATTCTGCAATTTGCTTATTTTCATTGCTATCATACGTTGTAATCACAAATGGATATTCTTTATTCATATCATGATAACCCAAATCGAGTCTTTCTTTAGGAACTTTCTCGGTTGCAACAAACTTGAAATCATCACCTAATTTTTCATACATTGATAAGCAAAAAGGTAGTTGATGGTGATTTAAAAAGTTTGAATAAAAAGTTATTTTCATTCAATTATCTCCTTATATATGCCAAGCATAGTTTCTAAATTGGTTTTCCTATTATGCATTATACTTGCATGTTTTCTCGCATTTTTAGAAAACTTTAATGTCAGACTATCATTTGCAAAGACTTCACAAACATAGTGAGCTAACATGTATGGTGCATCGTGTTGATAGACAAGCCCCTCCACATCATGAGTTAGCATATTTTTGACTCCACCAACATCTGATGTAATTGTTGGTACACCTAAAATCATTGCTTCACCAACTGAATTAGGTGAATTTTCAATTGAAGATGGTGATACAAATACATGAGCCTTCATAAATGCATTACACATTTCTTCTTCATTTAATATGCCCATAAAAGTTACCTTATCCTCTAAATGTTCTCTTTTAATTATTTGCCCAATATATTTTGAGTATGAGGACATTCTCAATTTATCAATTACACTCTCTATTTTCAATGGATTTTTCCCTGTTGTGTATATATGTGCATCTGGATGATTTTTCAAAATTTCTGGCATCGCTTCTAACATAAAGTGAAAACCTTTTAAAGGATAACTGCTCTGGCTGATAAAAATCGAGTATTTTTCGCAAGTTTGAATATCCCAATTATGCTTATAAAATTCATCACGCAATGTTTCGTTGCAAAAATGATATTTTGCATTTGGACTTATTTGTTGAGTGCATGCTTTGTCCCAATCAGTCCTACCAATTATATGTCTAGCCTTTTGTAATGCAATAATTTCAAATTGACCACGTTTAATAAATTTATTTCTCTGTTGTATTAAATTATCTTGCTTAACAAAATCTCTAAAAGTATATTTTTTTTGAATATTATTTGGAACACCTGAAAGATAATGAACTGCACAAACCGAACATAACCCTTGAATATTAATAATAACTTTATCAATTAAATCAAATTTATCACAAACGTTAATCATTGCTAAAGTATGCGGATATTCTGTTCCAAATATGTGTATAATGTCCGGTTTTACTTCAATTAAGATTTGCTCCAAGTATTTTTCAATTTTTGGATTGTAAACAGTTGTTTTCGGACAATCATTTGGAAAAGCATAATAATTAAAATTATCAACTTTTCCATTTATCATAGTGCTTTCTTTTAATAATGGAAATGCAACTGATAATTCTATTTCTTTATCATCAGCCAAGTCATTTGATAAGCCTGTTAGCCATCCTCCGCCCACTTCTGTTATCTTTGATATACTTTTCGCTACTTTGGGTAACATTACATTGCATAACCATAGTATTTTCATTTAATTTTTCCTCCTGCTTATTATCAAAATCAGCTAATATAATTCCCCGAAAAATAATTATACCTATAAACCAATATGGTAGTATCACCACTTGACTAAACATAGTTCCAAATCCAAAAATTATCAGAGAAAATGTAAATGCTGGATAGTTCGCGTAATTTTCTTTTTTCATCTTTAAGAAGTACTTAAACAGGCTAATTAAAAACAGAATATATATATGAATATTCCACTTGAATAGTGGTTCTTCCTTAAATTTGAGTATCGAGTTTCATCTTAGCATAACACTTTAGCACGTAATAATGAAAATTTTGCACGTCCATACATGGTTCGTTTAATCATTTTAAGGCGGTTATTGTTACCTTCGGTGTTTGTCAATATAGTTGTCATCATTTTTCAACTTTTTTATGATACATTACACACACCAATTATAGTATTAGTTATCCAGAGAATTTTCATATAGGTTTGCTCCTCTTCTTGTTGATTTATAACTTTTATTTTGCAAAATATATCCGATTAAAGGTATTACAAAAGCTATCACAAAAAGGAAATCTCCAGTATTTATTGTGGAGAGTATTAAAGCTTGTATTAAACTCAATATCATATAACCATAATATTCCGTATCTCTAAATGGTAAATAAAGTTTCTTGATCACTTGCCTATACATCAAAAATAATGAGCCTATTCCAAATAAACCGTATCTTGCTAAATTATCCAAAATAAATGAGTGACCACCAGTCAAATTTTCTGACAACATCGAACCAAATAAAGGATTTTCAATAAAAGAATTTAATGAAACCATTAATACATCACTTCTATTACCAACATCAGAAGTATTTTCAACCCCATTCAATGTCTGAGATAAATATATTAATCTTTCAGAGAGTGTGTAACTTTTAACATTCTCTGAAAAAAACTTCAATAAAATTATAAGTAATGGTTTTAGAATAACTAATGATACTACTATTAGTATACATAAAATGATGACTTTTTTTCTACTAATATTTTTCGGAAAAGCAAATAATGTTAATGACAGAATAAACATCAAAAGTGCGGTTGCATATTGTGTTGATAAAATATATAATCCAATGATAATAGTTATTAACATCATAAACAAAAAATTTATTTTTTTTTGTTTGTACATACATATTATCATAGGAAATATCAATACAATTGAATATACAGTTGCATACCCTCCAATATTTTTCATATGTAGACTAACTGCATTTATATCCTTAGCATCTGAAACTGTTGCTAAAAACCGAACAGCAAAAGGATTATCTCTTAGTCCAAAATATGAAGTAATCGCAGTTAATAAAAAGGCTAATAAAATTAAATACAATAACCATTTGATATTTTTTCTTTGATTTTCATTTAAGAGGAAAAAGCATATTATTGCTGGTATAAGCATCAATAATTGTTGATAAATAGCAATAAATAAGTTTGTATCTCCTATTACAAATTTACTAAATATGTTCAAAAATACTAAAGGTAGAAATGGAAAGATAAATAGAACATATCTATTTAAACTATCATAACTCTTAAAATAAATAAAAAAATATAATAGAACTATAATGCTCATATAAAATAGTCCCCCACTAATCTGTGCTACATAAGGCATAATTGTTACAGATAAATAACTTATTAAAAGCATAAATAATAATAAACTATATAATTTTGTTGTATTATTTCTCTTTAAATTTTTATATTCCACGAAAACCACCTTTTCTCGACTTTTTTCTTTTATAAAATTATATGATGTCAACTTCTAATTTTGCATCTTTTCCATCTTTTATGCTCTTTCTGAATATTACGTTTCGAAATCACCATCAAAAATCGGCTCTCAGTCAACAGAATTTACAAACTTTATCACAACGTATTATTCAATTTGTTCATCAACTTTAATATTTTTTCCGCCTGAACAATATTATTTTTCTCTTTTAATACAAATTCTTTAGCTAATCTTCCTTTTTCATGCAACTCTTCATTACTCTTCGTTAATATATTTTTAAGTGCCTCTGATAATCCATCAACACTTTCATCTTCAATTAAATACACATGTGAATAATAGTCTTTAGGCATGCCCGGTAGTTTTGTAGTAAGTACCGGTGTGCCTGAAACCATATATTCCATGTTCTTTGATGGAAATGAATACTTTGTATATTCTTCATTAGTTGGTCGAGGATTAATTAATAAAGTTGCTCTTATCTCTTCTTTCATAACATAGTCATTTGTCATAACTCCAAAATACTTAATATTCATATGCTTTTTACAAATGATTTTCAATTCATCTTCAAAGTCCCCATTTCCATAAAAATGCAATTCTGCATTTTTAACTTTTGCAGTTATAAATGCTTGAATAAGATTTTTTATTCCATAGATTTTTTGTAGTCCACCAGCATAGATGCAAATCTTTTTGTCATACTTTGTCGATAAAGTATTTTCAATATTTTTCATATTTATATCTACTTGACCTTCGATTACTATGTATGGCTTATTAAACTTATTAATAAGCTTATTCATATCTTCCGTTAAGAACAAATACGAATCAAAAGATTTAATTAGTTGATTATTTAGCTTAAGCGAAAGATTTCTACTACCTTTATACAAATAAAATGGCACATCAGTAACAATTCCCATGTTATCTCTTTTTAACATTTTTGAAGCACAAAGTGCACCAGCACATACTGAAAGATTTAATACATCACCTATTATGATTACTTCTTTATCTTTCAAACATGAAAAAAATGTATAAAAGAAACTATTTATAAATCCAATAATATTTTTTACTAACGGCAAATTAATAAGTGGTAAATATATATAAATAATATCATTACTAACTTCTTCTTCAAATTCAACAAACACTTTAGGATAATTTGCCTTTGTTATAGGTAAAACTGTAACAGTTTTAACATTGGCTTTATTTTTTACTAATCCTTCAACTAATAATCTATGATATTTCTGTACTTGTTGACCAGGTTTTATAATTGTTTCCTTAAATAATTTATTGTATTTATCTTTAGTACATAAACATGAAGCATAAATAATATTCATTTAAATACCTACCTAATTTCTAACTATTAGTAATTTAAAAACTTTGTGAAACTGCAATAAATAAGCATTAGGGAAATTGAGAAATAGTATTGGAGTGCTAATGCAGATTATAAAATCAACTTTTAATAATTTTGTAACCACTTTACCTTTCGACGAGCTTCTCTGTTAAATCATACCATTAATCTAACTTATTTTTATGATTTATCTGTACAATTCCTTGATGTAATTATAAATTTAAACCCATTATTCTAGTAATATTTTTTAATTATATTGCTTTGACATAAGTTCTAGTCTCTGTTAAATAAATCTCTAGTATAAACTTTATTCCTTACATCTTTAATTTCATCACACATCCTGTTTGTAACTATTACATCAGAAATCTGCTTAAACTCTTTAAAGTCTTTTATTACTCTTGAATTATAAAAGACATCTTCCTCAAGAGCAGGTTCATATACTACAACTTCAATACCCTTAGCTTTGATCCGCTTCATAACACCTTGAATTGAAGATTCTCTGAAGTTGTCAGAATCCGTCTTCATCGTAAGTCTGTGAATTCCTACTATTTTAGGTTTCTTTACCATGATCATATTTGCTATATGATCTTTTCTAGTTCTATTAGCTTCCACGATTGCGGTCATAATACTATTTGGAACATCTTCATAATTAGCCAGTAATTGTTTTGTATCTTTAGGAAGACAGTAACCCCCATAACCAAATGAAGGGTTATTGTAGTGAGTCCCGATCCTTTGATCAAGTCCGATACCCTCAATGATCTGTTTTGTGTCTAGACCTCTAATCTCAGCATAGGTATCCAATTCATTGAAGAATGCCACTCTTAAAGCAAGGTAAGTGTTAGCAAAAAGCTTTATAGCTTCTGCTTCTGTTGAATTGGTTAATAACACTGGTATATTTTTTTTAAGTGCCCCCTGAACAAACAGGTCTGCAAATATCTTACCTCTTTCTGACTGCTCTCCTACAATAATACGTGAAGGATATAAATTATCATACAAAGCGTTGCCTTCTCTTAAAAACTCTGGCGAGAAGATAATATTATTTGTATTAAACTTTTCTCTTGTTTTTTCAGTATATCCAACCGGAACGGTTGATTTTATGACCATCACAGCATCTGGGTTGATGGCTAACACATTAGTAATTACAGATTCAATTGTTCTTGTATTAAAATAATTTTTATATGCATCATAATTCGTAGGTGTAGCAATGATAACAAATTCAGCATCTTTATAAGCTGTGTAGATATTTGTTGTTGCCACCAAATTTATTCTTTTTGTTGCTAAATACGATTCGATTTCAGTATCAATGATAGGAGATTTCTTGTTATTAATCATATCAACTTTTTCCTGGTTAATATCCAGTGCAATAACTTCATTATTCTGAGCCAATAATACTGCATTGGTTAATCCTACATATCCTGTTCCTGATATTGTTATTTTCATAGTTTAACCACCTCTTATTACTTAATTTGTCTAAACTTTCTATAGACTTTCAATACTTTTCTTAGCAATTTTCAGATACGAAAATTCTTCTAATCCTTTTGTTTCTGCAATTATTCTCATATTTTTGTAAATATCAGATTTATTATGTAGTGGTACAATACTATTTTTTATTTCTTCAACCGAATCTCCATATAAAAATTTTACATTACCGCCCAAGTTAATGTGTGTTGTTCCATCCCAGTGCTTAACGATCATCGGAATACCTTGGCCAACGACCTGCTCCCAGAACACAGAATGGCGACCTGGAAATACAACCAAGTCTGCAGCAGCAAAGTAGTTGTAACTATCTTCTGAGAAAATCCACCCAATGTATTGAACTTTTACCCCATCAGCTAAAGTTTTTATTTTATCTCGAAGTTCTTCAACTACTGAACCGAAAACGATTAATTTTACATTTTTTTTGTTAATTTGCTGAACAGCTTGCATTAGAAGTAATGTCTGCTTCTTTGAATTATCTATTTTGCCTCCAGTGATAATAAGAAAATCATCTTTTTCAATGTTATACTTCTCTCTTATCATTTTCCTAACACTTTCATCTTTCGCATCTAATACTTTATCATCATCGGCTCCCATTACTAATAGCTTAATTTTTTCTTTGGGTATTTTATAGATCTTGTTGAGAAAATCAACTCTTGCCGGAAGAACTCCATAGAATTTTTTGGTAAAAGGCTCTATTAAATGAGCACAATATTTCCAAATTATTTTATGAAAAATATTTTTAGATAACCAATTCGTTGCACTATTTGAGAAGTCCGAATGATTATCAACATAAATTTTGACTCTTTTGTTTTCCTTTGCATATCTTGCAATGTGCTTTATATCAAGAAACTGACAGCCATGAATAAAAATGATATCAGGTTTTTCTTTTATTAAATAATTATATGTATTGTGGTTATATATTCGCAATATTTTCGCAATTGAACTAAACTTAGCCCTGTATGGAATCCTCTTTACTGGAATTCCATATTCATTAATATATTCATCTCTTTCTTCTAGTAAACACGGTTGCCCCTTTTCATCATAACTAACCAATGAAGCTAAAATTGAAACTTCATAACCCATTTTTTTATGATATTTGGGAAGCATATTTTCCTGATATGCATAACCATCTATGTAAAAACATGCCAAACAAATATGAATAACTTTCATTTCTCCCTCTATTTATTCCGCTATTTTTTCTATGAACTTATATAGATCATTAAAGAAATATCCATTTCTAAGAATTTTTTCATCGTCCCAATTCCACCAGTTTATTTTTATTAAACTATCTATAATTTCATCTTCAAACCTTTTTCGTATTAGCTTTGCTGGATTCCCTGCCCATATTTCATATGGATTAACATCTTTTGTTAATATAGCTCCCATTCCAATAATAGCTCCATCACCTATAGTTATTCCTGCTTTTATTAGACATTTTTCACCAATCCAGACATCATTACCAATAACTGTATTTTTTTTAGAAATATATTTGTTATTTGAATAATTCTTTCTTAAGCAATTATTTCCTGCATAAAATACAGGTGATGTAGCAACCCAATCTATAGGATGTGCCGCTCCTCCAATTAAACACCCACCAGCTATCGAGCAAAAATTTCCAATTTCAGCGTTAATTACATTACTATCATAACCTACATAAGAATATCTTCCAATACTAGAATTTACAATGTGACACCCTGCCATGATCTTTGATGTCTTGTGAATGTCACTATTTTTAATTGCAGGAATTTGTATCTTTCTAATGAATTTCGCAAAATAATATGCTAAGTTTTCCATTTATCACTTCCTCCAAGTCGTCTCATTCACAATCTTCGCATAACTCTGAATGATCTTAATAACTATCACCCTGACGTTAGTGTCCTAGTACATCATTTTTTAAATAACTATGCAAATTCTAAATTTGTATTTCATCCATTTTGTATTTCCAACGATACACAACAGGCTCGGCATTGACTTCATCCATTTGAGCTGACTCTTTGTCGGCTAAGAAAAGGACATTGCTGGATCTCCCTCGCCTAAGAACGGTACGTGACTCTTTCGATGTCATACCGCTCAAGCATTCGATAACCCCATAAATCTGTGGGCAGCTCTTGTTCGTAGGTACGCAGCTTTTCTCTTGCTGCGTTGTTTAAGTTTTCTAGCTTCAAAGTAGTCTCTATCCAGGTAGGATGTTTGTCCAGCTTTAATGAAATGTGTCTGACAATGGGCGTGTCCCCGGCGTTGTACAATCTGCTGTTCTCTTCCATAAATACCCATTTCCTTGTTTCCATGGTTTTCCAGTATTTTTTTGACAATCCATTTCTTTCCTTTGTTTGGATGTCTCCTTTTGCACCATTTCCACAACATATTCCAGATAATATGGTTGAGATAGTTGAAAGTTTCTTTTGCACAGACCGGTTGGTGATAATTGCACCAACCTTTGATTCTCTGATTTAATTTTCGAATAATCTCTTTTTGCTCCGCCGTTTTATTCGATTTAATTGTCTAACTTATACTTTCAATTATCTTTTTGATTGATTTCTTAGAGGGTGTAATGATAAGTTTCATCTTATGTTTTCTGAAATTCCATCCTAAGAAATCGAATCCATCAGATATATGCGTTATTACCGTTTTTTCCTGAGATAGTTGAAGTCCTCGTTTCAATAAAAAGTCTTCAATAATGCTTTGAATATCTACCAGTGTTTCTTTATCGGTTGCTGTTACAATGAAGTCATCAGCATAACGTATAAAGTTTATTTTCTTGTGATTTTTATGTTTTTTGTCTATCTTACCTTTAGTGTTCATCCAATACTTTTCAGCAATGCATCTTTCTATACCATCCAAAGTCATATTCGCAATCGTCGGTGAGACAGATCCGCCTTGAGGTACGCCGGAATCTGTAGGAAAGAGTTCTTTATTGAATACATAACCAGCCTTCAGAAATTTATTCAGTATAACTTTGTTCATCGGAATATTGTCCATTAACCATTTATGTTGAATAGTATCGAAGCAACTTTTGATATCGCCTTCAAGTACCCAGGAACCCGAATTTTTCATTGCCATAATATTGAAGATATAAGACATCGCGTCATGGGTACTTCGGTATTTTCTAAACCCAAACGATACCTTTTCTCCAGTGGTCTCGGCAATGGGATCTAAACCGAGGAGATGCAGCGACTGCATCGCTCTATCATGCATGGCTGGAATACTTAATGGTCGCTTTTCAATTTTACCGTATTTTTCGATGTATATTCTTTTGAGTGGTTTTGTTTTATAGTTCCGATTACTTAATGTGCTGACGGCTTGCATTTTTTCAATCAGTTTCTGGCTCTTTCCTTTTTCAAATTATGTCAAATATTTTTTTTTTGCATCATTTATCGATTCATGATCTGAAACTAAATTAAACACTTTCTGGGTGCCAATCATACATTTTTAAATTTCATACTTCGTTTAATAATATCTTCACTAATTTCAATATGTATCATTGCAGTTTTCTCAATTGTATATTCTCTTATTTTTTCAAGGTTTTTCTGAGACATTCTTAAATTCAAGCTTCCACTCGATAATACCATGTTGATTTTTTCAGCTAACTTTTTTTCATTATCAACTGGTACAATAAATCCATTCTCATAATCTTCAATGAGTTCAACTCCTGCAACACACTTATTTGTTGTTACAACAGGTAATCCACAAGCCATTGCCTCATTAATCACTAATCCCCATATATCCTCTCGAGTAGGAAGCACAAAAAGATCTGCTGCTTTATAGTAATCAAAAATTTTCTCTTTAGAAAGATATCCTTTTATCTCAACATTTTCAAGATTATTGTCTATAATATATTTTTTGTATTCTTTTTCTTCCTCTCCTCCACCGATGATAATCAAATAACTCTTTTTTTGTACTAATAGCCACGATTTTAAAAGAATATCAAATCCCTTTCTATGAGCAAATTGTCCTATACTTAAAACTATTTTTATTTCTTCTGGCAATCCAACTTTTTTCCTAAAATATTTTTTTTCTTCAACCGATAACGGATCCTTCAATATATCCTCTTTTGATAAACCAGTAAAATTATGTCTATATATATGTCTATCTTTTGCTCCATAAAACGAAAAATATTTTTCTGCAGCATCACTTCCCGCAAGACAGGCTGTAGCTCTAGTAATGAAGAATCTCTTGATTATCAATTTTATAATATTTTTGTTAATAAATGCGCCATCACAATTAATTGCATATGGTACTTTTTTTGAAATACATTTAATCATAAGTTTCATTGATATGAAAGTACTATAATCATATATAAATACTGCCTTAAATTGATTTAAATTCTTAACTAAATCATTATACTTCTTAATAGCCGCTTCATTTTGCAAAACATAAAAAGTACTTTCTTTATCTGATAAAAACCAATCTTTGCTTCTGTTTTTATCATCTATTCTCTCAAAAAAAATAGTTGTATTGTATTTTTTTTCAAATTCCTTGAAAACTTTAACTCGATATGGTGCTGGAAAAATAGATAAAATTAATATATTTTTCATTCTCTCTTTCCTTCTACGCTATACACTATCTAAGAACTCCTGCGTATTATTCATATATATTGCAAACCTTTCTAAATCTATATCATTTTTATTCCGCCAATTATTTTTTTTTAATTTATCTACTGTAATTGTATCAAATCTTATTCTAATAAGCCTGGCTGGATTTCCTGCCCAAATTTCATATGGGTTAACACTCTTCGTTAATACACCACCCATACCAATAACCGCACCATTACCTATAGTTATTCCCGCCTTTATAAGACATTTTTCGCCAATCCAGACATCATTACCAATAATAGTTTTTTTCCAATTTAAATATTCATTGGTTGAAAAATTCTTTTTCAAGCAATTATTACCAGCATGAAAAACTGGCGAGGTAGAAATCCAATCCACCGGGTGTGAAGCTCCTCCAATTGAACACCCACCTGCTATCGAGCAAAAATTTCCAATCTCGGTGTTATTTACGTTACTATCATAACCTACATAAGAATATCTTCCAATATTAGAATTTACGATATGACACCCTGCCATGATCTTTGATGTTTTGTGTATAACACTATTTTTTATTGCAGCAATTTGTATCTTTCTCATTAATTCAGCAAAATAATATGCTAATTTCTCCATTTTTTACTTCCTCCAAGTCGTCTCATTCACAATCTTCGCATAACTCTGAATGATTTTGATGACTTTCACGCTAACGTTGGTATCCTGGTAGTCTTCTGGCATGGCGGTTTCTTCTTTGTTGTCGTGCATGGCAACGGCTAAATCCAGAGCCTGCTCCACATCATGTCCTGTGATCCCGCCGATGACCACGGTGCCTTTGTCCAGAACTTCCGGGCGTTCGGTGGAGGTGCGTATAAGCACTCCAGGAAAATCATGTATTGCGGATTCTTCGGACAAGGTACCGCTATCAGACAGCACACAATAGGCATTCTTTTGAAGCTTATTGTAGTCGAAAAAGCCAAAGGGTTTCATGCTTTGGACCAAGGGGTGGAAGGTGAAGCTCCGTTTTTCAATGATATTCTTACTCCGAGGATGGGTGGAGTAAATCACCGGCATCTGGTATTTTTCAGCGATGTTATTAATAGCGGTCATGAGACCCATGAAGTGATTTTCGTTATCAATGTTTTCTTCCCGATGGGCTGAAACCAAGATATATTCTTTTGCATTAAGCTTCAGTTCCTTGAGAACCTGACTTTTTTCGATGCGTTCTTTATGATCCCTGATGACTTCAGGCATAGGGGAACCGGTTACGAACATGGTTTTCCCGTCATTCCCTTCGGATAGAAGATAACGACGGGAATGTTCCGTATAGGGTAGATTGATATCAGAGATAGTATCCACAATCCGACGGTTAATCATTTCAGGAACATTCCAATCCCAGCAACGGTTTCCGGCTTCCATATGAAAAATGGGAATTTTTAAACGTTTAGCGCTGATAGCAGACAGTGCAGAGTTAGTATCTCCTAGGATCAAAACTGCATCTGGTTGCTCCTGTTCAATGATGCCATAGGATTTTGCAATGATGTTTCCCATAGTTTCACCCAGGTTTTTGCCTACGCTGTCCAAATAGTGATCTGGTGCTCTAAGACCAAGGTCGTCAAAAAAGACCTGATTTAAAGTATAATCCCAGTTTTGTCCTGTATGAACCAAAATATGATTAAAGTACTGGTCGGCTTTTTTGATGACCGCAGAAAGCCGTATAATTTCAGGTCGTGTTCCCAGAATGGTGACAAGTTTTAATTTTTGCATTGGATCTCCTTTATTACACTTCAAGATAATAGGTGTCAGGTTTTTCCGGAACAAAGGATTCATTCGCCCACATAATCGTAACCATATCCTCATCGCCCAGGTTTTGGATATTATGGGTGTATCCGGTGGGGATATCAATGACTTCAAGCTTTTCTCCTGTTACAACATAGTCAATGACATCTGCCTCATCGATTTTTCGAAAGCGGATAATCCCCTGGCCTTTGACCACCAGGAATTTTTCGTTTTTGGTATGGTGCCAATGGTTGCCTTTGGTAATTCCGGGCTTTGAAATATTCACCGACACCTGTCCCCGGTCCGGGGTTCGGATAAACTCAGTGAAGCTTCCACGATTGTCGATGTTCATCTTTAGTGGATAGGCAAACTGATCTTTAGGTAAGTAGCTTAAATAAGTGCTGTAAAGTTTGCTTGTAAAGGGATCTGCCATATTAGGAATACTCAAATCCTGTCGGCTTTCTTTAAAGGCAATCAACAAATCCGCAATGTCACCCAAATAAATTGTATAAACAGTCGGAACTGCATAGTAGCTATCTTTTTTGTTAGCTTTGCCCTTAAGTGCGTTAATGAGTTCTTCGACGAGATCGTCAATGTAAATCAAGTTCATTTCGGTTTTTCTGTCGTTTATCTGAATGGGTCGATCACTGGCAATATTGTCACAAAAGGTTGCAACGGCGCTGTTATAATTTGGTCGGCACCATTTCCCAAAGACGTTGGGGAAACGGTAGATATAAACAGGGGCTTTCGTTTCTTTTTCATATGCAATCATCAAGTCTTCTCCTGCCTTTTTACTTTGTCCATAAGGGTTATCCAATATAGCTTGGGTAGACGAGGCGATCATGATGGGGCTTGTATTCTTATGTTGCTTCAGAGTTTCCAGAAGGGTTGAGGTGAAACCAAAATTTCCCTTCATATACTCCTCCTGGTTTTGAGGACGATTAACCCCGGCAAGGTGAAAGATAAATTCGGCTTCCTTGCAGTAGGCATCCAGTGTCTCGTTGTCGGTATCCAGGTCGTATTCCAGAATCTCAGTATAACCCTGATTGTTCAGTTCCGCAATGAGGTTTTTTCCAATGAAGCCTTTGGCTCCGGTCACAAGGATCTTCATGTCACTTACTCTCCCAGGCTTTGATTTCATCTTTTATGTACTGGAGGGTCAGCAGCTTTTCTTTGACGCCTGCCACATCCAGCTGATGGGTGTTATTGGAGTTGTATTCTTCAAGCCCGACGCAGTCTTCACAGCCTTCACTGTAAAATTTGTCATAGTTAAGATCCCGTGTATCCGCAGGAACCCGGTAAAAATCTCCCATGTCCTGGGCAACCGCTGCTTCTTCCTGGGTCAGAAGGGTTTCATACATTTTTTCACCATGGCGGATGCCAATGTGTTTAATAGGATTATCGCCATTAAAGAGTTCTTTCACCGCTTGAGCAAGATCGCCCACAGTACAGGCTGGCGATTTTTGCACCATAATATCTCCGGGTTGCGCATTTTCAAATGAAAAAAGAACTAGCTCTACTGCTTCTTCAAGACTCATGATGAATCGCGTCATCAAAGGTTCTGTAACAGTTAAAGGACTTCCTGCTTTAATTTGTTCAATAAATAAAGGAATTACTGATCCCCGGGAACACATAACATTTCCATAACGGGTTCCAGTAATCAGAGTTTCTGAAGTATTACGAGATTTTGCAATAAAGACTTTTTCCATCATGGCTTTGGAGGTACCCATGGCATTGACTGGATAAGCTGCCTTGTCTGTGGATAGGCAGATTACTTTTTTTACCCCGGCGTCAATGGCGGCATTTAACACATTGTCAGTTCCGATTATATTGGTCTTCACTGCTTCTATAGGAAAGAATTCGCAGCTGGGGACCTGTTTGAGAGCTGCGGCATGGAAAAGATAGTCAACACCGTTCATAGCATCCCTAAGACTGTTTCGATCTCGAACATTTCCTAAATAGAATTTAATTTTGTTGTTATTAAAAATTCTTCGCATATCATCCTGCTTTTTTTCATCACGCGAAAAAATACGTATTTCTTTGATCTGTGTTTCTAAAAATCGATTGAGTACAGCGTTCCCAAAAGAACCCGTGCCACCTGTAATAAGTAGTATTTTATTTTTGAACATATTGGTTCCTTTCAACAGTATTTTCTATTATTTTTAATATTTCCTTCGTCCCGGATTTTCTAGAAATATTATTTAAAATATAATTTCGACCATTTTTTCCCATTCGTCTACAAAGAGTTTCATCTTGATACAATTTTAATATTGCATCTTTAAATCCTATTACATCATCACTTTCAGAGAAAAGACCAATCTCTTCATTTTTGATTATTTTTTCCATTTCACTATTTTTGTCAAAAGAGGCCAAAATCGGGCGTTGTGCAGACATAATACTCCACGTTTTACTTGGCATTGCACTGCTTCCAAAGCCTTTTTTACATGCTACCACACATACGTCACCCAAACTATAAACATAAGAAACTGTAGAATACGGTTGTATCGGTAAAAAAATCAAATTATCAAGATCCATTGCCAACGCCATCTTTTTATACTCTTGTTCTTGAAACCCAGTTCCGAAAATCACAAATCTAATCTTTGTAAAATCAAGCAGCAGTTTTGCTACTTCTAATATCACTTCAATATTCTGCGCAAAACCAAGATTGCCAGCATATACAACATAAAACAGTTCTCTATTTAAATTATATTGTTCAAATAGAATATTCTTTGATTTATCAATTGGTACTACTGCCGTTTCATCAACCCAATTGTATACAATATTAATTTTTTCTTCTGGAACGCCTTTATTAATTATATTTTGTTTAAAATCTTCCGAAATTACAATAATTTGATCAACATTTTTATAAGTAAATTGTTCTATTCTTTTTCCGAATTTATATGAAAGAGATTTTTTACTAGTTATCCCTGTATTAACAAGTGAATCAGGGAAAATATCTTGAAGATTATATACTACCGGCACTTTTTTTATTTTCCTTAGCAAACCGCCCATTAATCCATTTGTTGGTGGCGTACTTGCCAAGAAAATAACATCTGTTTTGAAAAACAAACTTTTGAAAAACAATACAAAATTTAAACAAAAATACCTAATTGCTCTAAAAACAGTACTTTTTCTTTCATTTGGGAGCCAAAAACGGTGAATTTTCAGTCTACCCTCCATTAGTTTTTCTTTTTTTATTTTTTTATATTCTTTTGTTACTGACTTGCTCACACCTCGTGTTGGAACTGGTGTAAATACATCTACTTTATGTCCAGCTTCCACCAATGCTTCGCAGATATTAGAGAATAAATATAAACTCGCGGCAATTTCTGGTTCAAAATAAGCACTTAAAATCATAATTTTCATTAAAACACCAATCAAATTATAATAAAATTTATTTTATTTAATGCTTTTTCGCAACTTTTTATAACTTCTTCTCTGTCCTGTCCTTTAGCAATCACAAACCCAACTCGGTCGTTTGAACCTTTAATCACTCCAACCTCTTCTCCTACTTTTTTTGTGAAAGTAATCTCTTGAATCCCCATAACTCTTCGTGACCCTTCTATACCCTGGATTTCTTTTAGTATTCCAGATTTTGTCTCAAAATAACGTATTGCTGAGCATTTATCAAACTTTTTCTTAATATCCGATTTTATTCCAAGAGCAATCTTTATTGATGCTTCTACCATATCAACACCTGTAGAGAGAGGAACTAAACTTGTAGTAATATTATCTCCACCCAACCGAGCCCCTATTTCGACTATTTTACAACCTTCTTTGGTCACCATTACCTCTGCATGTGATGGACCAAATTTAATACCAATCGCGTTTATTGTATTAATCGTAATCTCTTTTATTTTTTCTTGAACTTTTGTCGAGTGTTGGCTTGGTTGAGTATGCCCCATTTCTACAAAATATGGCGACCCTGTTGTTATTTTATCTGTAATTGCAATAATCTCTGTAATACCATCTACTGTTAATGCTTCTACACTAACTTCTTGACCAACCATATATTCTTCGACAAGAATTGTACCATCACTAGAAAAATTTAAACTATAATTATATGCATCTTTGATTTCATTTTTATTTTTCACTAGTTTAATCCCACGACTACCTGAATTATCAGAAGGTTTTACAATAAATTCACCTTTAAACTTATTTGCAACTTCAATATATGATTCATAACTTTTAATTTTAAAAAACATTGGTATCGCAACATTATGTTCTTCTAAACATTCACGCATCTTAACCTTGTTAGTTGCCCTGATAGCAGTTTCCTCACTAATTCCAATAATACCCAATTCTTTAGCTACCTTTGCCACGGTCCGCATAGGCTTATCACTTGCCAATGTCATAATTCCATCAATATTATATTCTAAAGCTGCGTTTAGAACTTTATCAGTATCAATGGTACTTATTTCCAATGAAACATCAGCATATTTAAGACCAACAGCATTCTTGTCCAGATCCAATACAATAACGTTTAGACCCATTTCCTTGGCTTTAATAATCGCTGGTAATTGGAGAATGCTTGCCCCTAGAATCATAAAATTCATTTGTTTCAAACTAGCTCTCCTCATCAATGATACTCATCAGAACCACATCATGGTACATTCCGCTTCGGTACCAGTGCTTTCTTAGAATTCCTTCTTCATGATAACCGCATTTTTCAAACATTTTTTGTGATGCAAGATTATATTCAAAAATGTTAGCACTCATTTTATGTATGTTCAAATAATTAAAACAAAATTTCGTATATAATCGTATTGTTTCTGTGCCAAAACCTTTACTCCGGTCTTCTTTTTCGCCAAGATATGTATGAATATATGTAAATCTATTAATAGGGTCATAAGCGGTATTTCCTACAAGGCCAATGATTTTTTTCGTAGTTTTTTCTTCGATCAGAAAAGTTTTATTTTCCTGATCCATTGCTCGATTTTTAAACCAAATTTCATGTTCATACCTAGATATTGGAAATCTCGTACCAATCATTTCCTTTAATTCTGGTTCATTTACCCACTTTAAAATCAAATCCGAAAACTTATCGTCTAATGCAATAAGATTAATACGTTCACCACTTATCATTGCTTGCCTTCCTCTTAAATCTTAAGTTTTAATAAAAATACTATCGTTTTTCAGTACCGACTTCATAGTTTTTATGATTATTTTACAATCTAAAACAAATGAGCAGTGTTTTACATAATAAACATCATTTTTAAATTTTTCTTTTGAAACTATTGAATTACGATAATATGCCTGACTATAGCCTGTAATCCCTGGCCGAATTTCTAACTTTCTCACTTCAATATCCGTATAAGAATTTTTAGCTTCAGGCAAGTCCGGTCTTGGACCTATAAAGCTCATATCACCTTTAAGAATATTTAGAAGCTGTGGTGTCTCATCGATACTGGTTTTTCTTATGAATTTTCCAATCTTCGTTAATCTGGGATCATTCTCTGCATTAAAAGTTGATCCATCTTCATTTCTTACATCAGGTGCATTGATCTTCATTGAGCGAAATTTATACATTTTAAATATTTTTCCACCCTTGCCTAAACGGGGTGCATTATAAAATACGGAACCTCTGTCTGAAAAATAAATGATCGGAGCTATAAAAACAAATAGGACCATAAAAAATGGTAGCCCAATGATCGTCAATAAAACATCGCAACATCTTTTTCCAAATTTTTCGTATAACATTTCGGCCTTCCTTTGACAATATTTTTCATATTCTCTGCTACATATGCTACTTCTTCATCTGTCAGACAAGTATGCAGTGGTAATGTAATTTCATTTTTATACATGGCATAAGCATTGGGGTAGTCTTCCATTTTAAAGCCTAAATTTTTATAAGCCGTATGCAATGGCAGTGGTTTATAATGAACGTTGGTGACAATGCCATGTTTTGCCATTTTCATAATGACCTCATTACGCTGGATGCTATTTTTTCCCATCAGTCTGACTAAATAGAGGTGACCACTGGATGAGGAGTCTTCGCCTTCGTGCTGAAGCGTTTGAATGTCTAAATTTTCAAACACTTGATTGTACCTGCCAATAATTTCTTTTCGTCGCTTTAAAAGCTCAGGATAGCGTTTTAACTGTCCAAGTCCAAGAGATGCCTGCATATCGGTCATATTACATTTGTAGGCTGGGCTCAGGACATCGTATTCCCAGGCACCTAACTGATTCTTCGAAAAAGCATCCTTGGATTGACCATGAAGGGAACTAAGCATAAATTCTTCGTAGATCGTATTATCATTTATTCCTTTTAATGGGTTCCAAGTAATGGCACCACCTTCGGCGGTGGTCAAATTTTTTACTGCGTGGAAAGAAAAACTGGTAAAATCAGCAATTTCTCCGCTTATTTTGCCTTTATATGTTGCGCCTAATGAATGGGCTGCATCGGCCAAAACGAGGACTCTCCCCAACGCTTCCTGATGCAGGCCGGTTGCTGAAAAAAGAGCTTTTTTTGATTCAACTATGTCGAAGATTCGGTCATAATCGCAAAGCACCCCACCTAAATCCACGGTGATAATAGCCTTGGTTTTAGGAGTAATCGCTTTTTCAAGTTGATCATAATCCATAAAGAATGAATCCTTCGCTGTATCCACCAATATGATCTTTGCGCCTACATGGTGGATCACGCTGGCAGAAGCTGTGTAGGTATAGGCAGTTGTAATAACTTCATCTCCTGCGCCAATTTCAAAAAGGCGAAGGATTGATTCCATACAGTCAGTGGCAGAGTTTAGACAAACGGCTCTTTCGGTCTTACAATACTTTGCAACCATATCACCGAGCTTTTTTGTTTTTGGTCCTGTGGTGATCCAACCTGAACGAAGGGTATCCACAACTTCTGCAATATCTTCTTCTCGTATATCTGGTGAGCAGAAGGGTATATTCATTTTTTTTTCATTCATAATCTAACCTTATCCTTTTTTTTTAGGGTATCTGATTCTTTGGTTTGGAAGCTTGCAAAGCTCCTCTATTATCTATTATTTCGGTTTATTTAATGCTATGGGTTCCGGACTTGTCATACAAGCCACTACAGTTATAATAAAAACTATTTTTTGGCACCTTTTTTCGATTCTTCCATCTATACAGTATACCAGATGAAAGGAGGTGACACAATGCCAGTAACTACTGAATTTCTAAGTAATAAACTCCAGGTTCGTTCGAACTACGGTTTGGTGGATGGGAAGGAAACGATTAAGTCAAAAATTTATTCAAACCTGAAAGCATCCGCCATTGATGATGATATCTACACTGTGGCTCAGGCTCTTGCAAGTATGCAGGAACCCACCATGGAAGAAGTCATTAAAATTGAAACTACCCTATTGATTCCAAGCGTTTAACCTGAACAAAATCTAAGAGAAAGGAGGTAACCTTTATGCCAGAAATTAAAGCAACCATGGCGTTTCGCCGGGCGGATGGTAAAAATTCCACCATTACCGTTTCCGATGCGGATGCCAGCTTGACAGCAGCGGCGGTAAACACGGCCATGGATCTGATCCTCGCAAAAAATGTGTTCGCACCTGAAGCTTCGGATTTTAAAGAAAAGGTAAGTGGTAAACTCATCAGTACCACAACCCAGGACTTTGCAATGACAATCGTATAGCAACCCCAAATTAATGACAATTTTAAAGGACAATATGAAGAACCAGTGTTAACATCTGGTTCTTTTTTTAATAACAGTTTAACATACTTTTGATGAATTTCAAAGAAAATAGCACTATTTTTTGATGGAATAACTATTTTTTAATACAAAATTGAAAATAATACATTTAAACGGTTGCATTTATTCGAAAAGTGTATATAATAGAAACAGAACTATCGTTCTAATAATTTTTTCAGAGGAGGGTTGTTATGAATCACAACGACATACTGTTTTTGGTCCGAGGTGCTAAGCTAAAGGAGCTCGAGTGTGAATTGGCGTTAATTAAAGGGTTTCGTCCTTTAATTATAAGCTTCAGTTACAAGTATTGCTTTAATAAGTATGAGTTCGAAGATTATTTAAATGAAGGGGTTTTGGTTATTCTGAAATGTATTGCGTCTTACGAGGAAGAGTTGGGGGTACCTTTTGCCGGGTATTTGAAAAAAGAATTATTCTATAATTATGTGGCTCGTGCCAAGAAGCACCAGAATCTTTCATCCCTGGATGCAACCCTTCCCAATGGGACCTCAAACCTGCTGGAAGTGCTGGCGGATGATACCGTGGCGATTGAAGGTGATTTTGTGCATCGGGAGGATTTAAAAGCGCTGTTTGCGTATTTACCGTTGTTAAGGGAGCGGCGGCGTTGGATTATTGAGGAACATTATTTTAAGAAGCAAAGCTTTATCGCCATTAGTGTGAAAATGGGCGTAACCTCCAATAGTCTGGTAAAGCTTCACCGCCGTGCCATTCAGGATTTGAGAACCCATTTTGGGTTGGATTTGGTGAATTGATGAATTATTAAAACTATAATATTGTAGGGGCGGGTAGTACCCGCCCGAAACGTTGGTATGAAAGCATTAGGTTGCGGGCGATTGATATCGCCCCTACATTTTAGGATTCGGTTTTCAGATCTTGGGCCATTTTGACATAGCGCCTTTTT
>Ga0209125_1001187_pt1 | contig 26071 bp, 27 predicted proteins | sample BarGraIncub1131A_FD_184503 | JGI IMG/M metagenome (GOLD analysis project Ga0209125, IMG submission 184503) | Arctic peat soil microbial communities from Barrow, Alaska - Barrow Graham LP Incubations 11-31A (SPAdes) (version 2) | ecosystem: Environmental > Terrestrial > Soil > Wetlands > Peat... | reverse complement strand
CGGAGGCACCTGCCTGGTCGGCTTTAAAGGCCTGCTTGTCTGCGCCGGGGCGTGACTGGTCAGACGCGCGGGGCAGATTGATCTGCTCTTTTTTGGGCTGTTCGGCATCCCAGAATGGCTTGAACTCGGAGTCCTTACCCTTTCTGGGCATTTCCGCCTTGTTTCTTTTCGGTCCAACACTTTTATTTTTCATCCCTCATACTTAAATGGAAACGGGCCTCCTGTCAACAGTCGAATTGCCGCCTAGTGGGGTACTTGCGCCGGAAGGCTTTGAGGGTAGACTTGAGCCTTGAGAAAACCTTAATCTTGTCCCACCGATCTTTCTTCTGACAATAAACGACTGAGTACCTTACGACTACTGAACCAACAAAAAAAACTGTTATCCGCCGATACAGTCGGATAACGACGGATAAAGACCAGGGCTTGGGATAAGGCATAGGGCTCTTTCGGTTGTACTTCATATGAGTGGATTGGTTGATGGAAACTCTAACAAGGAGGTGGGTGATGACCGGAATTCTGAGAGGTAGTCTGCTGCTCGCTGCCCTGACAGTTCTGGTTGTCGCAGCGCTCTCCGCCAGGGAGGTAAGGACCATGCCAGAGATGAAGATGACTAGCCCCGCGTTTGTCCACACCAAGGCGATCCCGAGTAAATACAGCTGCAACGGGGATGACCTGAATCCGCCGCTCTCCATCGAGGGGGTCCCCCTGGAGGCGAAGTCGCTGGCGCTAGTCATGGACGACCCGGACGCGCCCGCCGGGGTCTGGGTGCACTGGGTGCTCTGGAACATTGACCCCCAAACGACCCGGATAGACCAGGGAAGCGTCCCCGCCGGCGCCCGGCAGGGGGTGAACAGCTGGGAGCGTACCGGTTACGGCGGTCCCTGTCCACCGTCGGGGACCCACCGCTATTACTTCCGCCTCTTCGCACTGAAGGAGCGGCTGGAACTCCCCTCCTCGGCGACGCGCAAGGATCTGGACCGGGCCATGCAGGGTAAGATCCTGGCGCGCTGCGAACTGCTCGGTCTCTATGCCCGGAAGTGACCGGAGAGCCGATCATCCTTGATTTTCCGCGTCGTTTTAGCTACTATGTCCCGCTATGAGAAAATTGACCAAACAGATCATGATAGGTGACGTTCGGATCGGCGGCGGGGCTCCCTGCGCGGTTCAGTCCATGTGTTCCACCGACACCAGGGATGCCGCGGCGACCCTGGCCCAGATCGGGCGTCTCGCCGACGCCGGGTGCGAAATCGCGCGCTGCGCGGTTCCCGACCTGGATGCGGCGCTCGCCCTTGCCGCCATCAAGGCGGGAAGCAGGCTGCCGATCATCGCGGACATCCATTTCGATTACAAGCTGGCGCTCAGCGCCCTTGAGTCCGGCGTGGACGGTCTGAGGCTCAACCCGGGCAACATCGGCGAGCGCTGGAAGGTGGCCGAGGTGGTGCGAGCCGCCTCCGAGCGCCGCGTGCCGATCCGGATCGGCGTGAATGGCGGCTCGCTGGAAAAAGAACTGCTGGCAAAGTACGGTCATCCGACCCCCGAGGCCATGGTGGAATCGGCACTCGGTCACGTCCGGATCCTGGAGGATCTCGGCTACGACCAGATCAAGGTCTCCATCAAGGTTTCCGACGTGGTGCGCACCCTGGAGGCGTACCGCCTCCTCTCCCAAGCCATCGACTACCCACTCCATATCGGCGTCACCGAGGCGGGCACCACCTTGACCGGGGCCGTCAAGTCCTCCGTCGGGCTCGGGATCCTGCTCTACCAGGGGATCGGGGACACCATGCGGGTCTCCCTTACCGGCGATCCGGTGGACGAGGTGCGGGTCGCCTACGACATACTGAAGTCGCTGGGCCTCAGGAATCGCGGGATCAACTTCGTTTCCTGTCCCACCTGCGGAAGATGCCAAATCGATCTCATCCCGGTGGCCGAGGAGGTGGAGCGCCGTCTGGCCGATCTCGACACCAACATCACCGTGGCGGTGATGGGGTGCGCGGTGAACGGGCCGGGAGAGGCGCGCGAGGCGGACTTCGGCATCGCCGGCGGGAAGGGCGAGGGGCTTCTTTTCAAGAACGGCGAGATAATCAGGAAAGTCCCCGAAGGCGAACTCGCCGACGCGCTGGTGGAAGAAGTACGGAAAGCGGCCCAGGAAAAACAAATCTGAAAGGCTCGCACACGGATTAAACGGACTCTTTCGAGAGCGAATAAAGGCAGGTAAAACAGGATCGTTTGGGTTTTAACCAAAAGCTTGCCTGGGTTATCTGCTTTTATGCGCAGTCAATAACATCCGTCCCATCCGCGTGCCGCCTTTGACCTTAACGCCATTGAAATAAACCAAGAAAGAATTCACGAGGTCGATCGAACTATGCGCTATTCCCAGTACTTTATCCCGACCGTCAAGGAGACCCCTTCCGACGCGGAGGTGATCTCCCACCAGCTGATGCTCCGCTCCGGCATGATCAGAAAACTCGCCGCCGGCATCTACAACTACCTCCCCATGGGGCTTCGCGCCATCAGGAAGGTGGAGGCGATCGTGCGGGAGGAGATGAACCGGGCTGGCGCCATCGAGATGCTGATGCCCTCGGTGCAGCCGGCCGAACTCTGGAAGGAGTCCGGACGCTGGGACTTCTACGGCAAGGAACTGCTCCGCTTCAAGGACAGGAAGGACGCCGAGTTCTGCATGGGACCCACCCACGAGGAGGTCGTGACCGACCTGATCCGCAAGGAGGTCAGGAGCTACCGCCAGCTACCGATCAACCTGTACCAGATCCAGGGAAAATTCCGCGACGAGATCCGCCCGCGCTTCGGCCTGATGCGCGGCCGGGAGTTCATCATGAAGGACGCCTACTCCTTCGACGTGAACGAGGCGGGCGCCGACGTCTCCTACGCCAAGATGTACAAGGCGTACCGGAGGATCTTCGATCGCTGCGGCCTCAAGTACCGCGCGGTGGAGGCGGATACCGGGAGCATCGGCGGCACCTTCTCCCACGAGTTCATGGTGCTGGCCGATTCCGGCGAGGACGCCATCGTCTCCTGCTCCGCCTGCGAGTACGCGGCAAACATGGAGAAGGCCGAGACCCGCAGGAGTGCGGCCGGCGAGCACGCCGACCCGCGCCCGCTGGAGCGGGTCACGACTCCCGCCCAGAAGAGCGTCGAGGAGGTCGCCGCGTTCCTCGGGGTGAACAGCTCCCAGGTCGTGAAGACCCTGGTGCTCCTCGCCGACAACGAGCCGGTGGTGGCCCTTTTGCGCGGCGATTACGACCTGAACGAAATCAAGCTGAAGAACCACCTGGGGGTGGCCGAGCTGGAGATGGCGGGCGACGACGTGGTGCTCGCGGTTACCGGAGCGCCGACCGGCTTCGCGGGTCCCGTGGGACTGCTCGGCAAGGTGAGGGTCGTGGCCGATCTCTCCCTGGAGGGGATGCGCAACTTCGTCACCGGAGCCAACGCGGCCGACACCCACCTGAAGAACGTGAACCTGGAGCGGGACTTCAGCGTCACCGGCTTCGTCGACATCAGGAACGTGGTGGTGGGAGACTCCTGCCCGCGCTGCGAGGGCGGCGCGCTGGAGATCTGGCGCGGCATCGAGGTCGGGCACGTTTTCAAGCTCGGCACCAAATATTCCAAGTCGCTGCACGCGACCTACCTGGACGCGGACGGCAAGGAGCAGATCATCTACATGGGCTGCTACGGCATCGGGATCGGCCGCACCGTCGCCGCCTGCATCGAGCAGAACCACGACGAGAACGGCATCATCTTCCCGATCCCCATCGCTCCCTTCCAGTGCATCATCTCGGCTCTCTCCGCCAAAGACGACAGCGTGAAGGACGCTTCAGAGGCGATCTACCAGGAACTCCTGGATGCCGGCATCGAGGTGCTCTTGGACGACCGCGACGAGCGCCCCGGCTTCAAGTTCAAGGACGCCGACCTGATCGGCATACCGCTACGCATCGTGGTCGGCGCCAAGAACCTGGTGGACGGCCGCGTCGAATTGAAGGACAGGAAGAGCGGCGAAGTGGAACTGCTCCCCATAGCCGAGGCCGTGGAAAAGGTAAAGGCAACGGTCAAGGCCGCCTTGCAGGCATAAACAGGCGGAAAGATAATAGAACGCGGATGCAAATCTGATCGAGCGGATCCACGCGGATTTAAGACTTGAAAAGTTTTAAACCAAGCCTTGGGCGAATCCGATTGTATCCGCTCGATCCGCGTCATCCGCGTTCCATTGCAGTTGATTCTGCCTTGTTTTTTATTGATAAAGGATAGACCTATGACCAGAGAAGAAGCAGTCAGGAAGATCATCTTTGCCATGGACGTGAAGGAGTTCAGCGATGTCCAGTACTGGGCGGAGCTCCTCGCCGGGCAGGTCGGCATGTTCAAGGTCGGCAAGCAGCTCTACACCGCCTGCGGTCCCGCCGCGGTCCGGATGATCCAGAAGTGCGGTGGCGAGGTGTTCCTTGATCTCAAATACCACGACATCCCGAACACCGTCGCCATGGCGACCCTGGAGGCCGCGAACCTCGGGGTGAAACTGTGCGACCTGCACGCCATGGGCGGCCTGGAGATGATGAGCACGACCATGGAGACGCTGGACAAGAACTTTAGCCATGCCGAGCGCCCACGCGTGCTTGCCATCACCGTGCTCACCTCCTCCAACGAAGAGACCCTGCGCGGCATCGGGATCAATATCTCCGTTCCCGAGATGGTGGTAAAGCTTGCCAAGCTGGCGAAGCAGGCCGGCGTCGACGGCGTGGTCGCCTCCCCGCAGGAAGTCGGGTTGATCCGCGAGGCGTGCGGCAAGGATTTCCTGGTGGTGACCCCCGGCGTGCGTCCCTCCTTCGCCGCGGTAAACGACCAGAAGCGGATCATGACCCCCGCCGACGCGGTAAAGGCGGGAGCCGACTACCTGGTGATAGGGCGTCCCATCGCTGCTGCGGAAAGCCCGGTAAAAGCAGCGCAAGCCATTGTGGAAGAGATCGTCAAAGGCTGACAAAGGTTCACAACCTCGCCCACGTATTAAACGGAAAAACCATGGATAGAGGCAGATAAACCCGGCAGCCTTTGGTTTACCCAAGAAAGCTTTTGAGATATCCGCCTTTAACCGCTCGTTACCGTCCAATCCGTGTGCGAGCTTTTGATTTTGCTCCAGGAGATATATGCAACCCAAGGAAGATATCATCTACGGCCTCAACCCCGTCATGGAAGCCCTGCGCGGCTCCCGGCAGATCTACGAGCTGTTCATCGCCGGCTCCACCTCTGACAAGCGGATGGAAAAACTCCTCAAACTCGCCGCCGATCGCAAGGTGCCGGTCCGCCAGCGTGAGAAAGCGGATCTGACCCGGCTTTGCGGTATTGATCATCACCAGGGGGTTGCCCTAAAGGTGGAGCCCTTTCCCTACGCCGAACTGGAGGATATTTTGGAGGGGATGCAGGGGACCAGCGACGGGCTCATTCTGGTGCTGGACAGCGTGCAGGACCCGCATAACCTCGGGGCGCTGATCAGGAGCGCCGCCTGCGCGGGTGCCCACGCCGTGGTCATTCCCAAGGACCGGGCGGCGGGTGTCACGGCGGCGGCCGAGAAGGCGTCAGCGGGCGCCACGGAGACCATTCCGGTTGTGCAGGTGGTCAACATCGCCAAGGCGCTGGAGGATCTGAAGGCGGCCGGTTTCTGGATCTTCGGAGCGGACGGCGCCGCCAGGCGCACTATGTACGAGCAGGACCTGAGCGGTCCGGTAGTGCTGGTGATAGGCGGGGAGGGCGGCGGCGGCATCAGGCCGCTGGTCCGCAAGGGGTGCGACCAGGTCGTCTCCATCCCGATGCAGGGCGGCGTCAACTCGCTAAACGCCTCCGTTGCCGGCGGGATACTCCTCTTCGAAGTGGTGCGTCAGAGAATGACCGGGAAAAAAGCTTAAGGCAGGAGAATATTTCTGTTGACTCCCTAAGCAAGAATCTGTATAAAGATAAGTCTACTCGATGTCGCGGGGTGGAGCAGTCTGGTAGCTCGTCGGGCTCATAACCCGAAGGTCACAGGTTCAAATCCTGTCCCCGCAACCAAAACATTATAAGGACTTAGGCTTAATCGCCTAGGTCCTTTTTTGTTAGTACTGACGCAGATATTGACGCAGGTTGCAATCATGCAGTTAGAAGCATAGTTGACCTAGATAGTTCCCCTCCATACCGCATACCACTGTGAAGCCATAGTGTAACCCAATCCTAAATATTACAGTGCCTTATGTAGATCCTAGAATATATCGCATCAAATAATCCGTAGTATCCCTTCAATAATATCTCCCGCCTTTCCAGTCCCATACCCCTTATAATCACTAGTGGAAAATCAACGTTGTTGGTTAGTTAGGCTGTAAGGCATAGGTAGGTCTGCTCTGGAGGGTTGTCTGCTATCCAGTGGCTAATGTGGAGGTCTGGATATGATCTTAGACCCATCGGACACTACAGAACATTTTGTATGAAGCCACAAAACGTTCCTCCGTGATCCGAGCCCTAAAAACAGCGTAGCTGATTGATATGTAACTATTATCAGGTGGCAGTTATGACGTGGAATTGATGCATTAAGCGTCAACGATGTGCCAAAGGTGGTGTAAGTGTCTGATATTATTATGTACTCCTAGGGTGGATAACCCGTTGCTCGGATGTGTTGTAATAATATCGGTTAGTTATGTGTGTAGGTAACTATATGTGGTCGCTAGCGAGGGAGAGGCTGTTAACATGCCTGTGTATGCCCCAAATGATGCTCGGCTCTTGAAAATTGTCCTATGTATGATTTAACAGTATAGATTATAGCTACTTTAACGCATGGGTAAGGAGCGAATATGATATGAGAAAAATAATAGAAAGTTATTTCAAGTGTAAATACAAGTCATATCTCTACTCTGTGGGTGAAGAAGGAATTATATCCGATTATGATAAACAGTCCTTAGAATCCAGTTTAACATTCAAGGAAAAGGCTGTGCTGAGGATCTGCGAAAGCCATTGTAAAACTGATATTATTTCCAAAATATCATTGACCAATAAATTGTTGAAGCATGGACCGTTATACATATTGGGTGGAACAGGTCAATATTGTAATTTGTCCATACTCTTCGATGGTCTCAAGAAAGTAGAAGGACCATCTAAGATTGCAAATTTTCACTATGTGCCTATCCTTATAAAGGAATCTGAAAATATACATAGTGATGACAAGTGCTTATTGGCACTATTTGGATTAATTGTAGCTGCCATCCAGGGCCGACAACCGCAAGAAGGAATTTTTATACACGGCCATCAGTTCAAAACTACCCATATAAAGTTAAATTCGACTGATCGTAAGTCACATCATGCCATCAAAGAAATAAAGGCTATATACCAGGGAGTGAGCACTCCACCATTGATTCTTAACAGTCATTGCCATATTTGCGAATTTCAACAGCGCTGCCATCACCAAGCAACAACTGAAGACAATCTAAGCCTGCTGCATGGCATGACAGAAAAGCAGATTGTTAAGTATAATCGTAGAGGGATACTCACGGTTGCCCAGCTTTCTCATATTTACCGTGCTAGAAGAAAACCATCTCGGGACATAACGCCGCAACACGATTTCGCTTTGCAGGCATTAGCTATTCGTGATAACCGAATCTTCGTTGCGGAATTGCCAACACTTGTACGTGAACCTGTACGAATATATCTCGACATAGAAGGGGTTCCTGAGCGTAATTTTGACTATTTGGTAGGTGCCCTTATATGCACTCAAGATTCAGAGAGCTATTATTCATTCTGGGCAGATGATCAGTCCAAAGAGACAACATCTTTTGATTGTTTTCTTGATATTGTAAATACTTTAGATAAGTTTCATGTGTTCCATTATGGCGCCTACGAAGTTAATTTCATCAAGCGAATACGAGCAAGAATTGATAGAGACGTGATTATAGATAAAATACTTGTTAATTCAACAAACGTTATTGCTCTAATTTATGGTCGCATATATTTTCCAGTATACTCGAATAGTCTCAAACATATAGCGCGACTATTAGGATACTCTTGGGCGGATGATCAAGCTTCAGGGATAAACAGCATCGTTTGGAGGCATGACTGGGAGAAAACGTTAAACCCTATTACCAAGCAACGAATTATAACCTATAACAGTGACGATTGCGCTGCTCTGAAGCTGGTAACAGACTTTATTTTTTCTGTTGGGACTGAAGACAAGGCAAAGGTTGTGGGGTCGAGTAGTACCACTGATTTAAATATATCTAACTTAGGAGATATTAAGCCATCATTTAGCCGACCCGACTGGCGAACTCCTAAATTCGTTACAGCAGATTTGGACTACGTTAATCGCTGCTCTTATTTCGATTACCAAAGAGATAAGATACATGTGCGTACTAACAAAAATATTGCAAAGCTATGTATAAAAAAGGATAGGCATCCTAAATGGCTTAAAGCTACAAAGCGAACAGAACTAGACTGTTATAATTGCCCATATTGTGGATCCACTAAAATCATAAAATGCCGTGAAGGTATAAGACGCCGTAAGTGTCTAGATTTAAAGATAACGGAGAATGGTGTCAAACGTGTTGTAAGTGAATTTTCATCCTATAAGTATCGGTGTGGTGAATGCAATAAAGAGTTTTTTGCTGAACAATATATGAAGATGTTCAAATACGGGCATTCTCTTAAAAGTTGGGCAATGTATGAATACGTGGCACATCGAATCAGTTTTCAGAATTTAGAGGGAACCTTTCGAGATCTTTTCAACCTACCGATATACTACACGCATTTATCGGTTATTAAACGTATCATGGCAAATTATTATAGGGAGACAATTGAAGGCATCAGGAGAAGGCTGGTAGCTGGTTCGATACTTCATGCTGATGAAACTCAAGTTCATCTTCAGAAGGGAAAGGGATATGTATGGGCTTTTACTAACCTTGATGCGGTATTGTATGTGTACACAAAATCGAGAGACGGTAGTTTTTTGAATGACTTGTTCGCTGGCTTTTCAGGTGTATTAATTTCGGACTTTTATGCTGTTTATGAATGGCCACATTGTGCTCAGCAGAAATGTTTGATCCACTTGATCAGGGATTTGAATAGCGATCTGTTGCAAAATCCATTTGACGAGGAGTTCAAAACACTGGTGGCAGACTTCGGTTTCTTGCTACGAAGAATAATAGCTACTGTGGATCGATATGGACTAAAACAACGTCACTTAGCGAAGCATCGGCAAGAAGTTGACGCATTCATGACAAATTTAGAAAAGCAATGTTATAGTTCTGTAACTACCCAAAGTGTTCAGACTCGCATAATCCGAAACAAAGGCAGTCTTTTTACGTTCTTGGATTACGATGGGGTGCCTTGGAATAACAACAATGCAGAACATGCCATCAAGCGATTTGCTCATTATCGTGAAGTTACTGATGGCCACACAACTGAAAATGGCCTTTCGGATTATTTAGTCCTTTTGAGTATTAGACAGACTTGCGAATATAGAGGGATAAATTTTTTTAAATTTTTACTATCAGGCGAAATTGATATTGGAGTATATGTTGAACGAAGTACACGAAGAGCGCAACCCGTGACTGGTGAAGTGACTTTGCTTGAACAAGCTTTCTTCGATAAAACATTGAGGACTCATAGGGATTGATTAAGGAAGCTATTGCGGAGGTGCTAGGTTGTCGATGCTATTGTCTGGTCTGGTATGAGGTGTCAGCCAGTATGTCTTGGTGGTCCCTGATGTATTGCAGGTTAGGCTCATGCTATAGTGGTTGTGTAGGGTTGCCTGGTGGTCGTGTGGTTCTGCTATAGGGCCGTAATGGTACTCTGAATGGTCGTGCCGGTGTACCCCTTGATTGGTGGTCTGGTCTGGAGGGTAGGGGGCGGCAGTATTAGATGCGGCTTATCTTGGTCTGTGTGGTGGAGCGGTGGCGATCCTGTGAGGTTTGAGAATATAGCTGGTGGCAATAAAGAGGGCTGGCCGCAATGGTTAGCTCTTTTTTTGTCAGGTGCGAAAAAAGGCTTGACGGTGCCAAAGTCAGCATGTATGTTGCAAGGCATGAAGACGAAGTCAGCAGGTAGGCAAGACACACTTAGCGTGGCAAGGGGGACATGTGAAGACTTCAGTATATCTAAATGAAGCTGCAGAGGAACGTTTCAAAAAGATTAAAGCGATCAATCCAAGCTACAACGTATCAGAGGCAGCAGACGCAGGTTTAAAGCTTGAAGAGGCTAGAATAGATACTCAGCTTACAGGTATGGAGGAACAGATTGCAATCAATGGAACTGATGCACGAGGTGAGTTCTATGGAACAAAAGCTAAGTTCGTTGGCAGAAAGTTGGCACATGAGCAGGTCAGACAAGTAGGGATAGAGTCGTATGAATATGAGATTTTATATCTAACAAAAAAAGGAAAGTATCTATTGCAATTTATAACTGAAGATCAGAGCGACGGTGAACAAGTATTCACATATAAAATATGTAATTCATTGAAGGAGTTACAGGCGATAGCGTCACCAGTGGTTCTGACTAAAGCTGGGAGTACTGAATGTGAGTTTTTGGAGGAGCTAGACATATAGAAACGTGAGGAGGTAGGGGCTTATATGTAATCGGTACATAATAAGCAAAAGCCCCAAGGAACTGTTTGCGGCAGTCCAAAGGGGCATGGTCAATGATACCGGCGGGGCAGCACTAACCGTTGTCAGTATAGGGCATATGGTCCTAGAAGGCAACATTAAATGGAGATTAGTAATGAGCGCAAGTGAAATGGTGCAGGTAAGCAAGGCTGATCGGGACAAGTGGTTGGCAAGGGACCTCAAGTCGCAGATGTCTGGACGTAGGGCAGCTATCAAGACAGCTATCCTCGCTGACAAGGCAAGGAAGGCAGGTATCACCGTATCAAAGGAAGAGATCGACAACAAGATAGCCGAACAGGATGCCAAGAAGGTAACCGAGGCAGCACCGGTATCTGCAGCAGCTCTGGCAACCGAAGCTGAAGTTGCACCGGCATCCAAAGCTGACCCAGTAGTGGTTGACGAACCTGAAGAGGAAGCAGATGCAGCTTAGGGGCTACTGTTAGGGTTGGAATATAGTCAGCCCTTGAGGGTCAAACCTTGAGGGCTCTTTACGAACATGTAAGTTTAACAATATAAGGGAAAGTTTTGTGAGAATAGTAACTGAGTTGTCAGAGGATCTTGTTGTTGCCATGCACGTCAATATGACGAAAGACGAGAAGCTATTGATTGAGGACTTCAAAAAGTATGTTTGTATGATTATTTGGCATTTCGCTTTAACGGTGGAAGACAGTAAGCAGTTTGGTGAGCATACTGGTGCGGTAAAGGATTTGTTGGGTGAATAAAAAGATTGGGTAAAAGCAACAGAGTACGGATATGATACCTTGGAAGAGCACAACAAGGCAGTCCAAGAAATAAGAGAATTACATGAAATGTAGTTGAGCTAACTACAGTCTGAAGATTAGAAAGAAAGCAATTATGTAATTTAGGACTGGTAGAAGTAACTAAGAGGTGTCATATGCTTAAAGGTGTATGGCACCTTTTAGTCTTAATAGTGTGCTGATATATGATGTGGAGTTGATATGTATATAAAGAATGACTCAGAGTACGATAACTCAAGATTTATAAACTATAACAGGTGGAGTAATGCTAAAGAAGTTGATGCACTAGTAACGGTGTTAGTTGCTAATATTAAGAGTAGGAAAAAAGCAAGTTATAAAAATGTACTGAAGGTATTGATGTTGGACTTATATCAATCATATGTTTCAGACCCGGAGCAGTATATTGGGTACATCAGGGATATGGCTTATTACAATTTTAAAGTTCATATTGGTGATAATGACAGATATGTTGTAAATTCACACATTGCATATGTATGTTTAGTCGGAGCAATCGACATGCTTGCAAAACTTGAGTATGTAAGCAGTAAGACCGGACAGCATTTTGCAAATGAGGAGTTAGGTGATAACGGTTTTCTGTCTAAAATGAGAGCAACGGCTAAGCTTGCATCATTGTGGAAGGAGTATGGTTTTACCACTGATATGATACATAGGTTCCGACAGGAAGAAGTAATTACGCTGAAAGACAAACCCGTTGAGATTACTTCTAAAGATAAATATACCGGAAAGGACAAAAAAATAAAGATAAAGAATGTTATAGGCTATTCAGATACCAACGAAACCAAACGCATGAGAGATGTTGTGCAACGTTACAATAAGCAGATGGATGATACGCATATTGATTGTGATGCTGAGTGTATTTCTGATGCTGATATAAATAAAGTTATTTGCATGCTCAAGGAATACAAGAATGAACCTGTGATACGTGTCGATCTGTCGAGCAATAACGTGTACCGTGTATTCAATAATAGGAGCTTTGAACAAGGTGGACGTTTCTATGGCGCATGGTGGATTGGTTGCCCGAGTGTATTAAGAAAATACATTACTATTAATGGTGAACCCACTGTAGAGTTAGATTATTCTGGTATACATATACATCTATTGTATGCCATGAAGGGTATCAACTATGCTAAACGTAAGGAAGACGCTTATGCTCTTGAAGATGGTATCCCTGATCGTGACTTGAATAAATTGATATTGTTGACTGCGTTGAATGCCGAAACTGTAGAAGGTGCTAGGGACTCTGTGTATGACCAATTACGCAAGGAAAATAGACTTAAGCTGTATAAATTCAATCGTAGTAAAACTCCTATCATGGAAAAAATAGCGTTGCTTAAGTTGAAACACTCCGAGATAGATAAGTATATCGCGTCTGGTGAAGGTATTAAACTACAATACCTTGATTCTTGTGTCATAGAAAAACTGATTATGTACGGTATGGAGTCAGATATTCCACTATTGACAGTGCATGATTCGGTTATATGCCAAGCGAAATACTCTGTACTTGTAAAAGATAAAATGTGGCAGTGTTACTCTGATATGTTGAATACTCAACTAAAGTGTAATATTAAATACACTAAATTCGTACCTCATGCTCGTAGTGTGATTAAGGTATTGCCTACATACAATAACCAACATAAACCACCGTACAATTATACTGCTTATGATCAATTGTATCAGCGTTATATGATATCACCTGAGATGATAACTAACATTCTGAAACCAGATGATATCATTAAGATAAGTGATGATTCTAGGACTAATAAATGCACTGGTAGGTGTAAACACAGTGTAAGGGTATCCAACTATAAGAACAGCAAGAATAACTATCTTGGAACTATTAAGGTCAAACTCAAGTATTCACTTGGAATTACAGGTTAGGTCGTAGCGTACTCCTGTAAGGTAATAGCCCTATAGAATTGGTATTATGGATATAAGGTAATGTCACTGTAGGGGGATTGTAACTGGGATCCATATTGTAACGGGTATATGATATATCCTGGCACAGTCCGTATACCATAAGGAGTGGTCGTGCTCCGGGTATGTTGTAGTGGGGTGGCCTGGACTCCTATAAAGCAAAAGGATTCGCCGTAAGTCCTCTGATCATTGAGTTTTACCTTTTCCGAGGGGCTGGCTGGCGAGGCGGACGCTGGCTTCTCGTGCTGATCCTTTTTTATAAGTAAGTGTCACTATAATACCCAACTCCACCATATAGGCACAGGATGGCTATTCTGGTTACTCATATCCTAAAGGCAGGCAATTGGTCACGGTAAGGGTAAAAGACCGTCTGGTTGCCCTAATATGGTTGCCCCTGTATGGCCCATGTGAATATACTTTCATGCTTAACGGTTCTATGCTATACCTCTGACTCCCCATCGTCCTCCTTCAGAAGCACCATCTGTAATGACGTGTACTATGCCTCCTAAGGAAATTGTTGGTCCGCAGAAGATTGCTTTCAGGGTAACTCGACTTTGCAAGAGAGCAAGAGTTAAGGGTGAGTTTCTGCGTATAGAATAGAGTTAATTCACTATACACACAATCAATAGGAGTATGTCTAATAAGCTATGGATACCAATGTATACAATAAATATGCTTTTCTTAAATGCGAAAAAGACCTAGAAGCTGTAATCCTTCAAGAGAACATAAACGCCTTTGCTTCAATAATCAATAAAGATTTGTATCTAGTCGCAGGGAAGCCACCAGATCAAAATATACGTTTCCAATCACAATCCTGTTTTGATTTATTCTGTATTCATATTTTTGAGCTGTTAGCCGAGTGTCCCATAAGATTGCCAAGTGTAGCATTACATATGTCGTTGTTCTCTGGTTCAAGATGGTTAGTTGAGAGGCATAAGCACGCTTGGGATGCTTCAGAATTCATCGAAGCATATGAAAAACTTGACGTATGGCTTAAGGAAAAACCTCAATTCTCTTTTTGGTGTGGTGATATTTCAAAGCAAATTGAATTTGCTTTATCACGCAGAGGGATATTAAGATTTGCACAATTGTTAACTAAGCATAACCTGTTTAGGCTTACTGGTGTTCTAAGTGAATTGCTTGAAATATGTAATAAGGCTGGAAATAATATTAAAGAAGAAGAGGTGTTGTATCTCTTAGACCCATTTACCGAAGAGTTAAAGACTAACCGTTTAATTTATCATTCGTCCTATCTGGTAGAAATGTTACACGACTACTTTGCCTCATTGAATGATTTTATAGTTTTGTTTAACACGCCGTCAAGTAACTTATCAGACTGGAAATATTTAGAAGATATGTCTTCTGATGTGTTTAAATATATGTTCCGCGGAGCCATAAGGTTTGCCTCTGGATATAATAGGAGTCACTATGATTTATTGAAACCGACAACTACTGTACATTTGAAAGGGTTCTACTAACTACATTAGCCCTGGAATGGTGACTGTGAGTTGTATCACAATAAATAATAGGAGTTTAAATGAATAGTAACACTTTTGTCGAGAGGTACTTCCATAGTCAAGATGAAATGGTCGATATTCGCGTTAAAGAACAACGTGATATAAATTCGTTATTTACATATCTGGAAAATCTTCACTCGCTATCAGATAAAATGAAAAGTAAATTTAATACCATGATTGCTATTTATCCAGAGTTTAAGCTGTTGCGGATTATAAGAAATTATTTTCATCATGTCAATGATGTCAATGAAATAAGAATGTTTGTAAATATTCAGCCAGATGTTTCACCATATCATATCGAACATATCATAATTCCTAGGAGAGTTTGGGCCGAAGCTGTATCTGGTTTTATAGATAAAAATACCGTTCCCATAACTGATAAGAGATTTGCAACTCGGCAAAGATATATTGACAAAGAGATTGACTCTATCTTAAATATTTGTGATTGTGTTGATATCTTGCGTAATCCTAAATCATTTTGTCAGCCATTACTTTTAAGCTGTGACGGGGTTGTTATCGAATTAGGATTTGATTTGTTCAAGTTTGTTTACAATATTTCGAATATCATTGCCGATACTTGTAGAAATATACCAGAACTTGCTTCTAAAAAGGTAATAAATGACCTAGATGAAGGTTACCGAAAAGATAACAATATTCCTAAATACGATTTGATGATTAATTCCGGTGCTAAATGTATCTTGACAACGCAAGGTTATATTTTCCCAAATACCATTGAAAAGACTATATAAGCATGGAGATATCAGTGACAGTGAGAGCCAACAGTATTATTAAAATGAAGCTGTATTTTTTTGTACTAATCATTTCTATATTTACTTTGAGTAACCAATCTGAAACTTGGGCCTCTGATCTCATAAAGTTGAACCTGGAATCTAAATATCGGTTGGAAATACCTAAATCATGGAAGCTCCATGATGAGAATACAAAGAAGGCATTAACGAGGAAGACTGACTCAATATTTAGTGCTGCGAACATAAAGCAAAATGCTGGTGAAAGTAGAATACTTGTCGCAGCTAACAAGTATTCAGGAAACCTTACCATCGCAACAGCAAGATTAAGTGTTAGAGATGCAAAAACCTTGTCGCAAAGCGATTTAAAACAAATGTCACAGAATGATATAAATGAAATGTCAGAAGGCACGGAAGCTGATTTACAAAAAACATCGGATGCTGTGGGGGGGCATGTTCGCACAAAACTGATAAGCATAAATAGAATATTAATAAACAATTATTTCTGTATTAGTACAGAGTTGAGTAAGAACTATAATGGTAAAAAAACAATGCGAAATATAACTGATTTGTACTTCTTGGGTGACCGATACGTTGAATTGACAGTCTCATATAATCAAGCAGCGTCAGAAACGTATAAATCTATAGTGAATAAAATTGGAAATTCACTAACTATAAACTAAAGTGGACTTTAAATAATGCTGTTTTGATAAAAGTAACAGAGGATTTCATCTAATTTAAGTCCCACATACTTTTTGACGTTGTAGATATTATAAAGTTAGAATTCAGAATGATAAGAATGCTAGGAGTGTGTGTATAGGTGAGATGGATGTCTAAGATCTTGAAACAGGAACCCCGGGGTCTAAATACAGCAGGCACGTTGCTATAAGAGGGTCTGAGCCATAATCGGTTCAGGCCCTTTTTGTTTGTCTTCAGTAGCGTCAATTCGACTCACATTGTAACATCCTCCGAATGATACCAATCTAAAATATCTAACATCTGGCATATAGATGATGGCGCCTCAACAATACCTATAGAGCCCGCTTGCGCCGTAAAAGCTTGCAAATAGCTAAGTCGATACTGAAAAGAGCCTTAGTGGCTAAATATGGGAGCATTAGCATCATTGTGTGAATGTGCTTTCATTTGTCTATCATTCATGATATAAGCCTTTTGGATTTTTCATACAGAAAGGAGGTAACTATTGATGAGAGGAGTTTTAGTTACTGTTGCAGCTGCTATTGTGTTTATTATGGCCGGTACTCAATATGCTGATGCTGGCCAAGGTAAGTCTCGGTCTACCTCAGATGCTCAAATCAAGAAGACACTTATCGCTGAGTCTATAGCGCAGTACCCCGGAAACTGCCCCTGCCCTTATAACTCTGCAAGCAATGGTTCGAGTTGTGGGAGGCGTAGTGCCTATAGTAGGCGAGGTGGGTATGCACCCCTTTGCTATGATAAAGACATAACTCGTGACATGATTAGAGAATGGCGTGAGAATCATACAAGTCATTAAACCTTAATGAAGGCAAGGAGGATTTCGTGATAAAAATCCACATATTAATTGTCACAGTATTATCCTTTGTACTCGTTTACTCTTTAGCTGAAGCCCGTGGAGGTGGTAGCCATGTGCGAGTTAAAAGTTATACAGCCCGTAGTGGAAAATATGTGAGTCCGCACTACAGAACAAGTGGTGACAATTCGAAAAGCAATAACTGGTCGACAAAAGGGAATGTTAATCCCTATACAGGGAAGAAAGGCTATAAACGCCTGAAATGATACCAGCATAAAATATTTCAGAACTCAATTGCAAGCATTAGTTAAGGGGAGGGAAGATGTTAAGGTTTTTAGTTCTAGGGTTGTTTGTTATTGGTTGTATCTTTGGCTGTGGTGGTGATAGTGGAGGGCACACAGCTCAATGTAATGATGGCACCTATAGTGACTCAACGAACTGCTCGGGGACCTGCTCAAGTCATGGTGGTGTAAGTACTTGGTATATCTCAAATTGTGGAAACAGTAAAACACTAACGGCTATCATGTCGAAGTCTTCAGGGATTGGTTATGGGCTGACAAATGGTACATGGAGTGGACAAGTAAAATGGCATACCAATGGCCAAGTGCAATTGGGTACCCTGAAGTTGGTGCTCCAGGACGAAAAAGTAATGATGGGCACCTATGAAAGTTCAAATGGTGTCGAAAGTGCAAAAGTTACTGGCGAAATAAGCAATGGTTTTTTGAAACTCAATTATGGCGAAAGCACAACTTATGAAATTTCAGGTGATATAGAAATACTTCAACCGAATCAACTGAGTGGTTTTTACGATTTGTATCAGATTGCTGCTAATGTAAAAAATGAGGAAGGTATACTGGAATTAGATTTAGAGCGTAACTATCTGACAAACTAAAATTGTAAAATATTGGAGACCATGCATGTTCAAAGAAAAGCTGTGTATCGTGTTGATCTTACTATCTGCAGTTATTGCAAATGCTGCATCTACCGTTAAGATGAAACAAGCTAAAATATCAGGAACAGTAATAAAGCTTGGGCAAGGTGCCGATATTGTGCAAAGTAGAATTCAAGCTACTAAATATATACCTGGCCCTTCATATGGGGACAGCAGTAAAGGTTATTATACTGATAATGGAATAACCTACATTGTAACTTATGGTCTTCCACCTTCAGGTGATGGAGTGTATGTAGTTAGAAAAATAGAAAAAATAGTTAAGTAGTTATATGTATTGCTATAATTGTTGGTGTATATGCTGAATTTAATGCTCCCTGAGACTTGTAGGTTTTCAAGCCTATCGAGATGGATTGATTATCATAACCTCGATAAATCTGAATGGAATGTTCTCACAATTAAAATACCATATTATTGCTATCTTGATTGCACTTCAATTGCCTATCTTGCTGCCTGGGGGATGAGTAATGTCAAGAGTGGTAAAACTATAAATTACATTGGTAGCCCTCGTGTATTGCAATATTTGTCGAGAATGGATTTATTTAAACTAATTGGCTTTGAATACGATGAACAATTCAGAAGGAGAACAGAAGTAGGTAGGTTTATTCCGCTAAAAAAGATAAATAACAGCAAGGATGTTGCTTTAATAGTAAATGATATTTGCGATCTGATTACTCATCATTTTGACAATGTCAGAGCAATAATTCCTGCATTTGAATGGACAATAAATGAAATTATTGACAATATCATTAACCACGCATCAATAAAATCACCTGCAGCTGTATGTGCACAGTACAGGGAGGATAAAAATAGACTTGAAATAGGAATTGTTGATTGTGGTAGAGGAATAAAGGCTTCCCTCGATGAAAGTTTTACTCTTAAAGACCATAGACACGCATTGACTGAGGCATTGAAACGAGGTGTGACCCGCAATTCTGATGTCGGGCAAGGAAATGGTCTTGCTGGTTCAAAAGAAATTATTTTGAACAACAAAGGGTCCTTTTGTTTATGGTCAGGTGATGCAAAATATCAAATTGATAATGGTATCGATTTAAGCGCTTCAACCAAGTGTAATATGCAAGGCACTGCTATATTTTTGAGTTTAGACGTAAATAAACCGGTTGACCTGTCTACTACCTTCATTGGTAGAAGTGGCTGGAGTTATATAGATGCTGAATGTGAAAGAATAGTTGAACAAGGTGGTATTAAAGTGTTGGATGAGTGCAGAGATACTGCCACTAGAGAAACAGCTAAGAGATTTAGAAGAAAGATATTAGCGATGCTTCCAGATATGGATGTGAAGTTGTATATAGATTTTCTTGGGGTAAGAAGGGCGACAAGTAGTTTTCTAGATGAACTTCTTGGCAGATTAATACTGGAAATAGGAATAGATGAATTCCCTGATAAAATAGGTGTGGTTAATGCTGATAACTCTTTGATGGATATGGCTAATGTAGTCATAAAACAACGACTTTATGGACTTGAAGATGTTCAATTAGCAAAACGCACTTTATTTAGTATAAAATGGCGCAAATGATAAGTTATTATTATATTTGTGCCGTCAGTAATATTAAATTAACTCTGCCTCGTTCATCCACCACTAACAAACTTAAACAATTTAACCAATAGGTCCAACATACAGCCATAAGGGATTGTTGCGTCCGAAGTCCTGTGCAACCACAAGGAGAAAGTAACTATTTATAAAGTCAACGGTGTAGTCAACAGTAGGATCATTAAATTGTTGGAAAGGTGTGCTGGCACTGATCCTCTATCCTGAGTAAGTGTCCTTGTAACAGTCAAATCCACAATATAAGCACTGGATACCTATTCTGGCTACGCATATCGTAAAGGCAAGCCAATGGTTGCACTAAGACACAAGGACCGTCTAGGGGGCTAATATGGGAGTCTCTGTACGTCCCATGTGGATGTCCTTTCATGTTTAACGTTTTTGTGCTATACCTCTGCCTCCTCTTCGTACTTCTGTAAATGTACAGCCTGAAAGGAAGTGAGTGTACCATGCCACCAAAGGGGCTGATACACCAGTTCAGGATTGCCATCAAGGAACCTACCCATGTATCTGAAGTACGTAGCATGGATAAACGCTGTAAGGCTCTAAAAAATTGATAAAGCATTGTAAGGATGGGAGGATTAACATGTTGCAGGATGATAACGACAACATACGAGGTTTAGGGCTAGTTACTTTATATTCGGCATACCTTGAGGAACAAATCGATGATTTACTATTTATGCTTGACACTGTAGTGAAATTCAATGATGAGGAACAACGCTGGCAAGTCAGTAGGAAAATAAAGAAGGCTAAATCAATTGCCTCTAAATTTGATTTTGAATCCCGAGATGATCTTATTTTGAACTTAGATGCAAGCAAGGAGCTTTTCGAAGAACGTAATAAAGTAGTTCACGGTCGGATATACGCTAACTTCGGTCGACCTGATACATTGAAATCAGGTAGACCTAACACTCCAGACAGAGACATTAATTCCTCTGAACTATATGAATTGGCAAATGCATTTTTAGGAATGAGGGCCGAAATATACAGACCAATGATATTTAAAATACCAAGAGCATTGATTGATAACAGTATAGACTTTGGTACAACAACAAATATGTAAGTCATCAACTAAACCATTATTTATTGAAATACGATTAAAACAGTCCAGCTGTGGGGGGCATACATATGCTAAATCTATTCATTTCAATCATTGTAGCTGGTATTATTGTCTATCTGCTATTGAAGCTTGGACTATATCTATTTAGACCATGTCTGCTTTCCAAGTTACAGAAGGACATCGACCGAGATTTCAAAAGATTTATGGTTATTGTTGATAGGGAAATAGCCTCAGCAATAGAAGATTTTTCAAAATGGCAGGCTGGAAATATAGCCTTGCGTACGATGAGGACAGAGGAAGACCTTGTGGAGTGTGTCAGAGGCTACCAGCAAGCAAAGGCCCATGAAGAGGAGGTGCATGGGAAGTACCTGCGACTGAGAGAGCGCTATGTACAAAACCCAAGTAAATTATCTGAATCCCTTACAGTCTATCAAAGATATTTAAACCTTAAATTGAAACAGCAACAAGATGCACCTCTATATGCAAGCGCCGTAACATCTGGAGATATGGCTTTTGATGAACTTATGGCTGAGACAAAAGGAACCATCTTTGCTTTGGAAGAGAATGAACGTAAGCTAGATTTTCTACTGGCGTAAAAGTTTTACTGATACAGGAATATATTTTATGAGCTTATCATTTCATCCTCGCATTTGTAGTACCAATTAGTTTCAATATACACTCACTCAACTCAGTATTCCTGATCCTTTGGCTATTCATGTAGCCAACGTACGTAAGATACGTATTGCCAGACGTTTAGTCTGATCATCCATCAAGAATAAGAGCTTCAGAGCTTGGTCCTCTATACTTTCCTCGGCTACCAAGTGCTGGAAGTCGAGTAAGTCCTTCATCTCCCCCTGTAGGTCCTTTATAATGGCATCAAGGGTATCCAGGGATGGAGGCACTACTTCTCTCTAGCTTTTACCAGGAGTTTAACAAGGCAATCCTGTATATCCTCATCGCCTAATCCTCTGAAAGCCTTTACCAGTTTCTTCTCCCTATCAGATAAGGGTGACTTCTCATAGGTGTCCTCCTCAAAGAAGGCAGAGGCTGGTACCTTCAAGGCATTGGCTACCTGCTGTAGCTTGTCAGTATTAAGCTTGGTACTGCCCGCCTCGTATTTCTGGATTTGTTGGTAACTGACTTCCACCAACTCTGCAAGCTTCTCCTGGGTAAGACCTGCATGCTTCCGCAGCGATCTCACCTTCTCACCAATATCCTTAGAACTCAATAGCTTATCCATAGTCGTATACCCCGTGACAGGGACAATACAACTACAAGTTGTGCCAAACCACCAACATATATTAGATTCGTATTGATTTATTCTAAGTATAGTTGTACTGTTGCTCTCGTTTCAAAGACGGTTTGATAGCTTATTGTTTTCTTGTCGCAGGTTAAGTTTATACGGAGGAATCAATGTCGTTAATATTAGCAGTGGGTCTGGTAAGAATGGCAGTTGCCGTGTTTAAAGAATTTGATGATCCAACTTCTACGTCTAGCTCCACGCCTAAAGTTATTGCCAATCAAAAACACATTTCTTTGACATATTGTAGTAATTGTAATAAGGAAATGACACAATTGTATTATGGTATAAAGCCGACTAATGAATATCAATGTAATTGCTGTAGGAAAAAAGTGATTGTCAATAGCTGAGGGGTACGGAGGATAGTTCTCACGGTTGCTAATCGTAAGTTTAATTTGTTTATAATTTTGGTGAATTTAATATGTGCAGCTATTGATACGATTTAAATCGTATCAAGCCCGTTGGTAACAAATATTGTTTATTCGGAGTGAACCATGTCTCAAGGCCAATTTGAAAATGATCCAGGTTCGTTACTTGCGCGAGCCGATAAATTTAATAACCCATCATGGGGACATCCAAAAGTTGCTGAGGCTTTGATGCTTTATCAACGAATACTTGATATGCATCCCAATTCCATAGAGACCGCACAGGCAAGAGTGAAAATCGAACAACTTAAAACGGAATATCCTGTTCTATACAAGTCATTTAAGTCAAATGCTAGCGTCCCCAATCAACATAAATATGATAGCTCTGAAGGATTCTCCGGGTATACCATATTTTTTATTGCAATATCGTTAGTTTTAAACCTTGGAATTGGTGCTTTTACATATAGCTTTTCTTCCAATAATCCTAATGCAGTAGCCATGATCTTAATGTTTTTAAACTGCATCTTATATATATTGTATAATGTGTTTAAGTTCCTTTTTGGCGCAGCTAACTTTGTTGCCGATACGGCAGGTGTAGTAGCTAGTGTTGCAATTGATGAAATACGATCCAATGTCAATAGTGGTAGTGACGATTTGAGCGTACTGAAATATGAGTTCCAAAAGGACAACACCAACGTAAAAGCAGCTTTTAATCTGTCTAGGAAATTGTTAAGCGATGATCGCATTGTAGAAGCTAAGTCTGTTATAGTTAAACTTATCGATGCTGCACCTACTGGAACCAGCTTCGAATACGGTGCAATGGCGCTAGATTTGGCGTATATTTATCAGCATAGCTATGAATATGAAAAATCACTCAGTTTGTGTGACGACGTCGTAAGTAAGTGTATAGCTAAATGCAAAGACCGGGCACTTGAGATTGCTGCTGATACTTGTATCGCTGAAGGTATTTTTGACATGGCTTTTTCGTATTTAAATAAGCTGGGCAATAAAGGTAAGTTTAAGATAGCAGTATTGTTAGTAGATAATTATTACGATTATAATGCTGCTATTGATATTCTTGAGGACCTTTCTAGGAATATGGAGGCTAACGCAGATGTCGAATTGTTGCTTGGGCGTTGTTACCACTCAATAGGAAATAGTGTTCTCTTAGAAGATAGATATAAAAGACTCTATGAATTAGATAAAAAATTGGCAAGTGAATTATATGATTTGATGAATAGAACTAAAGCAGGAGATGACCATTATGGATCAGCCAAAAGCAATACATCGGAGCGTGATGGTGATAGTAGCAAAAATAATGAGCATTATGCGGTTCTAGAGATTCCAACTGGGTCTGATTCTGATACTGTTAAACGTGCTTACAGAGAACTAGTGAAGGTGTGGCATCCAGACCGTTTTCAAAATGATGTTAAGCTACAGCAAAAAGCTATAGAGAAAATGAAACTAATAAACGAAGCGTTCCGTGTACTTTATGCCATAGGTTGAATATAAGTCATTAGTATTTTTAGCTTGTATGATTTGGAATTTCATATTTATATATTTTGAGTCTTTATGTACATGGACCAGATATATAAATTGTATTCTAGTTATATCCAAAATTTTGGGAGGTAAAATGACCATACGGTTATTGTTTTCTGTCATTGCTGTAATGTTTGTTGGATTGTTGTCCGGTTGTAAGGAGCCTGCAAGCACTAATGGGATACGGATTTATCCATTGTCTAAATTTTCTGAAGTTGATTTACATACTGCCGATACAGCGGTAAAAGTTAAACTTGATAGTTGGATTAAGGATGGATATAAGCCGTACTATAAAGAATTCTTTTCGCAAAATAATATTGATAAGGCGCTTGTACTGTTGTCCAAGTCTGATGGTGTATCCTTAGCTCCAGCGTCAGAAATAGTCGGAATGGTAATGAAATACTCTGACGACAAAAGTAAGTGGCAAATGGAAATAGCCTCAGATTCAATTATTAGAGCTGGAACAAATCATGGAATCACGATTACACCGATTACAAAATTAGTGATGGTGGGTAAAGATAAATATGCTATCGTTTTTAGTTCAAGAGGAGGAGGGCAAGGATATTACATGAATAATATGAGCTTGGTAGCTATAACAGGTAAAGGATTTGAGACCTGTTTGCAAAATATAAATACAGGCGGAGATAATTCTGGTACTGGTTCCTCGAAGTGGTCCTATATTCTCTCATTTGACGCGATACCGTCTAGTAAAGAATACTATGACTTGGCGTTGAACTTGTCTGGAACAGGTAATTATAAAGTAGAATATGTTGATTCCATGGATAAATATATTGCAAGTAAATTGAAAAATGGAAAGGCCGTATTAGCCTACGTGAACGGTAAGTACATTTAATGATTCATGCTTTTTTGTGCCCCAAAAGATAATTCTGTTAGGCTTATTTATTGTTTCATTCTGTGACATTTTTAGTTATATAGTTTTATATGATTTAGAATCTAAAATGATTTGAAATCGAAATCATAGGAATGTTAGGAGAGGGTTTTGTAGAAATAAAGAAGTCGAAGAGTTGAGAAGACGAACCCCGGGGTCCATTTACCAGCCATATATAGAGGTCCTAGCCAATCAAGGTTAGGGCCTTTTCGTTTATCTAAACCACCTACCTCGTAGCATCCAATCTTATCCATACAACTATCAACAAATAGGGCCAACGTACATGCCATGAGGGCATTCTTGCGTCTAACACCCTGTATAACCACAAGGAGGAAGTAACTATGTGTAAAACCTATGACATCATCAACAACCGTATTATGGAGTTATTGGAAAGTGGAACGGTACCATGGAGGAAGACCTGGAACGCAGGGGATAACAGTCCTAAGAACATTGTCAGCAAAAAGGAGTATCGCGGTATCAACCTATTCCTGTTGGCCTGTATGCCTTTCAGTTCTCCCTACTGGATGACCTTTAAGCAGTGCCAGGATAAAGGTGGTCATGTAATCAAGGGTAGTAAGAGCACTCCGGTGGTGTTCTGGAAGTGGATTGAGAAAAAAGAGGGTGATGGTGCCTATAGTGAGGAGACCAATATCAAAGGTAAGATGCCAATGCTCAGGCTGTATAACGTGTTCAACTTGGAGCAGGTAGTTGGGATAGAGCCACCCCCGGCAACAGAGACCACCAACACCTTCACGCCTATAGAGAGGGCAGAGCAGATTATAGCAGGTATGCCACTAAGGCCAGATATCCAGCATGGGGGTAATTCAGCAAGCTACAGTCCTATGCTTGATTACGTTAAGTTACCGGTACCGGAAGCCTTTGAATCATCAGAGGAATATTTTTCAACCTGCTATCACGAACTAATTCATAGTACTGGACATGCAAGTAGGGTAGGTCGTAAGGGGATTTTGGAACCATCGTACTTTGGGAGTCACGAATACAGTAAGGAGGAACTGGTAGCTGAAATGGGTGCTGCATTCTTGTGTGGTCATTCCAATATCGAGCAGAGGACCATCGAGAACTCAGCAGCTTATATAATGGGCTGGCTTAAAGCTCTTAAGAACGACAGGACCATGTTAATCCACGCAGCAGCCCAAGCACAGAAAGCTAGCGATTTTATCCTTAATAGGAATGGATGATGAACGACAATTAGAACTCCCGCCTGACGACAATTATAATTCCCGAAATCTCAGGGGATTGTAGACTGCTTGCCATCATTCCAAGAAAGGATGGCAGATGGTCACTGATCAACAGGTACGG